>Ga0307417_10000294_pt1 | contig 21032 bp, 20 predicted proteins | sample SalMarWE160210MG_2_FD_202514 | JGI IMG/M metagenome (GOLD analysis project Ga0307417, IMG submission 202514) | Salt marsh sediment microbial communities from the Plum Island Ecosystem LTER, Massachusetts, United States - WE1602-10 | ecosystem: Environmental > Aquatic > Marine > Intertidal zone... | reverse complement strand
TCCTGGCATCCATCCGATCCTGGCCGCAACGCGGGGCATGTTTATTGCTGACATAGGCTCATTTACTCCTTCATTGCATAGATGCCCGGCAGGTTGCGCCACAGGCCGTAGGCATCCATGCCCATGCCGAATACATAGCGGTCCGGCAGCCTCACGCCGACGTAATCGGCCGCCACCGGCTTCACCCGGCCCAGTTTCTTGTCGGCCAGGACAGCGACTTCGACTCGGGCAGCTCCCATCGCCAAGAACTTCGTCTTGGCCGCCGCCAGGGTGTGGCCTTCATCCAGGATGTCGTCCAGCAGCAGAACCACGCGGCCATCCACTTCGCTACGCGGCAAGGCGCGCCACTCGATCTCGCCGCCGCGCGTGCCATCACGGTAACGCGTCACATGCAGATAATCGAAGTGCAGTGGAAACTCCAGGCGGGGCAGCAATTTCCCGGCAAAGACGACGGCACCGCCCATCACGCAAAGTACGAGCGGATCGCTATCCGCAAGTCGATCGGTTACCTCTGCGCCCATACGATCCAGGATGCGTTCGATCTCGAGCTTGCCATACAGCAGCTCGGCGCCGTTCAGCAAAGCCCAAGCAGAGTCCATGTCCTTCTTGCTCATGACTCCAATTGAATGCGTTGACGTCGTGCCTCATAGAGGCAGACGCCGGCCGAAACCGACACGTTCAGGCTCTCGACCTGACCGAACATCGGGATACGCACCAGCACATCGCAGTGCTCACGCGTCAGGCGGCGCATGCCTTGGCCCTCGGCTCCCATGACCAGCGCCACCGGTCCCGAGAAATCGGCATCGCTCACCACAAGCGCTCCCTCCTGTTCGGTACCGACGACCAGGATATTGCGCTCCTTCAATTCGCGCAGGCTGCGGGCAAGGTTGGTCACCGGAATGTAGGGCACGCTGTCCGCCGCACCACTCGACGCCTTGATCGCCACGGCGCCGAGCCCGGCCGAACGGTCCTTGGGTGCGATGACGGCATGCGCACCGAAAGCATCGGCACTGCGCAGGCAGGCGCCAAGGTTGTGCGGATCGGTCACACCGTCGAGGACGAGCAATAACGGCGCCTCGGTCAGGTCCTCGAGCAGTTCATCGAGGCTTTTCGCCAATTGGACCGGCTCGACGAAGGCGACCACACCCTGCGACTTGCCGTGAGCCATTTCGTCCAGCCGGCTCGCTTCGCTAGCCACCAGCTTGACGCCCTTCTCCCCGGCGTAGCGGCGTACGTCCTGGGCGCGCTTGTCACGCCGGGCCTCGTCCAGGTAGATCAGCTGAATGCTCTGCGGGTAATTGCGCAAGCGGGAAATGACGCTGTGAAAACCGTATATCAGGGTGCGTTGACTCATCAAACGCCTCCAGTGGCTAACCGACGTTCATTTTGCACAGAGGTTTCGGCAAAGGCTAACCTGGCCGCGGCCAGGTTAAGTGCGCAACGCGCACGGCCGGAGCCAAAGCCATATATCAAAGTGCGCTGTGTCATGGCCGGCCTCTCGAAGCGGCTGCGCTCTGCTTAACCCAAGAGGCTTCGGCGTAGGCCAACTTGGCTTTAGCCAAGTTAAGCGACCGTTGGAAGCGGCCGAAACCAAAACCGTATATCAGGGTGCGTTGACTCATTTCTTGGGCCGTTTTGTCTTGGCCTTGGCCGTCTTCTCTTCTTTGGCAGGCTTGGTGTCTGACGCAGACTTGCCGACTGGGGTCTTTTCCTCCGCCAGCACGAAATCGATCTTCGAGGTTTCAAGGTCGACCTGGGCCAGCTTGATGCGTACCTTGTCACCCAGGCGGAAACGCTTGCCGGTACGCTCGCCCAACATCTGGTGCCGGGCCTGATCGTAATGGAAGTAGTCGGGGCCCAGTTCCGAGACGTGGACCAGGCCTTCGACGAATACGTCGTTCAGCGCGACGAAGATGCCGAAGCTGGTCACCCCCGAGATGACGCCATCGAATTCCTCGCCGATCTTGTCGCGCATGTAGTAGCACTTGAGCCACGACACCACGTCGCGGCTCGCGTCGTCTGCCCTGCGCTCGGTCATCGAGCAATGGGCGCCGATGTTCTCCCAGTTGCCCGGCGAGTAGGTCTCGTTATCCAGGCTGGCCCGGATGGAGCGGTGCACCAGCAGGTCCGGATAGCGCCGGATCGGTGAGGTGAAGTGGGTATAGGATTCGTAGGCCAGACCGAAGTGGCCGGCGTTCTCCGGACTGTACACGGCCTGTTTCAGCGAGCGCAGCATGACCGTCTGCAGAAGTTGCTCGTCCGGCCGGCCCTTGATCTTGGCCAGCAGGTCAGCGTAGTCCTTGGCGTGCGGTTCGTCGCCGCCGGCAAGCACGAAGCCAAACTCGGCCATGAACTCGTGCAGCGCCTTGAGCTTGACCAGGGTCGGGCCCTCGTGGATGCGGTACAGCGTGGCGTGCTTGCGCTTCTTGAGGAATTCCGAGGCGCAGACGTTGGCCGCCAGCATGCATTCCTCGATGATGCGGTGGGCATCGTTGCGGGCATAGGGGATGATCTTCTCGATCTTGCCGGTGGCCTCGTCGAAGATCATCTTCGTTTCCAGCGTCTCGAAATCGATGGCGCCGCGTTTGCCGCGCGCCTTGAGCAGGACGTGGAACAGCTTGTACAGGTTCTGGATATGGGGCAGCAGATCGGCCTTGTCCTTGGGCACTTGTTTCGGCTCGTTCAGCCAGTCCCAGACCTGGCTGTAGGTGAGACGCGCCTTGGAGTGCATCACCGCCGGGAAGAAGCGGTATTTCTTGATCGTGCCGGTGCCGGCGATCTCCATCTCGCATACCATGCAGGCACGGTCGACCTTGGGATTGAGCGAGCACAGACCGTTCGACAGTTCCTCCGGCAGCATGGGGATGACCCGGCGCGGGAAGTAGACCGAGTTGCCGCGTTCGTAGGCTTCCTTGTCGAGTGCCGAACCGGGCTTGACGTAGTGCGACACGTCGGCGATGGCGACCCAGAGCTTGAAACCGCGACCCTGGGGTTCGCAATACACGGCATCGTCGAAGTCGCGCGAATCCTCGCCATCGATGGTCACCAGGGGCAGGTCGCGCACGTCCTCGCGCCCTTCCAGATCGCGCTTGGTAACGCCCTTGGGCAGTTTCTTGGCCTGGGCCAGCACCGCCTTCGGAAACTCGAACGGCAGGTCGTGCTTGCGCAGCGCGATCTCGATCTCCATGCCTGGATCGGCGTAGTTGCCAAGCACCTCGACGATGCGGCCCATGGCCGGGGCGTGCTTGGTCGGCTGCTGGACGATCTCGACCATCACCACCCGTCCGAAACCGACGTCGAGCGACTCTGCGGGTGGGATGATGATGTCCTGGTTGATGCGTTTGTTTTCGGCCACGACCCACTGGTGGCCCTGCTCGCGGTATAGCCTGCCGACGGTCTTGCTGTTGGCCCGCTCCAATATCTCTACGATCTTGCCTTCCTTGCGTCCGCGCCGATCAACGCCATGTTCGCGGCACATGACACGGTCTCCGTGCAGGACCTGGTGCATCTCCTTCTCGGACAGGAACATGTCGCCCGATCCGTCATCCGGGACGAAGAAGCCGAAACCGTCGGGATGGCCTTCGACACGGCCTGCCTTGAGTTCGATCTTCTCGGGCAGACAGAGGTCACCGCGCCGGTTGATGACCAGCTGGCCGTCGCGCTGCATGGCGCCGAGGCGACGGTTGAACGACTCCATCTCCTCCACGTCGATGTCGAGCCGGATGGCCAGGTCCTCGGAAGGCAAAGGGCCACCCTCCTCCTCGACCAGTTGCAGTATGAATTCGCGACTGGGCAAGGGGTACTCGTACTTCTCGCGTTCGCGCTGGAGATGCGGATCCTGCCAACGCAGGCCCTTTTTGCCGCGACCGCGGCCGCTATTTTTTTTCGTTACCATCAATAATCCGATATTTGTTGAAACCTCGTTGACATCATCATCGCAGCATCGCTAGAATGCGCCCCTCTTTGCCCAGGTGGCGGAATTGGTAGACGCGCTAGGTTCAGGTCCTAGTGCCGGCAACGGTGTGGAGGTTCGAGTCCTCTCCTGGGCACCACGACAAGAGAAAAAGCCGGCTTGCGCCGGCTTTTTTGTTTTCCGGCTCATTCGAACGGATGACGCCGCACTATGGTCTCTGCCCGATCCGGACCGGTCGAGACGATGTCGATCGGCACACCACACAACTCCTGCATGCGGTTGAGATAAACCTGGGCATTCTTGGGCAGGTCCTCGAAGTGCGCCACACCCACGGTACTTTCCTTCCAGCCCGGCCACTCCTCGTAGACCGGCTCGCAGCCGGACAGCGATTCGGAGCCGACCGGCAGGATGTCGCACACCTCGCCATTCAGCTTGTAGCCGGTGGCGATCTGCACGGTTTCCATGCCGTCCAGCACGTCCAGTTTGGTCACGCACAGACCCGAAATGCCGTTGATCTGGATCGCCCGCTTGAGGGCGGCGGCATCGAACCAGCCACAACGGCGGGCACGACCGGTCGTGGCACCGAACTCGTGCCCCTTCTCGGCCAGCCACTTGCCGTTATCGTCGAACAGTTCGGTCGGGAAGGGACCGGAACCGACGCGGGTGGTGTAGGCCTTGGTGATGCCCAGGATGTAATGCATGCTGGACGGGCCCATGCCGGTGCCCGTGGAGGCGCCGCCCGCGGTGCAGTTGGACGAAGTCACGAACGGATAGGTGCCGTGGTCGATGTCGAGCAGGGTGCCCTGGGCGCCCTCGAACAGCAGGTTCTCGCCGCGCTTGTTGGCTTCGTACAGCTTGCGCGGCACGTCGCCGATCATGGGCTTGATCTTCTCGGCCAGGGTCATGGCCTGATCCAGTGTCTTGTGGAAATCCACGGTCTCCCACTTGAAGTAGTTCTTCAGGACATAGTTATGATAGTCCAGCACCTCGCCCAGCTTGGCGGCGAAACGCTCGCGGTGCAGCAGATCCTGTACCCGGATGGCGCGGCGGGCGATCTTGTCCTCGTAAGCCGGGCCGATGCCACGGCCGGTGGTGCCGATCTTGCCGGCGCCCTTGGCGGCCTCACGGGCATGGTCGAGGGTGACGTGGTAAGGCAGGATCAGCGGACACGCCTCGGAGATGGTCATCCGGCCGGCGACGTCGATGCCCTCTTTCTCCAGCATCTCGACTTCCTCGATCAGGGCCTCGGGCGAGCAGACCACGCCGTTGCCGATGTAGCAATGCACGTTGTCACGCAAAATGCCGGAGGGAATCAGGTGCAGCACGGTCTTCTTGCCGCCCACCACCAGGGTATGGCCGGCATTGTGCCCGCCCTGGAAACGCACCACGCCCTGGGCACGGTCGGTCAGCCAGTCGACGATCTTGCCCTTGCCCTCATCACCCCATTGGGTGCCGATCACCACTACGTTTTTGGTCATGTTCAAATCCGTGAATACTTAGAATTACAAAGGAACGACCTGCCAACCCTCCGTTACGCGCACCAGCTTGCGGTCGCAATCGGCCGGAGAGACTCTCTGATCCGGAAATTCGACTATCACCCGCTCACCTGCCTTGCGCAAGTCCGCAATGATGGTCTTCTTTAGGCTGTCGTCGTCGTCCGAAGACGCCAGAATCGCCAACCTTGCCGCCGGCTCGGGCAGAATATTGAGGATACGACGCAGGTCCAGGCTGAAGCCGGTGGCCGGCCGGATACGCCCGAACACCGCCCCGGCGCCATCATAGCGCCCGCCCGACGCCACCGCAGAGGCCTGACCGCCGACATAGGCCGCGAAGACGACGCCGGTATGGTAGGCATAACCGCGCAGATCGGCCAGATCGATCGACAGCCCCTGTCCCATGCTCAGCAGGCCGGCCAGATCATCCAGCGCCTGTGTGATGCCGGGTAGATCGGGCAGCACGGTACGGGCCGTCTCGACAACCTTGGGACCGCCGTACAGTTCCGGCAGCCGCATGAACGCATCGCGCCAAGTCGGATCCAGATTCGCGGTCAGCGCCATCAAGCCGGGCATGTCCTTGGCGCGCAGGGCGCGAAAAATCGGATGGCCGTCCGCACCGCCGACCCCGGCCGCCTCGGCCAGCGCGCGGAACAGGCCGACATGGCCCAGACTGACGCGGATCTGGTCGAGACCGGTCGCGGCCAGCGAGGCCAACAGCAATTCCAGTATCTCCCGGTCCGCCTCGATACCGGCGTGACCGAACAGCTCGGCACCGATCTGGTAGGGCTCGCGCGACGACATCAGGCCACCCGGCTTGGTGTGCAACACCGGCCCGGCATAGCAGATGCGCGCGACGCCCGGCTTGTTGAGCAGATGGGCGTCGATGCGCGCGACCTGCGGCGTCATGTCGGCGCGCACGCCCATCATGCGGCCGGACAGGCCGTCGACGACCTTGAAGGTCTTCAGGTCGAGATCGCCGGCAGCGCCGGTCAACAGCGATTCGAGATATTCGATCAGGGGCGGGGAAACCAGGTCGTAACCGTAGCTGTCGTACATGTCCAGCAACTGCCGACGCAATGCTTCCGCCTGCCAGGCATAGGGCGGCAGGATATCTTCGACGTATTCGGGGAGTAGCCAGGGGTGGGTCATTGAGTCAGTAGCAACAACAACAGTCCGATCAGCATCGAGGCCAGCCCCATGAAACGAATCTGACCGTCCTTCATTTCGATCATGCGGCTGAAGGCCTCACGCCAGGCGGAGGGCGCCAAGAACGGCAGGACGCCTTCCAGCACCAACATGAGTGCCAGGGCAGGCAAGAAAATCTCCTTGAGATTCACTTGCCACTGCCGCGCGGGGATTTCATGTAGCGGAAGAAGTCCGAGCTCGGCTGCAGGACCATGAGATCCTGCTTGCTCTTGAAGCTCGCCCTGTACGCTTCCATGCTGCGATAGAAGGCGTAGAACTCGGGATTCTTGCCGTAGGCGGCGGCATAGATGGCCGCAGCCTTGGCATCGCCCTCGCCCTTCAGGGTCTGAGCTTCCTTGTAGGCATTGGCGATGATCACGGCACGCTGACGGTCGGCATCGGCCTTGATCTGCTCCTCCTCGGCGGCACCGGTGGAGCGCAGTTCATTGGCAACCTGCTTGCGCTCGGCTTCCATCCTGCGATAGACGGATTCGCTCACCTCGGTCGGCAGCTCGACGCGCTTGATACGCACATCCAGCACCTGCACGCCGTAACGGCGGGCGTCGGCGTCGGCGCTGGCCCGTAGCTGCCTCATGATCTGGTCGCGTTCGCCGGACACGACATCGTGCACCGTGCGCTTGCCGAACTCGGCCCGCATACCGTCGTTGACGGTCTGCGCCAGGCGGTTCATGGCGCGCTTCTCGTCGCCGGAAAAGCTGACGTAGAACGTGCGAACGTCGACGATGCGCCATTTCACGAAGTAGTCGACCAAGACGTTCTTTTTCTCGGAGGTAATGAAACGCTCGGGGTCCTCCGAATCCAGGGTCAGCACGCGGGTATCGAAAAAGCGCACGTTCTGGACCATCGGAATCTTGAAATACAGGCCCGGTTTGGTCTCGACATGAACGATCTCGCCAAGCTGGAAGACCAGGGCAGCCTCACGTTGATCCACGGTGTAGAACGACTGCGACAGCACAACCAAGACCAAAACCAGGACGATGATCAGAGTATTTATAGGTTTCATGGCCTGGCCTCCCGGTCACGGCTGCGGAGGGCATCACGGTTGCGCAACGGATCGCTCTGGGTCGAGCCTCTCTGGGTGGACTGTGGCGCCGCGGTCGACGCGGATTGGGCAGGTGCGGCGGCCCCAGCCGCCTGCATCAGCTTGTCGAGCGGCAGATAGAGCAGGTTGCTACCCTGCTTGTCGTCGACCAGCACCTTGGTGGTGTTGGTCAGCACCTGCTGCATGGCGTCCTGATACATCCGCTCACGGGTCACCTGCGGCGCCTTGTTGTACTGGACCAGGATCTGGCTGAAGCGGCTGGCCTCACCTTGGGCATCGGCCACCACCTGCTGCTGATAGCCCATTGCTTCCTCGTGCAGGCGCGCGGCCATGCCCTTGGCCCTGGGAATGACGTTGTTGGCGTAGGCCTGGCCTTCGTTCTTCAGGCGTTCACGGTCCTGACCGGCCTTCACCGCATCGTCGAACGCGGCCTGCACCTGCTCGGGCGGCTGGGCGTTCTGCATGTTGAGCTTGCTGATACTGACCCCGGTCTTGTAGCGATCAAGGATCTTCTGCATCAGTTTGGCTGCCCGGTCGGCGACCTCGGCGCGCCCCTCATAAAGGACGAAGTCCATCTTGCTCTTGCCGACCACCTCGCGCATGGCGCTTTCCGCCGTCTGGCGCACCGCCTCGTCCGGGTCGCGGTTCATGAACAGGTAGTCGACCGGGTTCTTGATGGTGTACTGGACCGAGAACAGGAGGTCGATGATGTTCTCATCGTCGGTCAGCATGAGCGATTCAGACAGCACCTTGGCCTTGACGTTGTTGCGGTAGCCAATTTCGACCGTGCGCACTCGGTCGACGTTGACGACCTCGACCGACTCGATCGGATAGGGAATATGCCAGCGCGGGCCTGACATGGTGGTCTCGACGTACTTGCCGAAGCGCAACACCACGCCACGCTGGCCGGCATCGACGATGTAGAAGCCGGATGCCAGCCAGATCAGGATGGCCAGCGCGATCAGCAGGCCGGCGCCGCCGGGTATCCGGAAGCCGCTGAAGCCGCCGCCACCCGAACCGTCACCGCCACCCGAGCGGCCTTTGCCGCCCAGCATGGCATTGAGCTTCTGGTTGAAGCGTTTCCAAAGTTCGTCCAAATCCGGGGGGCCACCGCCACCTCGGCCATTGTTGCCCCACTGCGGGTCATTCCATGCCATCGTGATTATGCTCTGCGGGTCGTTGTTCATCTAGGCGCCGGGACTGTGCGAACCGGACCAAGGCCTGCTTGAGCAGGTCGACTCCGGCGCCGGTTCGGGCGCTCAATGCAATGCGGACGATGTTACCACACTCGTCCCTCGCAACCGCCGGCTCGACGCCGGTCAGGTCGATCTTGTTCATGACTACGATGCGCGGCACCTCGTGCGCGCCGATCTCGTCCAACACCTTGTCCACCTCTTCCATCTGCCGGTCGCGGTTGGCACTGGCCGAGTCGACGACGTGCAGGAGCAGATCAGCCCGTGCGGTCTCCTCCAGGGTGGCATGGAAGGCCGCCACCAACATGTGCGGCAAATGGGTGATGAAACCGACCGTGTCCGAAACCACCACCTGGCCCGCTTCGGGCAGCCAGACCTTGCGGGTGGTGGTATCCAGAGTGGCGAACAACTGGTCGGCGGCGTAGGCCCCGGCACGGGTCAGGGTATTGAACAGCGTCGACTTGCCGGCGTTGGTGTAACCGACCAGCGACACCGAGAGCGCCCCGCCGCGCTGCCGTGCCCGGCGCTGCATGGCGCGGGTCTTTTCCAGCTTCGCGAGCCGGGCCTCGATATTCTTGATCTTGTTGTTGATCAGGCGGCGGTCGAGTTCGAGCTGGGTCTCACCGGGACCGCCGCGCATGCCGATGCCGCCCTTCTGCCGTTCCAGGTGACTCCAGCCACGCACCAGTCGGGTCGCATAGTGGCGCAACTGGGCCAGCTCGACCTGCAACTTGCCCTCGTTGGAACGGGCACGTTGGGCGAAGATGTCCAGGATCAGGGCGGTACGGTCCAGCACCCGGCATTGCATGCGTCTTTCCAGGTTGCGTTCCTGGATCGGGCTGAGGTCGTGGTTGAAGATGACCAGACCGGCGCCGACCTCGTGTGCACGTGCCGCGATCTCATCGGCCTTGCCACTGCCGACGAACAGCGCCGCATCGGGCCGGGCGCGCTTGGCCTCAACCACACCACGGATATCCAGCCCGGCGCCGCCAGCCAGCAGTTCCAGTTCGGACAACCCCTCCGCGTACTCTGGATCGCCGAAATTGACGCTGGCCAAGACCACTGCGCGCGCGTCGGCGGCCTGCTCTATCTGAGGCCGGTCAAACATGGCACATCGGGTGTTGCCGGCTGCGCGTAGCGATACCTATTCTTCCTCGGTGGGACTGCGGTAGGTGACCGGGCGCGAAGGCACGATGGTCGAGATGGCATGCTTGTACACCATCTGGGTAACGGCATTCTTCAGCAGAACAACGTACTGGTCATAGCTGTCGATATAGCCTTGTAGTTTGATCCCGTTAACAAGATAAACGGAAACCTGCACCTGTTCCTGGCGCAGCGTGTTTAAAAACGGGTCTTGTAACTGCTGCCCTTTACTCATTTCTTTTTCCTTATCAAATCAATTTGTTCGGCTCGAACTTGGCGGTTTTTAGAAATTTTACCCGATTCACCGAAAAGATCATCCACAGTGCTTCGCCCGACGCTATAGGACGACGACTGAAGTAGCAAGTTCCGCCCAAGGCCGGATTTCAAGCACCGAACCGCTTGTTGCGCTGACGGCGCTGACGCAAGGCCTTGTGGATGTCGCTCTTGGTCGGCGTGGCCTTGGGTTTACGCGCCTCGAACGGGTTGGTTCCACCACGGAATTCGACCCGAAGCGGTGTACCCTGCAGGTCGAACGCCTCGCGGAAGACGTTTTCCAGGTAGCGTTGATAGCCACCGGGCATGTGCTCCAGGTGGTTGCCGTGCACCACGATGATGGGCGGATTCATGCCACCCTGGTGGGCATACTTCGGCTTGGGCCGGAACTGGCCGACGCGCGGCGGGTTGTGGCGTGCCACCGCTTCCTGCAATACCTGGGTCAGGCGCGGCGTCGGCAACTTGGCCGTGGCCGCCTTGTAGGCCTCGTCGATCGACTTGAGCAGGCTCGCGATGCCGCTACCCTTGAGCGCCGAGATGTAGTGGAATCGGGCGAAGGTCAGGAAATCGAGCTTGTGCGCCAGTTCCCGCTTGATCTGCTGGCGCCGATAATCGTCCGTGTCGTCCCACTTGTTGATCGCCACCACCAGCGCCCGGCCCGCCTCCAGGACGAAACCGGCCAGATGGGCGTCCTGGTCGGCGATGTCCTGGCTGGCGTCGAGCACCAACACGGCGACGTTGGCTTCCTCGATCGCCTGCAGGGTCTTGATCACGGAGAATTTCTCGATCGCCTCGATCACCCGGCCCTTGCGTCGCACACCGGCCGTGTCGATCAGGGTGTACCTGCGCCCGGACCGTTCGAAATCGACATGGATCGAGTCGCGTGTCGTGCCCGGCTGATCGAAGGCGATGACCCGCTCCTCACCGACCAGGGTGTTGACCAGGGTCGACTTGCCGACGTTGGGCCGGCCGACGATGGCGATCTTGGGATGATCATCTCTGGGCTCCTCCGCTTCGGTCGGGAACGGCGCCAGAACCAATTCCAGCAGTTCATGCACACCCTCGCCGTGGGCACTGGAAATGGCATAGGGTTCACCCAGCCCGAGTTCGTGGAACTCGGCCACCGCCGTGGCAGAGGGCATGCCTTCGGTCTTGTTCACGACCAGGAAGACCGGACTGTCCAGCCGGCGCAGACGATCGGCGATGATCTTGTCCTGCGGCGTGGCGCCGGTGCGCCCGTCGACCAGAAAGATGATGGCATCGCCCTCGTCCACCGCCTGCAGCGTCTGGCGGGCCATCTCGGCCAGGATGCCGCTGTCGGCCACCGGCTCGAAGCCGCCGGTATCCACCAGGAGATAGGGTTTGCCGCCGACCCGGCCATGGCCATAGTGGCGATCACGGGTCAGGCCGGGCAGGTCATGCACCAAGGCGTCGCGGGTCTTGGTCAAGCGGTTGAACAGGGTCGACTTGCCGACGTTGGGTCGGCCGACCAGGACCAGGGTGGGTTTCATTGTTATTAGGATGTGCCAGTTATTCGGGACGATGAAGCGTGACGGCGCAGCCGCCACGCCCTGGCGTCACTCGATCCTGAATGCGAAGACGCCGCCCTTCGCGGTCTGAACGATCAGACCTCTGCGCAGGGCAAGCAGGTTACCGTCTACCGCGCTGCCGTCGGTTTCGGCGCGGGCGGCGAACTGGCCGTCGTCACGGCCGAGCAGATGGACGTAGCCCTGATAGTCGGCCACGGCAACGTAATTGTCGACCTCGACCGGCGTGGTCAGCTTACGGTCACGCAAGGCATCCTGTTTCCACTGGATCGCCCCGCTCTCCATGCCAAAGCTCTCAACCGTGCCATGTTCGTCACTGGCGTAAAGGTAGTCTCCACCTCGGTCGACACCGGTCAGACCGGAGAACGGACGCACCCAGACCGGATTGCCGCTGACCTGATCGAAACAGCCGATGCGCCCCTGATAGGCCGCCGCACAGATGAGGTGGTCGTTGGCCGCGAGTGGTCCGGTGATATCGCTGATACGCTCCAGCTCAGTCGCGCCTTTGGGCTGGGCAACCGCCGTCTCCCAAGCCGGTGCGCCGTTGTTGAGCGCGATACCGACCAGGGTGCCGCCCGGATTACCGGCAAACAGACCACGTTCGTTGAGCAACAGATCACTCGGCACACGCAGGATCAGCGCGGGCAGCAAGCGGTTGTAGACCCAGCGCTGCTTGCCGTCCTTGGCGTCGAGCAGCCAGATGTTGCCATCGTTGCCACGTGCCGCGACCACGCCCTCGCCGACCACCGGCGGCACCAGGATCTCACCCGATAGGTTGGCCGTCCAGGCCGGCTGGCCGTTGTCGCTCTTGTAAGCCAGCACCTGGCCCTTGGGCGTACCGACCAGAACCAGGTCATCGCCGACACCGACGCCGGTCGAAAGAACATGGCCGGTGTCGATCTTCCAGAGCGCCTTGCCCGTGGCCAGATCCAGCTTGGCCAAGTGTCCTTCCTTGTCGGCGACGTAAACGGCCTGGCCATCGGTCCCCGGTGAAAACTCATAGGTCCCACCGCTGCCGATATCGCTTTCCCACGCCTTGACCAGTTTGGCCGTGGGGTGGAACGCGGTCAGCGCAGCCGGCTTGATCTCGGTCGAGGATGAGCCGAACCAGCCACTGATCGTGCTGCAACCGGACAGGCCCGCCGCGAACACCAATGCCAATAGGATGCGCGCTTTCATATCAACCTCCCAATCCGGCCAGTTTGATCTCGACCACACTCTTGAGCGGGTCCTTGGCATCGAGCGCGTCTATGGCCTGCTGATAGGCAGCACGAGCTTCCGCACCCTTGCCCTGGGCGGCCAGGACATCACCCTTGAGGTTGGCGAACAAGGCAGCGAATGCGGCTTCGTGCTTGCCGTCGAGCAACTTCATCGCCCCGGCATAATCCTTCTGGTCCAGCATTACCGAGGCCAACCTCAGCCTGGCCAAGTCTTTCAAGCCGTCGTCCCGGGCATGATCGAGCGCATACTGGTATTGCGCCTGGGCGCTCTTGAGATCGCCGCTCTCGAAACTGATCCGCGCCGCCAGCCAGGACGCCGGCACGGCATAACCGCTACGGCTGTAATCCTCCATGATCTTACCGGCCAGCTCCTTGGCCGTCTTGGCATCGCCCATCTGCACTGCCTTGGTGGCGCTGAAATAAAGTTCGGCCGCCGCCGCGGACTGTTTCGTGCTCCAGATCTGCCAGCCGCGCCAGCCGCCGGCGCCGAGGACGAAGGCGAGCGCCACGACGATGACCCACTTGCCGTTCTTCTTCCACCACTCCTTGAATTCGTCGAGCTGTTCCTGTTCTTCCAAATCGAGAGCCATGCTTGTTCCTTATCTGGTAATGATTCGGCCTAGATCGGCCAATGCCACACGTTGTTGTTCGCCTTCGGCACGCAGTGGCTTGACGCTCGCTTCACCTGTCGCCGCCTCGTCGTCGCCGATGATAACCGCGAAGCGCGCAGCGCTGGCATCGGCCTTCTTCATCTGCGATTTGAAGCTGCCGCCGCCGCAGTGCAGGACGGTCTTGAGGCCGGCATCGCGCAAGACTTCGCCCGCGCGCATGGCGAAGGCCGCCGCCTGCCCGCCGACATTGACGATGTAGACGTCCGGCCCCTTGACCGGCACCGGCACAGCCATCTCGACCATCAGCGCCAACAGGCGTTCGATACCCATGGCGTAGCCACAGGCGGGGGCCGGTTTGCCGCCCAGTTGCGTTACCAGGCCGTCGAAACGGCCGCCGGCACAGACCGTGCCCTGGGCACCGAGGCGGTCGGTCACCCACTCGAACACGGTGTAGTTGTAATAATCCAGGCCCCGGACCAGACGCGTATTGATGCGATAGGCGATGCCGGCCGCGTCCAGGCCGCGCTTGACGGCATCGAAGTGAGCCAGGGCCGCCTCATCCAGTTCGTCCATCAACTTGGGCGCGGCCTCGACCAGGGACTGCATGGCCGGGTTCTTGGTGTCCAGGATGCGCAGGGGGTTGGAGTGCAGACGGCGCTTGGCGTCCTCGTCCAGCTGATCCTGGTGCGCCTCGAAATACTCGATCAGCCTCTTGCGATGGCTGGCGCGCGCCTCGGCCCCGCCCAGGGTGTTGAGCTCCAGGGTCACCGCGTCGGCAAGGCCTAGCATCTTCCACAAGCGCGCGGTCATCAGCAGGTGCTCGACGTCCATGTCCGGCCCGGCGAAGCCGAGCGCCTCGACGCCGATCTGGTGGAATTGGCGGTAGCGGCCCTTCTGCGGCCGTTCGTGGCGGAACATAGGCCCTTGGTACCAGAGCCGCTTGCCACCGTCGAACAGCATGTTGTGCTCGACCACGGCACGCACTGCAGAGGCGGTGCCCTCCGGACGCAGGGTGAGCGACTCGCCATTCAGCTCGTCGACGAAGGTGTACATCTCCTTCTCGACGATGTCGGTCACCTCGCCGATGGCGCGCTTGAACAGGCCGGTGTGCTCCAGGATGGGGGTACGCATCTCAAGATAACCGTAGCCCGCGAGCCAGTCGCGCACCACGGTTTCGAAGTGCTGCCAAAGGCCGATATCGGCCGGCAGGATGTCGTTCATGCCGCGCACGGCGCGCAGGTTATCACTGGCCATAATGGGTTTTTACGTAGTTTTCGACGATGGCCTGGAACTCGGCAGCGATGCGGTCGCCCTTGAGGGTGACCGTCTTCGTACCATCGACGTAGACCGGCGCCACCGGCACTTCGTTCGTGCCGGGCAGGGAAATGCCGATGTTGGCGTGCTTGGATTCGCCCGGCCCGTTCACCACGCAGCCCATCACGGCCACGTTCATGTCCTCGACGCCGGGGTAGCGCCCGCGCCAGACCGGCATCTGACCGCGCAGCCAGCTCTGGATGTCCTGGGCCAGCTCCTGGAACACGGTCGAAGTGGTCCTGCCACAGCCGGGACAGGCCGTGACCAAGGGTGTGAACGAGCGCAGGCCCATGGTTTGTAGAATCTCTTGCGCCACCTGAACCTCGGTGGTACGCGACTCGCCCGGACGCGGCGTGAGCGAAACCCGGATGGTGTCGCCGATACCTTCCTGCAACAGCACGGACAGGGCGGCGGTCGAGGCGACGATGCCCTTGGAGCCGATGCCGGCCTCGGTCAGACCGAGATGCAGGGCGTAGTCGCAGCGGCTGGCGAGGTCGCGGTAGACCTTGATCAGGTCCTGCACGCCGGACAGCTTGCAGGACAGGATGATCCGGTCGCCGGGCAGACCCAACTCCTCGGCCCGCGCCGCCGATTCCAGCGCCGAGACGATCAATGCGTGGCGCATCACCTGTTCCGGCTCGTGCGGATCGGGCCGTTTGCCGTTCTCGTCCATCATGCGCGCCAGCAGTTCCTGATCCAGGCTGCCCCAGTTGACGCCGATGCGGATCGGTTTGTCATACTTGCAGGCCGTTTCGATCAGCATGGCGAACTGGTCGTCGCGCTTGGCACCGCGCCCGACGTTGCCCGGATTGATGCGCAGCTTGGCCAGTGCCTGAGCGCATTCCGGCACCTGGGCGAGCAGTTTGTGGCCATTGAAGTGGAAATCGCCGATCAGCGGCACCTTGCAGCCGCGCGCATCCAGCTTGTCCCGGATCGCGGGTACGGCTTGCGCCGCCTCCAGGGTGTTCACCGTCAGCCGCACCAGCTCGGAACCCGCCTGCCATAGCTGGCAGGTCTGATCCACGGTGGCCTCGATATCGACGGTATCGGTATTGGTCATGGACTGGACCACGATGGGCGAACCACCCCCGACCGGAATGCCGCCGACAAACACGCGGCGCGAAGGCCGCCTGACAACCGGATGCGTCATTTCAGGGTCAGCCTCGCGACCTTCTCGCCGATATAGGGCTTCAAATCAACCTGTTTGCCATCGTATGCCAGACTGGCATGGGCACCGTTACCCACGACCAATTGCACCGGTGCGATGGCATGGACAGTCATCGTCTCGCCCGGTTTGAGCAACTGGGAATAATGCTTGCCGTCGCCCGTGGCGACTTGGATCCAGCTGCTTTCGTCGTTCGCGGTCAGTCGTGCGACATGGCCCGCAACCGTGCTACCGCCGAATTGAAACTGTGTCGGCGGATCGGTTTGGGCAGACGGGAGTTGCAGCGGCTGGGGCACAGACACGGCGCCGGAGGTTGCGGGTTGTGCTGCGGCGGGGGGATCGGAGGGGGCCGGTTTGGCCGGATCCGGACTGGTTGCTTCCTGGGCAGGTGGCAGGGGATTCACGGTAAGCGGAATGGGTGTACCGTTCGCGGGCACAGTCTGCCCAGGCTGTGACGGCGGCAATGGCTGCACCGGCACGCTGTGCATCTGGGTCGCCGAAGGGGTCGTCATCATGGGCAGATAAGCCTCCCCGCCCTGCTTGAGCCAGTTATAGAGCAAGGCGACCAGGATCACGAACAGGACAAGCCCCGCCGCCGGCAACAACAGCCAGCGCCGTACCGGCGAGGTGCTGATCACCACTTCCTCGGAATGCACGGCAATGCTCTCGGCCGGCTGGATTACCGCTTCGCCGGCATTGGGCAGATGTTCCATGGACACCCCGACCAGGCGGGCATAGTTGCGCAGGAAACCGCGCACGAACACCGGCCCCGGCAAGCGGTCGAAATCCTCGGACTCCATGGCCTCGACCTGGCGTACCGTGAGCTTGAGCTTGTCCGCCACGTCAGTAACAGTCAACTTCTTCGCCTCTCTGGCCCGGGTCAGACGGGCACCTATGCCCTGCACGTTCTCAGTCATTGTCTCTTCCATCATCGATCGAACTGGCCTTTCTGCATCCAGGTGTATTCCTGCGATTCCGGGTATCGACTGTGCAATTGCGCGGCATATTCGGCTTCGGCCGCACGATTGCCCAGCTTGTGTTCGACCTTAACACCGAGCCACAGGCTGGCCGCGTCCAGGGCGGATGGCGTACCGACCTGACGCAACGTCGAGTGCGCCAGGGCCATCTGTCCCTGGCGATACTGAATCTCGGCCAAGGTCAGCAACGCCTGTGTCTGGTTCGGCGCCCGGATAAGGGCACGCCGAGTGTAATTCTCCGCCTTGGCCAGATCTCCCATGCGCAACGCGCACTGCCCGGCATTGGCGTAGGCCTTCTCGGGAGTGTCGTAGAGCGGATTTTTCCAGGCCATTTCGAATTGGCTCATGGCCTCGTCGTAACGCTTCTGGTTGCACAGAAACAGGCCATAGTTGTTGTGCGCCTCGGAATACTGCGGAGCCAGGTCCAGCGAGCGCCGGAAGCTGTCGTCGGCGTCCTTGTATTCGAACAGTGCCTCGTGCACCAGCCCCAACATCATGTAGGCCGGCGCATAAGAGCTATCGGCCTGCAGAGCTTGCCGGATTTCCTGCAAGGCCACCGAATACTGCTGCCGGGCATAGTACAGAGACGCCAACTCGGTATGGATGCGGGCGCGGCTGTTGACCGACTCCATCACACTGGAGTCGTCGCTGCGCAAGGTGGTCGTTTGCGGAAGATTCTGGGCGCACGCCGTGAGCAGCAACGGCAGAATCAGGATCAACACACGATGAGCTTTCATTGCAATGACCTCCGTTGTGATTTATCCGCCGCAGGCATGACGCATCGGCATGTCTTCCGTCGCCACGAACCTAACGGTGCGCCGGGTCTTGTCGACCACCTGGCCGGCCAACTGGCCACAAGCGGCGTCGATGTCGTCGCCCCGGGTCTTGCGCGTCGTAGCGATGATGCCTGCGGCCATCAGGCGCGAGGCAAACGCACGCACACGCTCGGCCGGCGAGCGGCGGTAACCCGAATTCGGGAACGGGTTGAACGGGATCAGATTGAACTTGCAGGGCACGTCGCGCACCAGTTCGATCAACTGTTCGACGTGTTCCGGACGGTCGTTGACCCCGTCCAGCATGACGTATTCGAAGGTGATGAAGTCACGCGGCGCCTTGTCGAGGTAACGTTTGCAGGCCGCCATCAGTTGCGCCAGGGGATACTTGCGGTTGATCGGCACCAGTACGTCGCGCAGCGCATCATTGGGCGCATGCAGCGAGACCGCCAGGGCCACCGGCATGGCCTCGCGCAGCCGGTCCAGTGCGGGCACGATGCCCGAGGTGGACAAGGTCACGCGCCGGCGCGACAGGCCGTAGGCGTGGTCGTCCAGCATCACCGAGACCGCAGTGATCGTGTTGTCGTAGTTGAGCAAAGGTTCGCCCATGCCCATCAGGACCACATTTGAGATGATCCGTTCGCCCTTTGGATCCCGACCAAGCGCTTTATTGGCCCACCACAACTGGCCGATGATTTCGGCCGTGGTCAGGTTGCGGTTGAAACCCTGGCGGCCGGTCGAGCAAAAGCGGCACTCGAGCGCGCAGCCGACCTGGGTCGACACGCACAAGGTTCCTCTGTCGCCATCGGGAATGAAGACGGTCTCGACATGGTTGCCGGGGCCGACTTCAAGCAGGAATTTGCGGGTGCCATCCTCGGAAGCCTGTTCCTTGAGCAGCACCGGAGGACGGATCTCGGCCATGTCCTGCAGCTTGGCGCGCAGGCTCTTGGCCAGGTCCGTCATCTGCTCGAAATCATCCACGCCGTAGTGGTGCAGCCAGCGCAGCACCTGCTTGGCGCGAAAGGGCTTCTCACCGATTTCCTGAAACCAGTCGGCGAGCCCCTTCAGATCGAAGTCGAGCAGGTTGACAGCCATCAGCGGGAGTAAACCTCGTGGCTGGGGAAGAAATAGGCGATCTCGACGGCGGCGGTTTCGGGGGCGTCGGAGCCATGCACGGCATTGGCGTCGATGCTCTGGGCGAAGTCGGCACGGATGGTGCCCGGTTCGGCCTTCGTGGGATCGGTGGCGCCCATCAATTCACGGTTCTTGGCGATCGCTTCCTCGCCTTCCAGGACCTGGACCATGACGGGACCGGAGATCATGAATTCGACCAGGTCATTGAAGAAGGGGCGGCCCTTGTGCACGGCGTAGAAGCCCTCGGCTTCGGCGCGGGAAAGATGGAACATCTTGGCGGCCACGATCTTGAGGCCATTGGTCTCGAAACGGCTGTAGATCTTGCCGATCACGTTCTTGCCGACGGCATCGGGCTTGATGATGGACAGGGTACGTTGGATTGCCACGTTCTATTCTCCGGAAAATTGTCGGATGGAGTTGAAAAAACTAGGGAAAAGCCTGAAAAAAGGTTGAGAAAAATAGCATGAATAACCCTCGAAATAAAGGCGAGAAAATAACTGGAGGGGCCGGGCGAGGGTCGGGAAAACGGCTCGGAGGAACACGGCCGTGCCTGCTGCAGCCCAAACGCTTCGGGCAACAGCGACAAGCCGTAAGCCGGCGCGAACGTGCGTAGATCAGGACAAAATCGTGGATGGTTCCGGCGGCAGCCAGGAAACGAGCCAGCCGGGCTCACCCTCATGCGCCTGAAACGCGCAGTCGAAACCAAGCCCGGCGACCCAGGCCAGTTGCCCGTCGACAAACAGCATCGGCAACCGCTGCCTAGCGTCGGGCGGCAAGCCGGATTCACGCAGCAGGTTTTTCAGTGTGCGACGAGGGCGCCTGCAATCCGGCTTCAACCGCTCGCCACCTTCGCGCCAAGCGATCACCGCGCCCTCGGGCGGCAGGCACCGGGCCGCCAGCCCCTCCCCTACCGATTGCACGAACCTCAGCCTGCCGTGCATCGCCAAATCCAATGCCGGTTCGCCATGCCAGCGCAGTTCGCCGGACGGCGGCGACGCCTCGGCCGTCAACGACAAGCGACCGCGATGGCGCCGGACGACGTAGCCGGCCCAATGCCAAGCCGGCTGACGATCCCTGGCGGCGTTTCCAACCTGATCGATCAAGCTATCCAACTGCGCGGCGGACGGCACCGAACCCGTACGCTCATACAGCCACAATCTGAGCAGATTACGTGCTCGGGCCGGGGTCAGGGCAAGCAACGGGGACAATTTCAGGGTCTCGGCCTGCGCCGTCTGCGTCATATCCATGCGCGCGAGATCGTCGAGCAGCCGCGCGGATTCGGCCAGACGCTCGGCGGTGCGCGCCAACACGGCCCGGCTGGAGGGGAAACGCGACTCCAGCACCGGCAGGACCTCATGCCGCAACCAGTTGCGCGTCAAGGCGGTGTCGGCGTTGCTTTCGTCCTCGACATGGGCCAAACCGTGCCGTAGGGCATAGCGACGCAGCTCATCACGCGTCTCGGTCAGCAAGGGTCGCAGCAGTTTCGCCCCGGCAAGCGCACGTTCCTCCGCCATCGCCGCCAGGCCGTGCGTGCCTGCACCGCGCAGCAGGCGCAGGAGAAGCGTCTCCGCCTGGTCGTCGGCATGATGAGCAACCAGGACGAAATCCGCATCCTGCTCGGCCAACTCGGCGTAACGGGCATCCCGTGCCGCCGACTCCAGGCCCGCGCCGCCCACGACGACGCAAACCTTGCGCACGACGAGGGGCACATCCAGGCGGGCGCAGGTTTGGGCGCAAGTCGCCGCCCATTGATCCGCGTTCGGCGACAGGCCATGATGGACGTGCAGGGCGGCAAGTTTGAAACCGAGCCGCGCGCGCAGGCGGCTCAGGATATGCAGCAGGACGGTGGAGTCGAGGCCGCCCGAATAACCCAGACACAACCGGGCTCCCGGGAACAGCCTGGGCGAGAGGGAAGCCGCAACCCGCTCGGCAAGATCAGCGGGCGCGGGTTTCCTTGTACTTGCCATAGCCCATCAGCCGGAGGTAACGGGCATTGAGCAATGCGTCCAGGGACTGGGCACGCAC
>Ga0307417_10000293_pt1 | contig 21065 bp, 23 predicted proteins | sample SalMarWE160210MG_2_FD_202514 | JGI IMG/M metagenome (GOLD analysis project Ga0307417, IMG submission 202514) | Salt marsh sediment microbial communities from the Plum Island Ecosystem LTER, Massachusetts, United States - WE1602-10 | ecosystem: Environmental > Aquatic > Marine > Intertidal zone... | reverse complement strand
GGAAGGCGCTCCAGCACGCGGCGCGACCAGGCGCGGTAGCCCGTGTGGTATTCGGAGAACTTCTGCCGCATCAGGATATTCTGGACCAAGGTTAGCGCCCGGTTGGCGACATACCGCCAGAGCGGCATGCCGCCGCTTAGCGCGCCGCCACCCAGGATGCGCGACGCCAGCACCGCGTCGTAGTGGCCGGATGCGATCATGGATGCCATTGGCGCAATCAGCCGCGGCGAATACTGATAATCGGGGTGCAGCATCACCACGATGTCGGCGCCGCGCGCCAGCGCTACGGCGTAACAGGTCTTCTGGTTGGCGCCATAGCCGCGATTTTCCGGATGCACAACCGTGTGCAGCCCGAGCGCCTGCGACAAAGTCGCGGTGCCGTCGATGCTTGCATCGTCTGTCAGGATCAGATCGTCGACAACGTCGCGGTCGATCTCGGCGACGGTGCGCGCGAGGGTCTGCGCCGCATTGTAGGCCGGCAGAATGACCGCGATACGCTGACGGCCAAGCATCGCGTCAGGGTGCCAACGCGGGCTTGCGGAAGGGTAAGCTGTGGAGGCTAGCGCGCGCCCGGCGTGAAATGCGCAACGTAATGGCCAAAGACGCGTTCGATTGCGACGAGAGCGTGCGCAAGCATAACGAAACCGAGAGCGGGGGGAGGATACTGCCATTGACAAAATGTAGCGGTAAGCTGAATGCGCTGGCAAGGGAGCGCACGCCCGCAACGGGCGGATCAAACCGGCGCCACAATGTGATAATGTTATCGAATCGCGGTAGGACGATCGAAGGACGACATCGCCGGGACCTTGGACGGCCCCGTCATTGCTTGCCCGCAGGACAGTGAGCTAGGCACAGCGCGCCAATGCGAAATTCCCACTCACGATTGTCGGGTGGAACGGCGCTCGTGCTGATCGCTGTCTTGCTCTCCGCTTGCGCCGGCAACGACGACATGACCGCGCGCATGCTGGTGGCGCCCGGTAAATACGTACTGTTCAACTGCACGCAGCTGGCGGAGCAGGCCACGACGAATCTAAAGCGCCAACATGAGCTGGAAGGGCTGATGGCGCAGGCCGGCACCGGCTCGGGCGGGCAGATGGTGAGCGCCGTCGCCTACCGGCCGGAATATCTCCAGCTGCGTGGCGAGATGGAGGATTTGCGGCAAACGGCGGCCGACAAGAAATGCAAAGCCGTGCCGGGCGAGGATCCCGGCGCCGCCGCCGCGAGCAGCCGCGCGGTCCGCTGAAGGCAGTCTTAAGGCGCGCGCTCGACCAGCACGAGCGAACCGTCCGCCAAGCCGAGCGCGACAGCCGGCGCTGTTTTCCCCTTGATGAGGCCGAGATTGGTGACCGCCTTGGCCGGCAGCTTGACGTTGGCGATCTCGCGCGCGTGCGGTGCAAACGACACGATGCGCAAAGTGCTGCGGTCGAGCGAGGGCACGGCGATGTCGGCGATACCGTCGCCGTCGAAATCGGCGGTGGCGCTCATGTCGATGGCGCGGGTGCCGGCGATGTGATTGGTGGCGCCGTCGATCTCCGCGACCTTGTGTAGCCGGCCGGCGCGCCAGCGCCATAGCTCAAGCGTGCCGATCACATGCGGCTGGCGCACCAGCGCGATATCGGTTTTGCCGTCGCCGGTGAAGTCGGCAATACCGACGGGATCGAGCCAGCGGTGTGGGGCGCCGAGCGGCGGCGTCTCGGCGACGATCTCATACTTGCCGCGGCGTTCGGCGATCACGGCCAGTGCCGAGCCGCGTCTGAGATAGGACTTCACCACAATAATGTCGTCATGCCCGTCGCCGTCGAGATCGGCGACGCGCGGTTCGAGGTCCTCGAACACCGCGTCGTTTTTAAGCCGCACGCTGTGTTGCTTGCCGTCGCGCGTCTCGATCAGCACGCTGCCGGCTTCGATCTTGTCGCCAAGAACCCCGTGGTCGTAGCGGCCGGTCGGCTCGGCCAGCCAGGCACGGGCGATGTCGTGGGTGCCGGTGGCAACGCGGCCGTCGGGCAGCGCGCCTTCGGGCAGCTTGGGCTTGGCCGGGTTGTCGATGAACTTGAGCGACACTTTTCCGCCCGCGCGTACGACGGCGTACCACAGCCCGCCGGTGTAGGCCCGTACCTGGCCGTCAACGGTGTCGATGCCGGTGACGCGCGCCGGCGCGTCGATGCGCCGCACGCGCCATTCGGCGCTGTGGGCGGCGGACGCGCTTGCAAGCGACGCCACGAGACAGACGAGCAGGACAGAACGCATGCGGAATAATGTCTACAGTTTCACGTGGCGCAGGCGCAAGGCATTGCCGACCACGCTGACCGAAGACATGGCCATGGCGGCGGCGGCGATGACCGGCGAGAGCAAGAGCCCGAAGACCGGATAAAGCACGCCGGCCGCTATCGGCACGCCGGCCGAGTTGTAGATGAAGGCGAAGAACAGGTTCTGCCGGATATTGTGCATGACCGATTTCGACAGCGCGTGCGCCTTCACAATGCCGGTGAGGTCGCCATGCAGTAAGGTGATGCCGGCGCTTTCGATGGCGACGTCGGTACCGGTGCCCATGGCGATGCCGACGTCCGCGGCGGCGAGCGCGGGCGCATCGTTGACGCCGTCGCCGGCCATGGCGACGACGCGGCCTTCGCCGCGCAGTTTCTCGATCACTTTGCTTTTCTGGTCGGGCAGCACTTCGGCTTCGATCTCGAAAATGCCGAGGCGCTTGGCGACCGCTTGCGCCGTAGTGCGGTTGTCGCCGGTGAGCATGACGACGCGGATACCGTCGGCGGCAAGCGTCTTCAGCGCGTCGGCGGTGGTTTCCTTGACCGGATCAGCGATGGCGATGACGCCGGCCGGCTTGCCGTTGACGGCGAGGAAAACGGCGGTGGCGCCGTCGCCGCGCAAGCGTTCGGCGTCGGCGACCAATGCATCGGTGTCGATGGCGAGCTCCTTGAGGAACGCGGCGGTGCCGAGCGCCAGCCGCTGCTTGTCCACCATGCCGATGACGCCCTTGCCGGCGGGCGCGTCGAAGCCGCGCACCGGCGATAGTTCGAGCTTGCGCTCCTGCGCGGCGGCGACGATGGCGGCGGCGAGCGGATGCTCGCTGCCGCGCTCGACGCTGGCCGCGAGCTTCAGCACTTGCGCCTCGTCGAAGCCGGGCAGGGCCACAACCGCGACCACTTTCGGTTTTCCTTCGGTGAGGGTGCCGGTCTTGTCGACGACCAGGGTGTCGATCTTTTCCATGCGCTCCAGCGCCTCGGCATTCTTGATCAGCACGCCGGCGTGCGCGCCGCGGCCGACGCCGACCATGATCGACATCGGCGTGGCCAGCCCCAGCGCGCAGGGGCAGGCGATGATCAGCACGCTCACCGCCGCGACCAGCCCGTAGGCGAAGCGCGGCTCCGGCCCGAACGTCGCCCAGGCGGCGAAGGCAAGAAGCGCCACCGCGATCACCGTCGGCACGAACCAGCCGGCGACCTGGTCGGCGAGTCGCTGGATCGGCGCCCGGCTGCGCTGCGCCTGCGCCACCATCTGCACGATCTGGGACAGCAGTGTGTCACGGCCGACCTTGTCGGCGCGCATCACGAAGCTGCCGCTGCGGTTGAGGGTGCCACCAATGACGCGGGAATCTTTTTCCTTGGTGACCGGCATGGATTCGCCGGTGACCATCGATTCATCGAGCGCGGAGCGGCCTTCCAGCACGCTGCCATCGACAGGCACCTTGTCGCCGGGGCGCACGCGCAATTTGTCGCCGACCTGCACGACGTCGAGCGCAATCTCCTCGTCGATGCCGTCGTCGTGCACGCGGCGCGCGGTCTTGGGCGCGAGATCGAGCAGCGCCTTGATCGCGCCGGAGGTTGCTTCGCGTGCGCGCAGTTCGAGCACCTGGCCGATCAGCACCAGCACGGTGATCATGCCGGCGGCCTCGAAATAGACCGCCGGCGCGCCGGTGCCGCGGAAGGCAGGCGGAAAAATGTCGGGCGCGAAGGTGGCGACCAGGCTGTAGAGGTAGGCGACGCCGACGCCCAAGGCGATCAGCGTGAACATGTTGAGGTTGCGGGTGACCAGCGACTGCGCGCCGCGCACGAAGAACGGCCAGCCCGCCCACAGCACCACCGGGGTGGCGAAGGCGAATTGGACATAATTCGCCGTCGCCGGCGTCAGCCAATGCGCGGCACTGAAGAAGTGCCCGCCCCATTCCACCGCCATCACCGGTATGGCGAGGGCGAGGCCGATCCAGAGCCGGCGCGTCATGTCGACGAGCTCGGGGTTGGGTCCGGTGTCGGGAGTGAAGACCTCCGGTTCGAGGCCCATGCCGCAGATCGGACAAGTGCCGGGGCCGACCTGCCGGATTTTAGGATGCATGGGGCACGTATAGATGGCGCCTGCGACCACCGGCATCGCAAGTCGGCTGTTGCCGACTTGCGCACTTGAAGACCGATCTCGGGTAGACCCGAAATCGGGCTCGCGCGGCTTCAGATACTTGTCGGGGTCGGCGGTGAATTTGGTTTTGCAGCCGTTGCAGCAGAAATAATAGGTCTGGCCGCCATACTCGGCGCTGTGCTTAGCGGCGGCCGGATCGACGCTCATGCCGCAGACCGGATCGGTGGCGCCGCCGGCGGCGGGGGCGTTATGGTGATGATGATGGTGCTCGGCGGCTACGCTCATGGTCCCTTGCCTTCTATACCCCCCAGGGGTATATAGCAGTCATGTCTAAGAACAGCAAGGCCTCAACGCTCAGGCGGCTCAACCGCATCGAGGGCCAGGTGCGGGGCCTGGCCCGCATGGTCGAGGACGACCGCTACTGCATCGATATCGTCACGCAGATCGCCGCGGTGCGGGCGGCGCTGCGCCGGGCCGAGGAGGAAATCCTGCGCGAGCATGTGGCGCACTGCGTCGCGCACGCGATTTCCAGCGGCGACAAGGCCGACCAGCGGCGCAAGGTCGCCGAGTTGATGGACGTAATGGGGCGGGCGGGGCGCTAGCGCGTCGACATGCCAAACAGGCTGTAGGCCGGGCAGATGCCGAACAGCGCCGTCAGGATCGGCACCACGCCGATCCAGCCGACCCAGTTCCAGCCGGTGCCGGGGGCGAGGTAGCCGAGCGCAAACGCGATCAGCGCCAGCCCAATGACGATGCGTGCGGCGCGGTCGAAAGTTCCGACATTGAGGGACATGACGTGCTCCTTCGAGACCATTGGTCAACGAGCAGGCTAGCCGCGCGCGCAAGGGCGGCGTTGATTAAGATCAAGCGCGACACACCATCCGCTCATGCCCGCGAAAACAGGCATCCAGGGCATTTTGCTCCGTAAGAACTGGGTCCCCGCTTGCGCGGGGGCGAGCGGGAGAGGTTTAGGCCAATTTCTGCCTTGCCAGCGCGGCGCCTGCGCCCAGCGCCATCAGCTTGGCCTCGGCGATGTCGCGGCGCATCGGCGCCATGCCGCAATTGGTGCAGGCGACGATGCGCTCCTTCGGCACGACCTTGCATACCTCGCCGATAACTTCAGCCACCCGCTCCGGCGTCTCGACCGTGTCGGTGGCGACGTCGATGACGCCGACCAGCACGTCCTTGCCGTCCAGCAGCGCCAGCAGATTCAGCGGCACCCGCGAATTGATGCATTCGAGCGAAACTTGGTCGATCTTGCTCTTGGCGAGCGCGGGAAAAATCCTCTCATATTGCCGCCACTCCTGCCCAAGCGAATTCTTCCAGTCGATATTGGCCTTGATGCCGTAGCCGTAGCAGATATGCACGGCAGTCTTGCACTTGAGCCCATCGATGGCGCGCTCCAACGCTTCGATGCCCCAGCCGGTCACCTCATCCATGAACACGTTGAAGGCCGGCTCGTCGAATTGGATGACGTCGACGCCGTCTTTCTCGAGCGCGCGCGCTTCTTGGTTCAGCAGGCCGGCGAAGGCAAAAGCCATCTTCACCTTGTCGCCGTAGTGACGGTCGGCGATGGTGTCAGAAATCGTCATCGGGCCCGGCAACGTGATCTTCAATTGCCGTTTGGTGTGGGCGCGGGCGTGGCGCGTCTCGGCCTCATGAACGCGGCCTTTCAAGCGCAGTTCACCGCGTACCTGCGGCACCATCGCCTTGTAGCGATCTGCGCGGATGCCCATCTCGACCTTGTTGGCGAAGTCGATGCCGTCGACGAATTCCAGAAAGCCGTGCACGAAATGCTGGCGCGACATCTCGCCATCGCAAACAATGTCGAGACGAGCGTCCTCCTGCAATTTGATCACCAGCAGCGTGGCGTCGAGTTTTGCTTGCGCGAGATCGTCGCCGGCAAGCCGCCATTGCGGCCACAGCTTGTTCGGCTCGGCGAGCCACGACGGTTTCGGCAGGCTGCCGGTGATGGTTGCGGGAAACATCATGCGCGGGTACTCGCGGCTCACGTGAATTCGGGCGGGCGCCAACTATAGAGCCAATCATAGCGCGCGCGCAGCTTTTCGCCGCCCAATAGGCGCATGCCGAGATTGCGGACGACGGCTTCCGGCCCACTCAGCCCATAGATGCGGCCCTGTTGGCGCGCGACCTGCTGCACGCGCGCGGTGCGGCGCCAGCGGGCGCGCTCATAGCCGCGCAACGCGTCGAGCGCATCGTCGCGGTAGCGTCCCAACATGGCGGCAAGTACAGCGGCGTCCTCGATTGCCATGGCAGCGCCTTGCGCCAGGAAGGGCAGCATCGGATGGGCGGCGTCCCCGATCAGCGTGACCGGGCCCGCCCCGCCGCGGAACGGCGTCTTGCGGTCGAATAGCGCCCACTTCAGCCACTGGTCCGGCAGCGCAATCAGGGCGCGTGCCTTCTCGGCCCAGGACCAGCGCGCGAAATGGCGCAGGATTTCGTCGCGGTCGCCGGCCGCGGACCAGCCGCTCTTGCTCCATTCGTCGTAAACGATACCGACGATGTTGATGAGGCGGCCGCCTTTGACCGGGTAATGCACCAGATGAGCGTCAAGTCCGAGCCATAGATGCACGAGGGGCGCGCGGAATTCCGCCGGCACGCGCTCGGCCGGCACCAGCGCGCGCCAGGCGGTGCGGTGGGCAAAGCGCGGCTTGCGTTGCTTGCGCAGCCGTGAGGCGACGGTCGACCACAGGCCGTCGGCGCCGATCAGCGCGAAGCCGCGTTCGTCGCCGGTGCTGTTGGCGCTGCGCGTCGATACGGTGATGCCTTTGACGTGGCCGGCGAAATCCGCGACGTGCATGCCGAGTTTGAGCGTGACGTCATGCGCGGCGGTTGCCGCGGCCGCGAGCGCTGCTTGCAGGTCGCCGCGGTGGATCGTCCAATACGGCGCGCCATAGCGGCGCTCGGCTTCTTCTCCGAGCGGAATGCGCACGATCTCGCGGTCTGAGCCGCCGGACATGACGCGGATCGCCTGAGGCGCCATCACCGAGGCGGCAAGCCGCTCGCGCAAGCCGAGCGCGATCAGCACGCGGGTGGCGTTGGGCGAGAGCTGGATGCCGGCGCCGGTTTCCGCCAGTCTCTCGGCCTGCTCGAGCACGGTGACGCGCATGCCGGCGCGCGCCAGCGTCAGCGCGGCGGTCAGCCCCGCAATGCCGGCGCCCGCGACGATGAGGTGACGCGGGGCCGCCACTATCGGATTCCGGCGTTGATCAGGCGATGGCGGTAAGCGGCAGCGCGCATTCTTCCGGCCGGGCCGCGTGCGGATCGAGCCCCGGGTCGAAGCGGTAGAGCGTCGAACAATAGGGGCAGACGATCTCGTTTTCGTCGCCCATGTCGAGGAACACGTGCGGATGGTCGTGGGGGGGCGTTGCCCCCACGCACATGAATTTCTTGGCGCCGATCTCGATCACCGGCACGCCCGGATCGTTGTGGAAATGGGGAATGACGTGCTCAGCCATGGCAAATCCTCGGGGGCCCTCGCCGCGCGCTGCGGCGATTTTCGGGGCGCACCATAGCGGGGCGGCCGCAATCTGTCACCGTTCGTAAACCGCGCTGGCAGCGGGAAGGGAGCACGGACCGGATCGCAAGAGTTTTGCGGTCACACGGGCATGGCGGGTTAGGGTTATCCCCACGCCGCGGTTCCGCAGTCATTGCAGCCGAGGACTCGCCGTCGAGCCCGAGCGCATGGCCGGCGGTGCGCGCATCTGAAATTTCATCGGCGCGCTGTTCACGCTGCTCGCGCTGGTGGCTTCGCTCAAGAACGCGACCGAACGCACGACGCTGCGCATCGTTCGCTATCGCAAGGCGCGTCGCCGGCGCATGCAACTCACGCGCCTGATAGCCTCGACCACTGCGTGTGGTTAGGGCGGCGGCCACGCTTCCATAGTGTGAAATACCGGTCATGACCTGCAATTTGTCTGCACGCATACGTCGCATGTGCCGATTGCCCATTACAGGGCCAGCCGATAGGCTGCCGAATGAAGCGTGATAACGCTCGGGCCACAAACAAACATAAAGCCCGCAGTGCGCGTGGTAAGCTTGGGAGGAAGAGAAGAGGTGAGCCGCAGCGACCTTGCCACACCGGCGGCTGCGCGGCCGCGCAGCGCGGGGGCGCCGGCGATGAACGCCCAGCAAGACGCACGGCTGGTGGTCGAGAATGCGTGCCTGCGCTACGGCGAGCTCGACGTGCTCTCCGATTTGAGCCTGAGCGTCGGCGGCACCGAGATCGTCAGCATCGTCGGCCCGTCCGGCTGCGGCAAGACCACTTTGCTGCGGTGCGTCGGCGGCTTGAACCAGCTCAATGCCGGCGAGATCCGCATCGAGGGGCAGCGGGTGGAAAAACCGTCGCCGAGCGTGTCGATGGTGTTCCAGCATTTCGGGCTGTTCCCGTGGCGCAATCTCTGGAACAACATCGCCTATGGCTTGAAGCTCAAGCACACGCCCAAGGAAGAAGTCGAGCGCCGCGTGGCTGAGGCGATCGACCTGGTGGGCTTGAAGGGTTTCGAAAACGCCTATCCGCATCAATTGTCCGGCGGCATGCAGCAGCGCGCCGGCCTTGCGCGCGCGCTGGTGATGGAGCCGAAATTGCTGCTCATGGACGAGCCGTTCTCGGCGATCGACGCGCAGACGCGCGAGCAACTGCAATTCGAGCTGTTGCGCATCTGGGACGCGCGGCCGACCGCCATGATGTTCGTCACCCATGCCATTGACGAAGCGGTGCTGATGGGCGACCGCGTCGTGGTGCTGGCGGGGCGCCCGGCCCATGTGCGGGCAGTGCGCAAGGTCGATCTTCCGCGCCCGCGCGATCGCAGCGTCGTCTCGAGCTCGGCTTTCATCAATCTGCGGGAGCAGGTCTGGCATGACCTGTTCGATCAACCGGCAGGAAACGGAGCACGCGCGCACTAACACTAACAAGTGCTCAACACAGGGAGGAACTGAAACATGCGTGTCTTGAGGAAGTCGCTGTTCGCGGTCGCCGCGTTGTCGGCCGCGACCTTCATTATCCCGAGCGGCGCCAACGCCGCCGACATCAAGCTGACCGCCACCGCCATCGGCCGCCCGCCGATCTTCTCCAACACCTTCGCCGACGTCGGCGAGGCCATGGGCTTCTGGAAGAAGGCCGGCCTCGACGTGACCTTCCGCTGGTTCCAGCGCGGCACCGACACGGCCAAGGCGGTGGTGACGGGCGATGCCGCCATCGGCTTTACCGCGACGCCGCCGGCGGCGAACCTGATTGCCTCCGGCGCCAAGATCAAGATCGTGGCCGGCATGCCCAATCAGGATTGGACCATCGCTTCCGACGAGGCCAAGGACTGCAAGGGCCTAAAGGGCAAGACGGTAGCGGCCGACGGGATCAACAACACGCGCTACCTGTACCTGCAATCGTATCTCGCGACTTGCGGGCTGAAGATTTCCGACGTCAAGGCGATCAACCTCGCCAACACGCCGCTGGTGAAGGCCGGTATCGCCGGCCAGGTGCATAGCGGCGTGTTCCACATCGACGAGTTGGCGCAGGTCGAGCACGCCACCAAGAAGTGGAACATCATGGATGTGCCGGCTTCGATCGCGGAAGGCCTGCACTACGCGGTGCTGGTCGCCAGCGACAAGGCGATCAAGGACGACCGTGAAGGCCTCGTGCGCTTCCTGGTCGGCTGGATCGAGACCCAGAAGATGATGGCCAGCAAAGATCCCAAGACCATGGAGAAGTTCGCCGAGATCGCCGCCAAGGGCAAAAAGATCGACACGTCGGTGGCGATGGCCGCGGTCAAGGCGTTCCAGGCCAAGGACTACTGGGTCGACAATAACGGGCTCAACGAGAAGCAAGTGATGAGCCAGGTCAACGAGCTGGTGAAGGTCGGCTCCATGAAGGCCAAGCCGCCGACCTACGCGCAGCTGGTCGACACCTCGCTCTACGCGGAAGCCGCCAAGCGCGTCGAAAAGATGGGCATGATGAAGAAGTAAGACGGCGATGACGGGCGGAAGCGGGCAGGCGCGCATGGCGACAAGGGAATCGTTTGCCAGCCGCGTGAACCGATTTCGTGCCGTCAATGCCTGGTGGATCCGGATCGCCTGCTACGTGTCGAGCATCGTTCTCTTGCTCGCCGCGTGGCAGGCGTTCGGCAACAGTTTCGGCGTCCTGTTCGTTCCCTTCACCGTCACCATGAAGCGGCTGTGGGCGATGCTCGTCGAGGGCGAGCTGCCGGCGGCGCTATGGGTGTCGGGCCAGCTTTATCTGGTGACGCTCGTCTTCAATATCGTGGTCGGCGTCACGGTCGGGCTTTTGCTCGCGCGCAACAAGCTGGTTTCAGCGGCGTTCGAGCCTTACGTCTACATCCTTTACGCCACGCCGACGATCTCGCTAGTGCCGTTCGTGTCGGTGATGTTCGGCTTCGCGTTCTGGCCGCGCGTGCTGGTCTCGGTGCTGATCTCCATCTTTCCGATTCTGCTCGGCACCCTGGAGGGCGCGCGCAGTATTCCGCGCCAGCACCTCGACGTGGCGGCGATCTTCGGCTCCAACGAGCGCCAGCTCTGGCGCGACGTGATCATTCCCTACGTGACGCCTTATGCGATGACCGGCATCAAGCAGTCGGTCGCGCTGTCCATGGTCGGCACGCTGGTGGCAGAATTTTTCCTCAATCCGGACGGCGTGGCGGCGGTGATGCTGGAGGGCACGACCGTGGTCGACTCGGCCAAGGTGCTGGCAATCACCGTGTTCGTGGCGGCTATCGCGGTGGTGCTGGTCGGTGTCGGCGAACTTATTGAATGGTTTCTGGTGCGATGGCGACACTCAGCAGTGGGGTAGAGGTGGGGACGGACCGCCGCCAGCGCACGCTAACGCGCTGGCTGACGCGCGAGCGCGTGGCGCCGGTCATCGCCGGGCTGGCGATCCTGGCGATATGGCAGGTGGTGGTGAGCACGCAACTGCCGAGCTTCGTGGCGCGGCCGAGCGGTGTCATCCTGGCGATTCCGGAGACGGTGGCGAGCGAGGAGTTCTGGCTCGACGTCGTCGTCACCTTGGGCTCGATCCTGGAAGGCGTTGCTATCGGCGCGGCGGCCGGCATTCTGGTCGGGGTCGCCATGGGTCGGGTGCGCGAGCTCGACTGGTTCCTGTCGACTTACATCCGCGCGCTCTATGCGCTGCCGCTGATCGCGCTGGTGCCGATCGTGATCATCTGGGTCGGCTATTCGCCGGCCTCGCGGCTGGCGATCGTGATCATCTCGGTGTTCCTGCCGGTGGCGGTGACCACCGCCGATGGCACCCGCGCCATCTCCAAGGACTATATCGACGTCGGCAGGATATTCGGCGCGCGCACGCACAATATGTGGTTCGGTATCGCACTGCCGTCCGCCATGCCATTCATCGTGGCCGGCATCGAACTCGGCTTCGCCCGCGGCATCACCAATGCGATCGCCGTCGAGGTGCTGGCCAGCGTGCCGGGCATGGGCATGTCGGTGTTCACCAAATCGAACGAGCTCAACGAAAACGGCTCGATGGTCTATGTGGTGTGCTTGGGCGTCTTCGCCGTCTCCGTGCGCGCCGGCATGATCCGCTTTCGCCACTGGCTGGCGCCGTGGTATCGCGGCACCTGAATGGCGCAATTCCGTAACGGCGAGGTCGAGATCGCCTATCTCGACAGTGGTGAAGGCGACCCGGTCGTGCTGGTGCACGGCTTTGCCTCCAACAAGGAAGTGAATTGGGTCAATACGGGCTGGACGACGACGCTGACGCGCGCCGGCTTTCGCGCCATCGCGCTCGACAATCGCGGACACGGCGCTTCGAGCAAACTCTACGATCCGGCGGCCTATCACAGCGCCACCATGGCGGAGGATGTACGTGCGTTGCTCGATCATCTCCAGATCGATCGCGCCGACGTGATGGGCTATTCAATGGGCGCGCGCATCGCCGCGTTCTTCGCCGTGGCGCATCCGGGGCGCGTGCGCTCGCTGGTTTCGGGCGGACTCGGCATCAGGTTGGTGGAAGGCGTCGGCCTGCCCGAGAGCATCGCCGAAGCGCTGGAAGCGCCCTCGCTCGCCGATGTGTCCGGTACGACCGAGCGCATGTTCCGCGCTTTCGCCGAGCAGACCCAGTCCGACCTCAAGGCGCTTGCCGCCTGCATGCGAGGTTCGCGCCAGGAATTGAGTCGCGAACAGGTGGCGGGAATCACCGCGCCCGTCTTGGTCGCGGTCGGAACCAAGGACCCGGTCGCCGGTTCTGCACAAGCGCTGGCCGCGCTCATTCCGGGCGCCCGCGTGCTCGCTATTCCGGGCCGCGACCATATGTTGGCGGTCGGCGACAAGGTATTCAAAGCGGGCGTCATTGAATTCCTCAACCAACGCCCCTGATCATTGCCGATGAGCTATGCGCGGCCCGCATTGGCGGCCTCGTGGCGGGAACCAATATGTGCTAAATAGTGTGTGAGGGATTTGATGTTGAGAGGCGCCGGGAGAACGAGAAGCCATGGCCCACTATCAGACGAAGCCCGCAAAGGCGCTCGACAAGGTCGATCCGGTCTGGGCGCGCATCCGCGACGAAGCGGAGGAGATCACGCGCCGCGAGCCCGAGCTCGCCACCTTCATCTACGAGAACATCCTGCATCATGACTCGCTGGAAGCGGCGATCATCCACCGGGTCAGCCAGCGGCTCGAACACGCCGACGTGTCCAGCGACATGATCCGCCAAGCCTATAGCGAGGCGATTGAAGACGAGCCAACGCTCGGCGATGCGTTCCGCGCCGACATCGTCGCCACCGTCGACCGCGATCCGGCGACCGCCCGCTTCATCGAGCCGGTGCTTTATTACAAGGGCTTCCACGCCATCCAGACGCATCGCCTGGCGCATTGGCTTCTCGGCAAAGGCCGCAAGGATTTCGCGCTCTACCTGCAAAGCCGTTCGTCGGCCGCGTTCCAGTGCGATATCAATCCGGCGGCGCGCATCGGCCGCGGCATCTTCCTCGATCATGCCACCGGCCTGGTCGTGGGTGAGACCGCTGTCATCGAGGACGACGTTTCGATTCTGCACGGCGTCACGCTCGGCGGCACCGGCAAAGAGCACGAGGACCGCCATCCGAAAATCCGCCACGGCGTGATGATCGGCGCCGGCGCCAAGATCCTCGGCAATATCGAGGTCGGCCAGTGCGCGCGCATCGCCGCCGGCTCGGTGGTCATCAAACCGGTACCGAGCAATGTCACGGTGGCGGGCGTGCCGGCCAAAGTGGTCGGCGAGGCCGGCTGCCCGGAACCTTCGCGCGCCATGGACCAGATGCTCTATGGCGTGATGCTGGACGGCTGAATGGTCGGCTTGCGCCGGGCGGCGCAATCGGGCAAGGAGGCGCTGCCCACGAATAAGGAGCGGCCCGGTGGACGTCCAGGAGATCAAGCAGCTCGATGCCTATCTGAAGAAGCTGTTCGGCAACGCGCAGATTCGCGTGGTACCGAAGACGGCGGATTCCGCGGAGATTTTCATCGGCGAGGACGACGCCGGCGAATTGACCGTGGACGACGAAGAGGGCGAGCGCTCCTATAATTTCCGCATGGTGATCCAGCTCGGTCAGGACCCTTCGATCCAGCCGGTGCCGGCGCTTAACGCTTATCTCAGGCGCAAGTTCGACAACGAGAATCTTCGGGTTGTGACGCGGCCGAAGAAGATGGATTCGCTCGAGCTCTATATGGGCGAGGAATTCATCGGCGTGCTGTTCGTCGAGAACGAAAAGGGCCGGCGCTCCTATATCCTCGAGTTACCGATCCTGGACGTTGATCTGGTGGACTAGTCCATACTCCGTTCGTTCCCGCGTAAGCGGGAATCCAGCCCTTTCTGATTCAGAAGAATATCGCCCCGGGGTCCCCGCTTTCGCGGGGACGAGCGGGTCTTGCTTAGCCGGGATGCAACCTTGCCAGCAACTTGTCGATTCCGGCGGCCACGCTTTTCCAATCGTTCAGCCAGTCGCGCGGGAAGCGGAAGGTGATGTCGGCATTGCCGATGCGCCGCTCCAGCAGGCAGGTGCCGGAATTGACGACGCCCTTGCGCGAGCAGCGCGCCAGGAAATGCTCCGGCGCGCTCGACTCAAATACCAGCTCCTCGCCCTGATAGGGCGTGCCGTCGCGAAAGCCGCGCAGCGTGAGCCCGTCCGGCCCGGCGGTGGGCTCCGGCACCAGATAGCGCGGATAGATTTCCTGCACGCGTTCGCTCAGCGGCAACGTCGTGTCGCCAGCGACGACGGTCACGAACAGGCGCCTGTTGGGATCGACCGGCGCCCCCACCGTCGGCTTGGCGGCGGGATCGGGCGGCTTGAGCGAGGGCCATAGATAGGCAAGATCAACGCGCTGCTGCGTGCCCGGCCGGCGCTCGATCGCCACGCGGATCGCCGCCGGCTCGATGTTGAAATTCACGCCGGAAACAACGATCGGCAGCGACGGCGCGTCGAGCGCGACCGGCGCCTCCGGCCAACGCGGCCACAGCACATAGGCGACGTAGAAGGCGGCGACCACGGTCACGCCGGCGAACACCATCAGCGGCGCGGCGAGCGGATTGTGGCCGGCCTGGCGCTTGCGCTGAGCGCGGCGTTGCTGGGCGAGATAAGCCATGAGGTCCCCGAATCGCTCGCGATTATGCCACGCGAAGCGCGATCATCCGGATTTCGGCATTTACCATTCGTTAAGGATTTGCTGGCGGGCGCGTGGGGCCTTTGTCACAAAGGGGCTCTGTCATGCGTTGAGGCTCAAATGCCGCCGGAATCCGTGCAAATGTTGCTTGCGCTTGCGCTCGGTTTTGCCGCCGCCGGCCTTTCCTGCTCCGCCTACCAGCTCGCCACCAGCCGCCTGCCGACCTTCGGCCTGCTCAGCGCTGGGCCCAGCGCCGCGGCCATCGCGGCGGTGCCGCTCTTGATGCTGTCGGCGCCCTTTTTGATCATGCGCAACACCGTGCTCGGTCGTCGCCAGGAAGGCCGCCGTTTCGAATTCGTGTTTCTGGCCACTTTGATTGCCGGAATTTGGAGCTTGATGTCGGGGCTGGCGCTGGTGATGGCGTTGCAGGCTTGCGGATTGCTGGTGGCCTAAGCCACTTCCAATTTTCCTTTTTCATTGCGATGGTCGAGCCCGCAAGGAGACGCGGGAATGCCGATCTACGAGCTCGACGGCCAGGCGCCGGAATTTCCCGGAGAAGGCAATTATTGGGTCGCCGAAACCGCCACGCTGATCGGCCGCGTGCGGCTGAAGAAGGATGCCAGCGTCTGGTTCGGCGCAGTGCTGCGCGGCGACAACGAATGGATCGAGATCGGCGAGCGCTCGCAGATCCAGGACAACGCCACGCTGCATACCGACCCGGGCTTTCCCATGGTGATCGGCCGCGATTGCGTGATCGGCCACAACGTCATCCTGCATGGCTGCAGCATCGGCGACGAGAGCCTGGTCGGCATGGGCGCGATCATGCTCAACGGCGCCAAGCTCGGGCGTAACTGCCTGGTCGGCGCCGGCGCGGTGGTGACCGAGGGCAAGAGCTTTCCCGACAATTCGCTGATCGTGGGCGCGCCGGCGCGCGCCATCCGCACGCTCGACGACAAGGCCGCCGAGATGATCCGCGGCGGCGCCGACATCTATGTGCGGCGCTGGCAGCAATACGCCAAGGGCTTGAAGCGGATCGGCTGAGCGTGCGGCTTAGGTGCGGGCGCGCCGGTAGAGATAATCGGTCGGCAGGCCCAGGCGTTTGCCGGCCTGCACCGCCGGGCTTGCTTCCAGCACAATGCGGTCGGCGAGATTACCGGCGAGCTTGACCAGCGCGTGTTCACCGAAACGCAAGCCGTCATGATCGAGCCCGAGCTTGTGGCGGATGGCGGACGGCGTGAGTTCGACCGCGGCGCGCACCAGCATGCGTTGCGCGGGTCGCAGCCACGCCGGGAACACTGGCGCTTCGCGCATGATCTTGAGAAATTCGAAGATCACGTCCGAGCGCTCAAGCCGCGGCTCCATCGCCCGGAAAAATGCCTTCAATTCCGCTTCCGTACGCGGCACATCACCGGCGCCGTAAAGCGCCGCTGCCTCGGTGCCTTCGCCATAGTAGCGGTCGCGCGCCTCGTGCGAGAGCGGGCGCACGTAGCGGTGATAGGCCTCCAGGAAGCCGAAAGCGGCGGTCGCCTGCACCCAATTGAGCAATTGCGGATCGTCGGCGCGATAGGCTTCGCCCGCCTCGGTGGTGCCGGTGACGCGTTCGTGCATGCGGCGCACGCCGGCGATCATGCGCTCGGTGTTTTCGCGCGCGCCATAGACCGTGATCATGGCGGCAAGCCCGGTGCGGCGCAGCCGCGTCACCGGATCATCGCGAAAGCTGGTGAAAGTCCACACGCCGGCGCGCACGCGCGGCTCGGCCAGTTCCAGGATCACCGCAGCGACGCCGCCGACGAACAAAGCCACCGGATTCTTGAACACCCGCCATGACACCGATTGCGGCGGCACCAGCGCGGCTGCGCCGGCCGGCTGGCTGAAATCGGCCGGCGGGCGGCCATCGACCACCATGAGGTCGTGCAGCACCGTGGCCGCCAGCGTTTGCAGCGCCCGCGGCGGCGTAATCGGCGCGAGTGCGATGAGGCTCATGCCGGCTAAATAGGGGCGCGCTGCGGAAAATGCGCCCCCAAACAGGGTGCGGCCGGCCCTTGGGGGAGGGCCGGCCGCTCGCGAACCCGGTCTGGGGACGGGGAGGGGTGGGGACGTGACCGGGAGCGCGATTTCGTTGTTCGTTTCCCTCGTCGTGTTAGCGGCCCGACACCGTGATGGGCGCCACCCGCGGCTCGCCTAACGTGACCCAGGTGTTCGGATCGGACTGCGACTGCCGTTTCACGAAACGGTAGCCGGTCTTGTTCCAGGGCAGGACCTCGGCTTCCTGGTTGTCGAGAACGAACTCGCCGCGATTGGTCTTGACCGTGAGCACGGCATGGCCGTCGCCCTTCTTGTCGCGCACCACGGTGATCAGCAGCGCCGAGCGCGGCCAGCCGGCCTTGATCAGCATGCGCCGCTTGAGCAGCACGTAATCCTCGCAATCGCCGTAGCCGTCGTCGGGGTAATTCCAGCGCTCGACCACGCCCCAATGTTCGAGGTCGGTGAGCGGCTTGATGTTGTCGTTCGCCCAGGCGTTGACCTTGAGCATGTCGGCCCAGACCTTGGGCGTGAGCACGACGTCGCGCGGTGCCGACGGCTTGGCGTGGCACTCCTGCTTGTATTCGACGCAGAACTCGAGCCAGCCGATCGGCGCGCGTGCGCTCGCGCCAACCGAAGCGTAAACCGCGTGGTCGCGCGGTGCGTAGCCATAGGCAAGCTTGCGCGCGCCTGCCGCCGTGCCGCCCGCCGAGGCGGCCAATGCCGCCGCGCAGGCCATGACCAGCATGCCGCCGGTCGAAACTCGTTTGATACGCCAGCCCATCTGTTGTGGCCCCTTCCCCCGTCTTGTTGGGACCACAATTCGCACAAAGCTTTTGCAGCGCGGCTAAGTCGAGCAAGTCATTTTAAGAAGAACCAGAATAAAACAAGAGACGAATACAGTATAACTTGAAATCAAATTTGCTTAAATTCTTAGCGAATACAATTTAGCTAAAATTGTCGGCGTTAATCGGAAAAACGCCGCGTTGGCGCACCCGCGCAGGCTTGCGGACGCAGGCTGTTTACCGTGAGCGGCCGATGCAGAAAGTTCAATAATACCGGCAGGCGGGCGCGCCAGCCCGGCCGAGCGGGTGCACGACGCGCGCAATTTTACGCGCCGCGTTTACCGGCCAATGACTCTATTCGCTGGTGATGGCGTCTTCGAGGAAGTCGGGATGCTGCAGGCGGGTGAATTCGACTGCGAAGCCGTCATCGATGTGGCGGACCACGCGCCCTTGCGTCTTGCCGAGGGTGACGACGGCGCCGACCGCGGGCCGCAGGTCGGGGGCGACCGCGATCGCCGCGCCCGACTGCGACAAGTCGATGATGCGGCAGGAGATATTGTTGCCGTTCGGTAGGATCAGTCGTGCCAGCGAATTGCGCGGCGCGAAGCGGCCGTGGCGGCGGTCTTCCGGCAGATTGAGGATATGCCGGTTGGCAAGCCAGGTGAGCTGGGCAGCGAGTTTGTCGCGCTTACGCGAGCTCGCCGAGATTGTCATGGCAAAACCGTTTTCGAAGACGCGCGCAATCTGGCCTTCGAGCCGCCCCAGATGGTCGACATAGGCAATGACCCGCTGGTCTTCCTTGCCAGCAACGGGCGCGATCAGCGCCATGCCACCCGGCGACATATTGATGACCTGACACGGGTATTCGCGCCGGTCGGGCAGCATGTAGCGGCCGAGCAGGTTGACCTTAACGCGTTGAAAGCGCCGGCGTTCTTCGGCCAGCGGCAGAAACTTCGGCTTGACTTGCGGCGTTGGCATGGCGCGGCTGGGGCTTGGGGGCGCATTCGCCCACAGCCTACGACCCTAGGGCGGTATCGTTAACGCGGCGTTAGCTAGCCCGCTCGCCGGGTGGAGTTTCCCGCCCGCCGCTGTAGACCACGAAGCCATGCTGCACCCGGCTTGCGTCCGCCGCCTGCCCGAAGCGGGGTGTGCCGCGGCCCGTCAGCTGCGGCCCGATATGGCGCAAGCCGACGAGCTCGAGCTCGCTGACCGGCTTGGCGCCCAGCCAATAGGGCGGGACCGTGGGCGCCAGCACGCCGAGTGCGCGGATGCGGGTGTTGCCACCATAAGCAAGCGGTAGCAGCAGCATTTCGATTTCGGTCGCGGCCCCTTCTTCGGTGCGCCCGGTAAGGCCGGCGACCGCACCGCCCGCCTCGCGGGTCACGATGCTCAAGAGTTCCTCGATCGCCTGGCGGCTCTGCTCGTCCCAAAGCGTGGTGAAGGCCTCGCCCTTGATCTCGCGGCCGAACAGTGCGCAGACGCGCGTGCCAGCAAGACGAAAACGCAACTGATCGGCGAAGTCCGCCCCCAGCATGAAGGTGTCGCCGAGCGCGTGGCGGATATCGGCCGGATCAATATCGCCGCGCTCGGGGGCGGGGCGGATTTGCCGTCGCCTGTTCCAGTATTCGAACACGGCCCGCGTGGATGCATGTTTCATTTAACGCCTGCCTGTTTCGTCGCGGGACGCCGGCGGCGTTCTCGTTGTCCCCGATCGGGACATCGGTGCCGGCGTTTGGTTGCGACGGTGCAGACGGAGCAGGGCGCATGCCGGGGAGGCGGGCTGGCGCCGGCCAATGCTGGTTAGCGTTAAAAACGGAAGCGGATTGGCGGTGCGCCGATCGCCGCCTATGGTCGTCGGCAATCCACACGGGCGCCGCTTTGAACCTTCCGGCGCAACTTGAATTGAGCCACGGGGAGACGTGGGGACGTGACAAGCGCCGCTCAGGCGCGACGACGACCCCGCAGAGCGCGGCTCGAGGGAGGGCGAAAGCCCTCCTTTTTCTTGTCGGCTGCGGCGATCTTTGGCTTGCGGCGGGCGGGCAAGCAGCGTAACTGGCCAGCGACCGGACTGGCCGATTAGTGAAACGCGAACCCGCCCTCAATATCCCTCCCGTCATCGTGGCCGTGCTCGCCGTACTGGCACTCGTCCATGCTGTGCGCGTGTTCGTCCTGACGCCGGCGCAGAACAACGAACTGCTTTGGCTGCTGGCATTCGATCCCGTGCGTTACGGGATGGGATTACTACCGCCCGCGGCTTTACCCGGCGGGTTGGGCGCGCAGATCTGGACCTTCGTGACTTACGCGTTGCTGCATGCCAGCTGGATTCATCTTGGTGTCAACGCCATCTGGTTGCTGCCGTTCGGCTCGGCGGTGGCGCGCCGCTTCGGCGCATTGCGGTTCTTGATTTTCTTCGCCGTCACGGCGGCGGCCGGCGCGCTCGCTCATTTGTTCGCCTATGGCGGGCAGGATGCGCCGGTGATCGGCGCCTCCGCCGCGATCTCCGGCACCATGGCGGGAGCCATGCGGTTCGCGTTCCAGCGTGGCGGGCCGCTAAGCTTCCGGCGCACCGGCGGAGACGCTGATTTTCGCGTTCCCGCGGCCCCGCTTTCCCGCGTGCTGCACGAGCCGGCCGTACTGGTCTTCCTGGTGGTGTGGTTCGCGATCAATCTGTTGTTCGGTTTGATCTCGTTGCCGAGCGGCATGGGCGGCGGCGAAGTGGTGGCCTGGCAGGCCCATGTCGGCGGTTTTCTGGCCGGCCTGTTGCTGTTTTCCTGGTTCGATCCGGCGACCGATTTTCGGCAATTCGGCGGCGGCAGTGCAACGCGGCATTAAGCAATGCGGCAGTGCGGTAGCTTCTTTTCTTGACGGAACCGGTGCGCGGCAGGATCGTTGCCTATCGCCTGGACTCAGTGGCTGAGCTTGCCCCTAGAGCGCCGGGCTCAGGGAGACTGCCATGAACGTCAAGACGATCCTGGCCGCTAAGAAACGTAACTTGGGCGGCGACGTTATAGACATCGAGCCGGCGGCGGATCTTGCGGCGGCGGTCAAGCTTCTGGCCGCGCACCGCATCGGCGCGCTTTTGATCTGCGGCGCGGGAGGGCGCCTCGCCGGCATATTGTCCGAGCGCGACATCGTGCGCGCGCTCGCCGAACACGGCGCCGGCGCGCTCGCGCTGCCGGTCGCACAGGTGATGACCCGCGAGGTCGAAACCTGCGGCGAGGATGAGACCGTGGCCGCGATCATGGAACGGATGACGGCGGGAAAATTCCGTCA
>Ga0307417_10000291_pt1 | contig 21200 bp, 19 predicted proteins | sample SalMarWE160210MG_2_FD_202514 | JGI IMG/M metagenome (GOLD analysis project Ga0307417, IMG submission 202514) | Salt marsh sediment microbial communities from the Plum Island Ecosystem LTER, Massachusetts, United States - WE1602-10 | ecosystem: Environmental > Aquatic > Marine > Intertidal zone... | reverse complement strand
GGCAGCGCCATCTACTAGAAGTAGGAGAGCCACGCACCCCGTGGGTGTTCCCGCGCGGCAGCGAGATCTGACGGCGCGTCGAGATCGATCGCGAGTCCGACCCTGACGAGCACCTTCAACAGGTGGGGGGCACAGGCGATGTGTCGGCGGAAACTCGCCGGCCCATAGCGAAAGGGGAACGGCCCTGACCCGGCGAGCACAGAGGTGCCCCCGTCATAGGAGGGTGCAATCACCGAACCTGCCGTCTTCAGCTCCGTGATGACGGCCAGGAGGTCGGCCGGTTCGACGAGTGGTAGATCGGCGTGCAGGATCATCCATGGTCGACTGCCCGCTGTCCGCACGGCTGCTTGTGCGGCAACATTGAGATCCCGACCAGGATCGACAACGACGTTCGCGCCTTGGTTCCCCGCCCAGGCCATGACGCCGGCATCGGCCGTGACGACGGCGACGGGCACGCCGGTCGCCTGTGCAGCGGCGATTGTTCGAGCGGCCACTTCCCGACCCAGGCGTGACCGGCGGCCGGCGTCGAGCACTGGTGCGAGTCTGCGTTTCGCGACACCGAACGGCTTGACGGGTATGGCGATGAGTGGTGCCTGCATGAGGAGTGATCGTATAGGCTCGCTGTGAACTTTGAGAGGAGTCACGACATGCGCGCAGGTGCCTTCGTACCACAAGGCTGGCGACTCGACCTGACAGGACTGCCGGTCGAACAGCACTGGAACGTCATGCGGAACGTTGCCGAAGTGATCGAACGTTCCGGCTACCAGTCGCTCTGGGTGTACGACCACTTCCACACGGTTCCCGTGCCCACGCAGGAAGTCACCTATGAGGCATGGACCCTCATGGCATCCCTGGCCGCCGCCACGTCGACGGTGCGACTCGGCCAGATGTGCACCTGCAACACCTACCGACCACCCTCCTATCTCGCCAAGGTTGCTGCGTCGATCGACGCAATCAGCGGCGGACGTGTCGAGATGGGAATCGGAGCCGGCTGGTACGAACACGAACACGACGGCTACGGCTACCCGTTCCTCAAACCGTCGGCCCGGATCGGGATGCTCGACGAGGGTGTGCAGATCATGCAGCGGATGTGGACCGAGGACTCTGTGTCGTTCGAGGGCCGCCACTACACGCTCGACGGTGCCATCTGCCAACCGAAACCACTGCAGAAGCCGCACATTCCGTTTTGGATCGCCGGTGGTGGTGAACAGCTCACGTTGAACGTCGCTGCGAGATTCGCCTCCTACACGAACTTCGGATTGACTATCGACCAGTTCGTGCACAAGTCTGAGGTGCTGCGAGGCCACTGCGAGTCGGTCGGTCGGCCCTTCGAGTCGATCATCCGATCCAGCAACTTCAACATCGTGTGCGCCCCGACCGAACGGGAGGTGCACGAGCGCGTCGAGTGGATCAAGGCCCGCTACCTACCGTTCGTCGATGAGGATCGCGCCGCTCGCACGGCCGGCCAGTTCCTCGCCGGTACGCCTGATCAGCTCGTCGAGCAACTCGCACCATGGCGGGATGCCGGGATGGAGTATCTGATCGCGTACTTCTCGGAGGCTGCATTCGACACATCGGGCCTCGAGCTGTTCGCGAAGGAGGTCGTCCCGGCGCTGTAGACAGCCGGTAACTATCAGTCTTCAGTACCCGGTCCCCGGTCTCCAGTTCCGGCGGGGACCGTTTCAGGAGCCCTTTCGGAACTACGCGCCGGCGAGCAGACCCGCAAGCCGTTGCGCGTAGTCGGTGGATGTCGTTTCGTGCTTGAAGTACACCCACGACTCGACGCCGCTGTTCTCGATGGCTGCCGCCCACGCCCGAATCGCTGCCTGCGAGTACTCGGTCTTCCGGAGGCGGAGATAGGTGAATGGAGCAGTGACGATCTGGCTCGGCTCGTTCTCGTCGGTCTCCGCGATCACCCATGCAGCGCCGGCCTTCTCGAGAAGGTGGTGCACTGGTTCGACGGCCCATGAAGGATGCCGGAACTCGAACGCAGGTGAGATGTCGGAAGGCAACCCATCGAGGAATCGTTCCAACCGCTCATCGTCTCTCGGGAAACTGGGTGGGAGTTGGAACAGCACCGGGCCGAGCGTGTCACCGAGATTGCGGCATGCCTCGACGAAGTGGGGGAGCGTTCCATCGGGATCGGCGAGTCGTGTCCGGTGGGTGATTCGTTGATGGGCCTTGACGGCGAACTGGAAGCCCGATGTCACGGTCTCTCGCCACTTCACTGCGGTTGTCTCGGCCATCGTCCTGCGGAACGTGTAGTTGACTTCGACGGTCGAGAGAAGCGCCGAATAGTGCTCGAGCCAGCGGGACTTGGGGATACCGGCGTAGAACGTGTCCTTCCACTCGGGAAAGGACCAGCCAGAAACCCCGACGTGTGCCATCCGGAGAAGCTACCACCCCGCTGTACCCTTGCGACCATGAGATACACGAAGATCGTCGTCACGCTCGGTCCGGCGGTCGACACGCCTGAAGCCGTCGAAGGGCTGGTCAATGCAGGAATGGACGTCGCCCGGCTCAACTTCTCGCACGGCGACCACGCCACCCATGAGCGCATCGCCGGCTATGTGAGAAGAGCAGCGAGTCGACAAGGCCGCACGGTGGCACTCCTCCAAGACATTCAGGGACCGAAGATCCGGGTCGGAACGTTCCCGGATGGTCTCATCCGTCTGGCGCGGGGAGATACGGTGAGGCTCCTTGCCGGAACCGGCAACGGTGATCAGAGCACGATCCGGGTGGCGTACCCGATGCTGCTCGACGACATCTCGGTAGGGTCAGAAGTGGTGCTCGCCGACGGGCTCGTCCGGCTCCACGTCGTCGGATTGGATGGCGAGTCACTGGTCGCCAAGGTCACCCAAGGCGGTTCCGTCGGAGATCACCAGGGCGCCGCGTTCCCCCACACACATCTGCGAGTACCGGCCGTGACTTCCAAGGACGAAGAGGACCTCGCGTTCGGCAGAACCATCGGTGTCGACTATGTCGCTGCCTCGTTCGTGCGTACCGCGGCGGACGTGCACAAGGTCCACGAGCTGTCCGGAGTGCCCGTGATCGCGAAGATCGAGCGGGCCGCCGCGCTCGCCAATCTGGACGAGATCCTTTCCGCGGCCGACGGCGTCATGGTTGCCCGAGGGGATCTCGGAGTGGAGCTGCCGCTGGAGAAGCTGCCCGCCGTCCAGCTCGAGATCCTCAGGCGGACCAACGCGGCGGGTTTGATCTCGGTGACTGCCACCGAGATGCTGGAGTCGATGAAGCACAGCACCCGGCCGACGCGAGCGGAAGTGACAGATGTGGCAACCGCGGTGATGGAGGGGACCGATGCCGTGATGCTGTCGGGTGAGACGGCGATTGGTGACTTCCCGATCGAGACCGTCGAGATGATGCACCGAATCCTCGAAGAGGCCGACCGACCGAAGCAGATTCATGACTCCATCCGGTTCCTGTCGGGTCAGAACCGGTTCGCCTCGGCGACGACAAGAGCGGCTGTCGAAGCGTCCGTCGATCTCGAGCTGGACACGATCGTCGCGTTCACGGAATCCGGTGCTACTGCCCGTCTCCTGTCGAAGTACCGGCCCGAGGCACGGATCATGGCGTTCAGCGCAGTTGAGGAGACCGTGCGCAGGATGGCCCTCTATCGAGGAGTGACACCCTTGCCGTGCGATCGATTCGAGTCGACCGACGACATGATCGAGATGGCCGATCGATACCTCGTCGACATGGGGCTCTGCTTGTCAGGGACCGGCGTGGTGGTCGTCGCCGGCACTCCCCCAAACCGGGGTGCCTCCACGAACCTGCTGAAACTTCACACGATCGACCGGTAGGCTTGCGACGACGTAGGGAGCACATGTGGGCCAGAGGATCGAAGTAGCAACCGAAACACACGCTGACATAGCTGTGTTCGCCACCGATCGCACGATCACCGGGCAGGACGCCACAACCTTCACGAGGACCGGCGCGTTCGAGGGATTCGGGGGAGCAGTCGCCGAGCGTCTCTTCGACGCCGATCCCGCGATTGACCATGTGTTCGCACAGTTCAACGTTGTTTCGGCGCGCCGTTCCGGCGGATGGGACGACAGGAGTCTGGAGCGGGCAGCCGAGGAGATAGGCGACTTCTTCTTGGTGTACTGACCACGGGTTCTCGGTTGTCGGTCTTCGGTTCTTGGTAAGACACTCGCCCTGGGGCCACCGTGGCTCGGCGTTTCAGGTCGATACGAAGTGGCTCGGCGAAGCCGAGCGCTAGGGCGCCGTCGTGGCAGTCGTGGCCGTCGGCGTGGTCGTAGTGCTCGTGCTCGTCGTCGTGGTCGTTTCCGTCGTCGTCGTGGGGCAGGGGATCGGCACCGCACCGTCCTCTGGCGGAATCATGCATGGGTTGAGCTGAACCTTCCGGGGTTCAGGGCGGTAGCGCACCGTCCACTTCTGGGTGTCGACGTGACCATCGGGGTACTCGATGTCCCTGGTGACGATCACACTCCAGCCGATCCTTCCCTTCTGATCGACGATCTCCTCGTCAGGAGCGAGGTCGGGATTCGCCGTGTACTCGGTGGGCGGGTCTGTCTGGTCGAATCTACCGGAAACGCTCGCGGTCACCTTGCGGCCCGTGCCGTCTCCTTCGGAGGTGACGGTCGCGTAGGTCTTGCCGCCTTTCTGCTCCCCGACGATGGTCCTCCCACCGTTGTCACCATAGAAACTCACGGTCAGTGAGGTGTCTGTCCAGGAGGTCTTGATGAGGATCGCGGCGTCCGTGTCGTTGCGGAAGATGAGGTTCGGCGCCGGCCACGAGATCGTCCCTTCATGCCCTTCCGGGTAGCGCGTGAAGTAGTAGCTGTGAGGTTTGTGGGTGATGTCCTCGTACCCGCCATAGAACACCGCGTTGTAGAAGGTTGTCGCGAACTGGCTGACACCACCGCCGATCGTGTCGACCATCTCCCCGTTGATGATCGTGTGGTCGGGCAGGAACCCTCGGGCGGTGTCGCGCTCGCCGACGTACTCGTTGATGGAGAACTCCTCACCCGGCAGAACGATCGCGCCGTCGATGATGTCGGCGATCAGGTGGATGTTCGTCACTCTGTTCTGGCAACACGAGTAGTAGGTCGTGAACTGTGACACGAGATGCTTGACATCCAGCGCCTCGGCGTCCTCAGTGGTGAACTCGGGCTGGGCGTCGTCTTCGTAGGGGAGGATGCCTGAGCGGCTCTGGAGCTTCGATGCTGTGAGGAGCGCGGCCGCAGCGGCGTTCGGGTCGACGATCTGCCCCGGACGGCCCGGAACGACCTTCACGGTACCGTCGTCGGCGATCTCAAACGAGGCGTTCTGTGGTGGGAGACCGAGGCTGGCACTCTCGGGTGCGAGGATCGCAGCGATTTCGTCGGCGTCGAATGACAGCTGGATGTGTGGAGGAGAATCGTGGACGACCTGGCTGCGAAACGCAGACACGAGCTGTTCGTGTGAGAAGACCACGGAGAGATCCGGATTCGTGCGTGCCAGGGTGATCGGCGACTCGATCATGCCGTCAGCTTCGGCCACTGCCGCGTCCACATCGGCATCGGTGAGCGCCGGCGAGATGTTCGTCTCGGGCAAGGACACGGTGGGGTGAGACGTGTCGAGCATGGTGTCGAGGATGATCTGTGGTGCAGCCGCCCGATCGATCCCGACACCGTCGTGTGGGTAGCGTGCGACAGCTTGCCCGTTCTCGATTTCGATCGCTCCGTTGAACGCGTGATCGGAGAACGCCGACTCGTCCCAGTAGTCGAACACATCACTCAATGCCTGTGCGTCGAGTTGACCGGCAAGAGGGATGCGCGCTTTGCCGAAGATGTGACCTAGCCACCATCCGAGTTGGTCGAGGAGTGAGCCGTCCCTCCCCATCGCAAGCGCCTGCTGAGCCATGTCGACGCGTTCGAGTTGGAAACCCACGGCATCTGGCTCGAGTTGCTGAGTCGTGTCACCGACCTGGAGCACTGCGGGTTGGGAAGCGAGAGAGTCTTCGAGGCTCAGCAGCTTCAGTTCCGCGGCAGCCTGATGTGTGCCGGAGAGGTTGGCCGAAGCTGCATAGACATTGTGAAGAACCTTGCCGGTGTGCATGGCCCTGTCGATCCCGAATGCTGCAAGGACGAGCAGCAAGAGGGTGGCGAGCGCACCCAAAGAGACAATGGTGATACGAGAAGTGCGTGACATGATCGATCCTGGACGCATGCAGGATAGCCGATCTGTGTGTCACGTCGGCCCTACCATTCGGTCATGGTCGTGTTTCCCGAGGTTCAGCCTGGCGACGACATCCGTCTGTCGGCGTCCACATTCGTCGCCTACCGGGAGTGTCCGGACTACGCCAAATCTCGGCTCGAACAGGTGTGGGGTCCGGACACGATTGCCGGATTCAAGGGAGGGCTGGCCCACCAGCTGTTCGCACGACACTTGAAAACTGGCCCCATCTCGCCGGGCGACGTGGCACAGGTGTGCCGGGAGGAGATTGGCGCATCGAACCTGAACCACAAGATGGGTCCGCTGGGGATCAAGCCGTCCGACCTGAGCAGGGTGATCGACGAAGTTGGAGCGTTGTACGACCGGTTCCGGCAGTTCCCCACGGACGGATTTGAGGGCGCAGAGGTGCCGCTGGAAGCCAGTCCGATCGATGGGGTCACGTTGCATGGCAAAGTCGATGCGGTGTTCGCCGACGATGGAGGCGTCCGGCTCGTCGATTGGAAGACCGGCGACATCGGCGATGTCGACGATCAACTCAGCTTCTATGTCCTGCTCTGGACACTCGACCGGGGGAGTCTGCCGGGTGCGGTGGAGGCGGTGTCGATCCGCACGGGTGAGCGGCACCTGTCACACCCCGAGCCGGCGAGTGCGTCGAGAACCGCGCGACAGGTCGCCGACATGGTCGATGCCCTACGGACGGCATGGCGGGAGAGCCGGGGGATCGAGCGGGTCGGCGGCCCATGGTGTCGCTACTGCGGCCTTCTCCCGACGTGTGACGAGGGGCGGGCAGCCACCTCGCTCTGACGGTCAATCGTTGTCGCTGTCGCGGTCCCCGTGGCCGTCTTCGACGGTAGCGTCGATCGTTCCGTTCTTGCACGAGGCCTGGAACGCCGACGTGTGGTCCTCGCTCTCGAAGGTGATCTGAACACTTCTCTCGCTGATCTCGTGCTGCACGAGTTGGTAGCCGGCCTGGGGAGCGGCGGACTTGAAGACGATCCTGTCGCCGGCGCAGGCGACCTTCACCCAGCCCCCTTCGAGTTCGAAGAGCTCGTCGCGTGTGGTGGTTGTCGTCGTCGCCTGGACAACCTGTGTTGTCGTTGTTGCCGGGGCGTCGACCGGTGCGGTCGAGGTCGTGGTTGAACCGGGCGGTTGGCTGACTGTGGTCGTGGGGAAGGTGGGGAGGGTTGTCGTCGCTTCCGAACTCGACAGGAGGACGGCAGCGGCACGGGAAGGTCTGTCGGTAACCTGATCCCTGACGAGTGCCACCGCTTGGCTTGCCAGTATCACCGCGAGGGCCGTGCCCGCGAGCCAAGCCGCGATCAAGCCGAGGCGTCGAGTATTCACGGCACCAGTTTCGCGGGTATGGGGCACTTCGGGGGTAAGGAAACGTTAAGGATGCGCTAAGCGGACTGTTGCAGACGGCGATTCGGATATAGGGTTTGCACCTGTGGCATCAGTGTTGATCATCGAGGACGACGTTCGAATCCGCCAGACGCTCGCGGCGCTTCTCGCGGACAGGGGTCACGACGTCGAGTCGGTCGGGGCGGGCATGGCCGGGCTCGAGGCGACCCTCGCACGAAACCGGGATGTGGTCATTCTCGACCTTGGGCTTCCCGATATCGACGGCGCAGAGCTCCTCAAGATGATCAGGGCGGTTGCATCGACACCCGTCATCATCGCTACAGCACGGGACGACGAGCAGGAGGTCGTGCGCCTGTTGGACGCGGGAGCGGATGACTACGTGGTGAAGCCGTTCTCGGCCCGGCACCTCGACGCGAGGATCCGTGCGGTGCTTCGACGGGGCGCCGCAACGGAAGACGAAAAGGTGATCAAGCTCGGCGATCTGGTGATCGACACGACGTCGAGAGAGGTGTCGCTTGCCGGGGAGGCGCTGTCGCTGAGCAAGAAGGAGTTCGATCTGCTCGTGTATCTCGCGATGCGACCCGGCACGGTCATAGGCAAGCGAGAGCTCCTCGCAGAGGTATGGCGTCAACCCTACGGCGGCGCAGACAAGACGGTCGACGTGCACCTGTCCTGGTTGCGGAAGAAGCTCGGTGAGACCGCTGCCGAACCCAGGTATCTGCACACCGTACGCGGGGTAGGAATCAAGCTGGTGGCTCCGTGAGGAGGAGACTCGCCGTGGTCTCTGCCTCTGTCACCGCGATGGTCGTGCTCGCATTCCTCATCCCGCTCGCCGGGATGGTGAAGACACTCGCCCGTGATCGTGTGCTGGTGTCGGCCGAGCGGGACGCACAGATCTTCGCTCAGACGTTGAGTCTGTACATCGTCGGCGGCGATGCCGACGATGTGGCGTCGGTTGTTGGCTCCGGTGAACTTCCCGGTGGTGGGCTGCTGTCCGTCTTCCTGGCGGACGGGACCGTGGTCGGGGCTCCGGCCGTCGTCGACGTCGGGTACGAGAGAGCAGCTCAGGGAGAAGCGTTTCGAGAACCACTCGACAATGGCGAGGCCATATGGGTGCCGGTGGTACTGGCCGAAGCTGAAGGGACGGCCGTGGTGCGGGTGTTCGTTGCCAAGGACCTCCTCACCCGCAACGTGACGTCCTCATGGCTGATCCTTGGATCGCTCGGCATAGCGTTGGTCGCCCTCTCGGCATTGGTGGCAGATCGGCTCGCGCGTTCAGTCGTGGATCCGGTACAGGACCTCTCCGGGGCGGCACACAAACTTGGTGAAGGGGACCTTTCGGTTCGCGTCCAACCCGATGGTCCTCCGGAGGTCGTCGAGGTGGGGGAGGCGTTCAACCGCCTCGCCGGGAGAGTCGGCGATCTTCTCGAAGAAGAACGAAGAAGCGCTGCCGATCTCTCGCACCGGCTCCGCACACCTCTCACAGCCCTCAGGCTCGAGATCGAGTCGATGCCCGATCGCACGGATCGTCTCACCGACACGCTCGATGAGCTGGAACGCACCGTCGACTATGTGATTCGCCAAGCGCGTCGCCCTGTGCGTGAGGGCATCGGAGCATCTACCGATCTGGGCGAGGTAGTAGAGGAGAGGGTCGCTTTCTGGGGTGCGCTTGCCGACGATCAGGGGAGAGAGTGGTCGGCTGACGTTCGAGGCGGCCCCCATGTGGTCGCTGTCACCAGAGAGGACGCCGCAGCGATGGTCGACGCTCTGCTCGGGAACGTGCTCGCGCACACTTCTGAGGGGGTGGGGTTCCGGGTGCGTGTCAGGGAGAGCGACGGAAACGTCAGCCTGGTGGTTGACGACTCCGGTCCCGGTTTCGCCGACGCCTCCGTGCGTCGCGGGCATTCTGGAACCGGATCGACCGGTCTCGGCCTCGACATCGCCAGGCGAACGGCAGAGTCCACAGGTGGGGCGCTGACCATCGGGACGAGTCCGCAAGGGGGCGGACGTGTCGAGGTGGTGTTCGGGGCGAAGTGACGGGCTCATGTGGGACAATCCCACGGTGGAACACCAGATCTCTCCGGTTGCGAGACTGCGCGCCACGCTCGACGCACTCGCAGAGCAGGTCGAGCAGTTCCACTTTGGCTTTCCTTCCGCCGAACGGCCACACCGTCTCGAACTGAGAGACGAACTCATTCGGAGCATTCGTGGGTATCTGATTCCGCGTCTGGGAGACCTCGATGGGGACGTCGTAGCCGTAGTCGTCGGGTCGACGGGAAGCGGCAAGTCCACGCTGGTGAACACACTGGCAGGCAGGAAGATCACGGAGACGGGCGCGGTCCGTCCCACAACCACCGCACCGGTTGTGTGGTGCCACGCCGACCGCGCAGACGCCTACCAGACGGGGTTCCTCGAGTCGGTCGAGCCGACGATCGTCTCTGGGGACGAGTCGATGCTTCGAGGGGTGACCCTTGTCGACGCCCCAGACTTCGATTCCGTCGTGACCGAGCATCGGGAGATCGCCGAGGATCTGCTTGCAGTCGCCGACCTGTGCATATTTGTGACGAGCGCACAGCGGTATGCCGATGCGGTTCCATGGGAGTTCCTCGAACAAGCGACGCGGCGCGGGGTACCGACGATGTTCGTGATCAATCGCCTGCCGACCGACGGCAGGCATGGAATCGTCAGTGACTACCGCCGCCATCTGGCAACACGTGGCATCGCGAACGACGAGGTGGCACTTGTGCAGATCGAGGAGCAGGAGGTCGCAGACGGTCGGTTGCCGGCCTCGACGCTCGCGCCCGTGAAGGATGCGTTGGAACGCCTGGCCGATCCCGTCGACCGCCACAGGGTCTTGATCGACGCAACAAGGGGCACGGTCCACGACGTCGTGGCGAGATCTGGTCACCTGGCCACCGAGGTTCGACGCAATGTCGACGAGATTCGAGCGCTCGCGAACATCGCGAATGACGCGTACGGGGATCAGCGCGACGAGGTTACCCGTTCGCTGAAAGACGGAACACTCATCCGAACGGAGGTGGCGGCCAGATGGCAGAAGTTCCTGGGCACCGGGAAGCTCCTCAAGGCCTTCGGGGACCGTCTCGGCAGCCTCGGTCGCGCATTCACCGACAAGCCGTCTCAGGTGGACCCGGACGCACGTAGGGCGTTTGCCACCGAAGTCGAGCGGCACCTCGATGCGGCAGCCGCCCGATCTGCCGCTGCCTGGGAACTCGACCATGCCGGCAAGACACTTCTCGAAGAGGGGAGACTGTGGCGATCGACCCCGGGAATCGAACGCCGACTCGAAGAGATGATCGAGGAGTGGGTTGTCGACGTCGGCGCTCTTGTCTCCGAACAAGGCGGCGACAGGAAGCGTCGCGCACAGATAGGTTCGCTCGGCGTGAACGCGGCGGCGGTGGTCGCCATGGTCGCGATCTTCTCCCAGACCGGAGGACTCACAGGGGGAGAACTGGGCGTAGCCGCCGGGGCGGCAGCGCTTCAACAGAAACTACTCGAGCAGGCGTTTGGTAGCGCAGAGGTTCGATCGATGGTCTCAGGTGCACGCGGCGCGCTGCTCGAACGCCTCCAAGCTGTGTTCGATCATGAGTCCGGCCGCTTCACGGAGCGGGTGTACGGGCTCGCTCCTCCTCCTCCGGCCGAACTCGAAGCCACTGCTGGAGCGGTGCGTGACGCCGCGGTGAGGTTCTATGGCAGCTGATCCTGGGAAGGCGCTCGACACGCTCGACATGGTGGTGACCAGAGCTCGCGACATCACCGACGACAGTCGCCTCGAACCGTACGCGCGACTCTCGGCACAGGCGCGGTCTCGACTCGGGTTCCTCGGGCAAACGGTCGTCATCGCGCTCGCCGGTGGAACGGGTGTCGGCAAGTCCAGCCTCCTGAACGCCATCGCCGGTACGCACGTTGTGCCTGCGGGCACGATACGACCGACCACGGACCGTCCTCGGGTGTGGATGCCGGCGACACCGGAGCCCGGTCTTACGCGGCTTCTCGACTCGTTCGGAATCGACGACCGTATCGGGCACTCGGGGCGCATCGACGTCGCGATCATCGACCTGCCCGATTTCGACTCGGTCGATCTCGCACACCGGGAGGTGGTCGAACGCTTGGTGCCTAGGGTCGATGCGATCGTATGGGTGTTCGACCCGCAAAAGTACGCCGACCGGGCGATACACGAGGGCTATCTACGACCTCTCGCCGCCCACGAAGATCGATTCTTGTTTGTCCTCAATCAGATCGATCTACTCGCAGTGAGCGACCTCGACATTGTGAGAGCCGACCTGCTCACCAGACTCGCCGAGGACGGCATCTCCGGCGTCGAGCTGTTCACCACGGTCGCCGCCGAAGGACGTACCGCCGGCATCGACCAGCTCAGGAAGTTCATCGAGGACCGCCTCCTCGCGAAGGAGCTCGTGCTGGGGAAGCTCGCGCACGATCTGGCCGGAGCTGTCGAGGGGGTTGGCGCAGTTGTGGGGGTGCGGGACGGGCTCGACTTCGACCGTCGGTGGACTGACACGCGCGACACCTCCGCTGGGTTCCTTGCAGACGTGGTCTCCGGCATTCCGGAGATCACTGCACTCGAACGCACCGGGCGACGACTCGCTGTTCGATCCGGCCCTGTGGCGGTGTTCGTACGAGCGACCGAACCTCCCCGGCCGGAGGCCCAAGGGAGACAGGATGCAGCCATCCAGGCGGCGTCGGGGAAGATCGACACACTTGTCACGGACCTCGCATTCGAATCAGGTGGCTTCTTCGGAGCTCGCCTTCGTTCACGGTTCGATCCGACCGAGGTGTCGAGGCACGTGCGGCGTTCACTCGAAGGCGCGAAGCTGGCGGACCCTCCGGAACCCATCGAGTCTCGATGGTGGAAGGCCGCGTCGATTGCTCAATGGCTCATGGTGGTCGCCCTGATTGGATCGATCGTATGGGCCTGGGCGAGACCGTCGACGTTGGAGAAGGGCTCGTGGCCGTGGCCGCTCATCGTCGGGCTCATCGCTCTGCTACTGGGCGTCGGGCTGATACGCCTCGTCCGGGCGAGCGGCACCCGGGCCGGCAGGCGGGCCGCGAAGTTGCACCGGGACACGGCCGTGATGGCCCTTGGTTCACAGCTCGACCGACGGCTCGGGGTCGAACTCCGAACGGTGATGAGAGACCGCGCCGAACTCATGGGTCTGCTGACGGAACTCTCGATCGAGGCCGCCAAGCTAGAGGCTGCGGTGCCCACCGTCTAGCCTGGCTGCATGAGTCCCGAGATTCTCCATCAACTCATCACCAGCGGGGTGGTGCTCCTGGGAACGGTCATCGGCTGGTTGATCCTGACCCGTGCTGTAGCGCATTGGGTGGAACGGATCGGCCGTGGCGACAGCATCTCGGATGCCGAGCGACACCAGCGAGCAAAGACACTGTGGGTCGGGATCCGGCGGGTGATCATCGTGGTCATCGGCCTGGTTGTCGTGTTGACGGTCATGAACATCTGGGACATCCCGATCGGCTCGTTCATCGCGGTTGGCTCGGCCGTGGGTTTTGCCGTCGGTCTGGGTGCCCAGAGTGTGGTCAAGGACGTCATCGCCGGCTTTCTCATCCTGGTCGAGAACCAGTTCGGGATTGGAGACGTGGTGAATGTCGCGGGGGTGTCCGGAGCTGTGCAGGAGATGCGACTCAGAGTCACGATCTTGCGTGACCTGGACGGCTACGTTCACTTCATCCCCAACGGAACGATCTCCGTCGCTTCGAACTACACGAGCACGTTCTCGAGAGTGGTGCTCACTGTCGGCATCTCGTACTCCGCCGACGTCGACCGTGCGATCGAGGTTATGGGGGACGAACTCTCCGCGATGGCAGAGGATCATGCGACGCAGGTGTTGGAGCCGCCGCAGATCCTGGGCGTGGAGGAACTTGGCGATTCGTCGGTCTCGCTGAGAGCCCTCTTGGTGGTCGGTCCGCAGGATCGATGGACGATCCGTCGCGAAGCGCTGCGTCGCATCAAGGTGCGATTCGACCGTGAGGGCATCGTGATCCCGTTCCCGCAAATGACCGTGCACATACCCTCGCCTCCCGAGTCTGAGCCAACCGGCTAGCCGCTACAGTTCATCCGATCCGGAGAGGGATCATGACCGAATGGCGGGAGTGGCAGGCGTGGCGCCGTGTGACGGCCGTGTCACTCGACGCCGTTTCGAGCGCTGCAGCCGTAGGAGCCGCGGCCGCCGCTGCCCTCGAGCAGCTCGCCAGAAGCGTCGCCGCCTATGCACCGGAATCGTACCCTGAGGCGATCGAAGACGCGGTCGAACTGCTCATCGACCGTCAGGCAGTACGAGCTCCCGTCCTTTCCCTCTGCAACGAGATCTACCTCGCGCTGGGTGAAGGTCCGGAACGTGTCGTCGACGTCGCCCGGGAGTTCGCCGAACGGTTGAACGCGTCGACGGAGAGGATCGGTGCCGAAGGTGCGAGCCTGATTGGCGACGGGACCACCGTCCTGGTCCATGGTGTATCCCGCTCTGTGCGTGCGGTGCTCGACGCAGCGAAGGAGCAGACGTCGTTTCAGGTGTGCTGCACGGAAGCGATGCCAGGCGGTGAGGGCCTCGAGATGGCCTTTGAACTCACACTCGCCGGGTTCGCCGTCGAAGTGCTCGATGATGACTCGGCCGTTGAGTTCCTCCCAGGCGTCGATCTCGTGCTGTCGGGTGCTGATGCCCTTGGCCCTCGCAGGGCAGTGACGAAGGCAGGCATTCGCCGTCTCGCATCGGCAGCGATGGTCGCCGGAGTCGATCGGTACCTGACTGCGGGTCGCGACAAGATCCTTCCCGCCGACCTCTTCCGTATCACATCCCAGCTCAGCTGGAGGCGCTCCCTGTCGGAGGTTGTGGAGTTGGATCAGTTCACGGCGATCGTCTCAGATGTCGGCATACTGGCCATCGACGATATCCCGGGACTTGCCATCGAGCGATCCGTTGCTCCGAAGCTCGCCTGACTCAGTCGCCGATTGGTGCGATCACCCTGAGCCCATGTGGATTGGCTGAGAACCGAACCACTGCGGGCGACCCGAGGGATTCGCCGTCCGCTTGGAGCGGAGAAGGCGGATCCGACAGCACTTCGATCTCCGGAACGTTGGGCCAGACGGTCACCCCATCGATCGCAGAGAGATCCCGTCCGGCCACGGCTCTCATGAGGATTCGCGGGACATTGGTGACGGTCAACCGTTCGATCAGGAGAACGGCCAGGCCGTCGTGTGGTGTGGCTGAGAAGCGAAGCGGAACGCGTCCGAAGTACGTGTAGGGGTCGTGAACCTGTACGAGAACGGCGGCCGCGTCAGCTGACCGTTCCCCGGCCTCCACGCGCATCATTGGTGGCCGCCTCCCGCTGCGCGAGAGAACGACCGACGCAGCCGACCGGGCGTAGTGGACACCTCCGAACCAGTATTTGCGGTACGGCTCCAGGTTCGACAGGTGCACGACTTCTGCGTCGAAACCGAGACCTGTCGCGAAGGCGGCGTACCGAAATGTCGTACTCTCCGCTGTCTCGATGGAGATGCGGGCGAGTGCCGTACGCACGGCCGGCGGTTGGGTCGCCAGGTAGGACGCCGCACGGGCAGGCCGCGAGGGAATACCCAGGATACGTGCGAGGACGTTGGTGGTGCCCGCTGGGATGATCCCGAGGGTTGTGTCGGTATCGGCGATCCCGTTGACGACGTGATGAACGACTCCGTCTCCGCCCATCGCGACCACGATGTTGGTGCCTTCGTGGGCCGCCTGGAGAGCGATGGCTTCGACCCCGCCGGCGCTCGTGGGCCACACAGTCTCGACCTCGTATGCCTTGGAGAGCCGTGAGACGACCGTCCGGTGGAGGCCACCGGTGAAACGGGAAGCAGCAGGATTTGCGACCAGCAACAGCGAGCGCATCAGCCAAGGCTACCGTCGGTCCTCAAGGATCGGTTCGCTCCCTCCGATATCTCCAGCCATGAACAGCTCACGGCATGCCGCCACCTACGAAGCGGGCGGCGAAGGGGCCCTGCTCGGAGCGGCAGCCGGTGAGATGCTCGTGTCGGGTACCCGCCGTGCATACGGGTCCACCGTGCAGCAGATGGTGTTCACCGCCTATCACCTCTTGCGTTCCCAGCCGGTCGAACGTGACGCTCTTGCAGCACATCTGCTCGAGTTCGCCCACCCGTCGGACGGGCGCCCGAGCGTGTATCGCTCACCGTCGCCGTGGCTGGCAGCGTTCATCGACGAGGCGAAACTGGCCCCACCGACGCCGATGCCGTTTCTGAACGCCGGTGCAGCGATCAGGGCCGTCCCGATCGGCGTCTGGTTCCGGAAACGTCCGGAGGAGCTGGTCGACGGTGCGATCGAGGCAATCCATGCCACCCACACGCGGCCGGAGTCGTCGATTGTCGGCTGCGTGATCGCTGGGATGGTCGCAGCGGCGGGGTATGGGCAATCTGGCCGTGATCTGGTCAATGGGGCTATCGAAGTTGCGCAGAGGGCCGAACGTGCACTCGCGGTGACGACGAGCATCCCGGAGATACTCGGGCGCGCAACCGACCTTGTCGCGGATGGAGCCAAAGACGTGTCTGTAGAGGTGCTGTCGTGGGGAGTTGGCGACTCGGAAGTCGAGGTCGTCGCGATGGTGGTGGCTCTCGCCTCACGGGCACTCGATGAGGCGTCCGTCGTGGTACGGGATGCTGCCGGCGTCGTGGCACATGCCGACGTGGTTGCTCCGCTCGTGGGAGCAGTCGTGGGAGCCCGAAGCGGCTTGCACCGCTGGCCGTGGCCGCTCCCGAACGACCTTTGGTTCGCCGAGTTGGGCCGGCGTCTGGCGAGAGGGCTTGCCGTTGTCGAGGATCTCCCGGACCCATACGCTGTCGAGGAGGTACTCAGCTACGAGTTGGCAACGGACACTCTCGTCGAGCGGTAGCGTCCGGCTCCGCCGACCGCCACCTCGGTTTTCGGTCTGCGGTTGTCGGTAGGAAGGTCGTCCCGCGATCTCGTGCTGTTCCAGGTTGCGTTCTACCGATGACTGATGACTCACTCCGATCTATGCGGGATCGGAGTGTCGGTTACTCCCGCGAGTACGATGCGCGCCGACCCGAAGAACAACAGCAGCGATGCGATCGCTGCTACTCGGCCCCAGTGGAGTCCGTCGGTGATGAGCGCCCATACGAGGGGACCGAGCAGCGTCGCAAAACGGCCAACGGTTGCGTAGAGGCCGTACAACTCCCCGTAGTGCTCAGGGGGAGAGATCCGTGCCATGTAGACCCGGTCCGACGTCCAGGTGGCACCAGCAGCCGTTCCGCCGACGATCCCGACGAACCATCCGAGGCCCCCACGATCGGACAGGGCGGCCACAACTGCTATCACGACCGCAGCGCTCCACAAGTACAGAGCCGCGTGCAACGCCTTGCGAGGGCCGACCCGATCGACGATCTTCCCGACGATGAACGAGCCGATGACAGCCGACACGATCGCGGAGAGAGCGAGCATGTCCGTCTGGCGGTCGCTGAACCCCATCTCGGTGATCGCGAAGATCGACACGAACAGAAATGCTGTGTTCGCGGCATCTGCATAGAGGAACCGTCCGATGAGAAACCGTGAGACTCCCGGATAGCGTTGTGCTCGACGCCACGAGGCCACGAGGTGGGCCAACGCCTCTGTCAGGCGCGGTGGTCGTCCCGTGGGGCGTGCTCTGGGGCGCTCTTCGATGAAGGCGAACGCCGGTAGTGCGAAGAGCAGGAACAACAGAGCGAGTGTCCGGAACAACGGTCCGTACCCGTACCGGGCCAGCATCAGCAGCCCGGTGCCGATAGCGAGAAACGAGCCGAGGTATCCGACACCGACACCCAGCCCCGAGATGAACCCCCGGTTCGTTTCGGTGCTCACGTCTGGGAGCATCGCGTCGTAGACGACGCTTCCGAGCGTGAACCCGATCTGTCCCACGATGTACAGTATGAGAGATGGGTACAGGCCCCAGATGGTGAGGAGCGCCGTCGCTCCGACGGTCACCAACGTGGTCACGATGAGTGCGGGCCGTCGTGTTGCTGCACGATCCGAGCGGGTACCGACCCACGGTCCGAGCACGATCACGATTGCCATGGCGATGGAGGTCGCGTACCCGAACTGAGCGTCGGTGCCACCCTGCCCGATCACCCACACCGAGAAGTACCGTCCGCCCACAGCCAGCGCGAAAATCGTGTTCGCGAGGTCGTACAGAACCCATGAGGTAGTGCTTCTCCGCGATGGGATCCATGGGTCCATGAGAGGCGACTGTAGCCGGGGGAAGGTTCGCTTAGAAGGTCACGGCGACAGAAATGAGCTCCTCGTGTCCGAGGAGACCTGCAGCGGCTTCCATGGCTCGCTCGGCCTCGTCCAGCGGGAACTCGTGACTGACGAGCTCGTCGAGTCTCGGATCGGTCTCCAGGTACCGAGACGCCCAGTGGTACCCGGCACTGCTCGCCCCGAGCCCTCCACGAACGGTGATCTCCTTCAGAACGATGAGATCAGAGAACAGCTGGTTCACCGACCTCACTCCCTTCAGCGATGCGACAACGACGTTGCCGCCGGCGCGAACGAGGTCCAGTGCCGTGTGGAGAGCATCAGGATCGTCTTTCGTCACGTCCAGCACGACCTCCGGTCGAGCGCCGAGACTGTCAGCGACGGCGCCGGCGACATCAGCTTTGCGAGCATCGACGACCATGTCTGCCCCGAGTTCCTTGGCGAGCCCGAGGCGGTCACGATCTTCGGTGAGTCCGCTCACACCGACCCACCCTGCGCCGGCTTCCTTGGCCGCGATCAGCGCTGCGAGCCCTCTGGGTCCGGGACCGAGGATCATGACCGAGTCTTCGGCGCGCAACGCCGGGATCTCGACAGCCCAGGTGAACCCTTCTGCGAGCGCGTGACCGAACGTGGCAACCGGCGCTTCTACGTCATCGGAAATCGGGTGAAGCCTGGCACCAGGGTCCAGGTAGAGGTACTCGGCGAATCCTCCCCACAGACCCGGGGGTTCCGTGGAGGGCAGACGGCCATACGCGTTGATCGGCCTGCGGAACGAGCATGAGTGAAGGTGTCCGAGACACCGACGGCACGCTCCGCAACGGATGGTCGACTCGACGATCACACGCGTGCCGATCGGAGTGTCGAACGAATTGTCCATCACCGCGGCGACTCGCCCGACCACCTCATGACCGGGGATGAGCGGGTATCGGATGTAGCGGTTCGTTCCCTGCCATATCTGGACGTCCGAACCAGAGATGCCGGTTGCTTCGATGGCGAGCCAGCCCCCAGTCTCAACGGGCGGCAATGTCAACGTCGTTGCCGTGAAACGTTGCGGCTGAACCAGCAGCATGGCTTTCGCCGTCGACACACCACCCTCCTCGTTGGCGAGTGTAAACGCGTCGAACAGTGGGTCAGCCGTTGAGGAATTTCGCCAGCCGGCGCATCCCCTCCTCGATCTGGTCGTCGGCCAAAGCGTACGAAAACCTCGCGTATCCCGGCGCACCGAAAGCCTCACCGGGAACAAACGCAACGAGCGCCTCTTCGAGAACCAACTCGGCGAGCTTCGACGTCGATGTAGCGCCCGATCCCCGAGGCTTGTTCAAGAACGCCTTCAGCGAAGGGAACGCGTAGAAGGCGCCGCGTGGCTCGACGACCTGTACGCCTTCTATCTCGCCGAGCATCCGATACATGGTGCGGCGCCGCCGGTCGAACGCCACCCGCATCGACTCCACCGAGTCCATGCCGCCGCGCAAGGCAGCGAGTGCGGCGACCTGCGCGATGTTGTTGACATTCGAGGTCGAGTGGGACTGGAGATTCGAAGCAGCCTTGATGACGTCAGGGGGACCGATCATCCATCCCACTCTCCATCCAGTCATCGCATACGACTTGGCAACTCCGTTGACGATCACCGATCTGTCTTGCAGCTCGGGAACAATCCCGGTCATCGACACGTACTCGGCGTCGCCGTACACGAGGTACTCGTAGATGTCATCGCTGAGTACCCAAACGTTCCGTTCGGCGGCCCACCGACCGATTGCCTCGACTTCGTCTCGCGAGTAGACGGCACCACTCGGGTTGGAGGGCGACACGAATACGAGAAGCTTGGTGCGCGGCGTCCACGCCGCCTCCAGCGCATCAACGGACACCCGAAAGTCCTGCTGGACACCCGCGTGAACAACGACCGGCACTCCTCCGGCCAGACGGATGGCCTCCGGGTAGGTCACCCAGTACGGTGCCGGCAGCAGAACCTCATCACCGTCGTCGACGAGCGTTGCCATTGCCGCGTACACGGCGTGTTTGGCGCCGTTCGTGATCAGCACCTGTCCGGCGTCGACCACGAATCCTGAGTCGCGAGCGGTCTTCTCGGCGACCGCCTCCTTCAGCTCCGGCAGCCCGGAGGCCGCCGAGTACTTGTGGTAGGTGGGGTTGGTGCACGCTTCCACGGCCGCTTCGACGATGTAGGACGGGGTCGCGAAGTCGGGTTCACCGGCACCGAAGCCGATCACGTCCCGACCGGCCTCCCGCAGTGCCTTCGCCTTCGAAGCCACCGCGAGGGTTGGAGACTCGGAAATCGACGCGATTCGTTGTGAGATCCTGCCCATGATCCGTTAGGTTGACGGTTCCGAGGAACCTTAGTGATCGTGGAATCGAAGATCAGCATCCCAGGCGAGATACTTCCTGCAGACGGCCGTTTCGGATCGGGGCCAACGAAGGTTCGACCCGAGGCCATCGATGCGCTGGCGTCCTGGCCGGCGCTCGGAACATCGCACCGCCAACCACCCATCAAGGAGATTGTGCGTCGCATCCGGGTCGACCTCGCCGAGCTGCTCGATGCCCCTGACGGGTACGAGGTCGCACTGGGCAACGGTGGCGCTACCGCTTTCTGGGACATGGCGGCGTTCAGTCTGATCGAACGCCGCAGCCAGCATCTGAAGTTCGGGGCGTTCAGTTCGAGATTCGCGTCGGTCGTCTCCTCCGCACCGCATCTCGACGCCCCGGAGGTGATCGAGTCCGAGCCGGGAACGCATCCTCAGTCGAAATCCTCGGACGATGTCGACCTGTACGCCCTCACACACAACGAGACGTCGACCGGTGTGGCGATGGAGATCCGCCGGCCAGGACCGGGCATTGTCGCCGTCGACGGGACATCGGCGGCGGGTGCGATCGAGTTCGACCCGGCTGAGATGGACGTGTACTACTTCTCACCCCAGAAGGCGTTCGGCACCGACGGTGGGCTGTGGGTCGCGCTGCTGTCGCCGGCCGCTATCGAACGAATCGAGCAGATCGCCGCTGGCAGCCGCTACATCCCTACATTCTTGAGCCTGCACGCCGCCGTTGCCAACTCGCGCCTGAATCAGACACTCAACACACCGTCGCTCGTGACCCTGTTCCTCCTCGAGCGACAGATCGAGTGGATCGTTTCGAATGGTGGGTTGGAGTGGTCCGCCAGGCGGTGCCGGTCGATGTCCACGATGCTGTACGAGTGGGCTGAGCGCCGAGAATACGCCGCACCATTCGTCACCGACCCGGCGATGCGTTCTCCTGTCACGGTGACCGTCGACCTCACCGTCGACGCGGCGGCAGTGTCGAAGGCACTCAGGGACAATGGGATCGTCGACACCGAGTCCTACCGCA
>Ga0307417_10000289_pt1 | contig 21263 bp, 23 predicted proteins | sample SalMarWE160210MG_2_FD_202514 | JGI IMG/M metagenome (GOLD analysis project Ga0307417, IMG submission 202514) | Salt marsh sediment microbial communities from the Plum Island Ecosystem LTER, Massachusetts, United States - WE1602-10 | ecosystem: Environmental > Aquatic > Marine > Intertidal zone... | reverse complement strand
CGCCTCCTCAAAGGAACCCGAACATCGGCTCACTGCCGATCACCCCTTGGGAAGTGCCTCCCAGATGTCATCCATCGGCGGCTGAACACCCGGGTTTCAGCCCTTCCTGAGATACCGCTGCTTATGTCATTTTTGATATATGTAACCACCTGATTTCTAATAAAAAGTGTTGACATTTCCTGCCGCAGTATGATCAATTTGTGTTATTGTACCAAGGCTATTTCTTAACCCTTCAGACGCATCCTAAATTGTAGCATGAAGATTTTTGGGCAGAGGCCGCGCAAATCTCATCTATCCAATCCAACCACCTGTTCTTTTGAACCATACTATTGCGAAAACAAGAAAGTCTGAACACTGCTTTTTATTAACCGGTTCTTCCCTGAATTATTTTGCCTTGTTTTTTTGGGTCGTCTTGATCTTTAGCTCACAGTTGCTTGGCAGGCCTTAATCTTCAGCCTGCTCAATCGACATCGGCCATGGGAGAACACCCCGGGAAGAGGGGAAAACTCCCTTTTTCCATAAACCCAATTCATAGAAAGCAAGAAAGGAGGTTCTATGAAAGTCACGCGTCGAGGTTTTCTTAAAGTCACAGGAGCTTCTGCCATAGGCGCAGCGGCCCTGGGTCTGGGAATTGATCTCAAACCGGTCAAGTCCCATGCCCAGACCCTGAAAATCCGCTATGCCAGGGAGTCGACGAGCATTTGCTGTTACTGTGCCGTCGGCTGCGGAGTCATTGTCCACACGGGCAAGGCAGGAGCAGGGAAGGTCATCAGCATCGAAGGTGATCCGGATCATCCCATCAACGAAGGTGCCCTCTGTTCAAAGGGCGCGGCACTGAGCCAGTTGGTCAACAACGAAAGCCGCATCACCACCCCCCTCTACCGTCGCCCCTACAGCGACCGGTGGGAACCCGTCTCCTGGGAACAGGCACTTTGGAAAATCGCCGTCAGGACCAAAAAAGCCCGGGATGCCAGTTTTGCGATCAAGAACGACAAGGGCCAGGTGGTGAACCGGACTAACGGCCTTGCCTCGGTGGGAAGCGCGGCCCTGGACAACGAAGAGTGCTGGCTCATCCAGGGAATGATGAGGGCACTTGGGCTGGTATATATTGAACACCAGGCCCGTATCTGACACAGCGCCACTGTTGCGGCTCTGGCAGAGTCGTTCGGACGCGGCGCAATGACCAACCACTGGATCGATATTCGAAACAGTGACTGCATCCTTATCATGGGCTCCAATGCTGCTGAAAATCATCCCATATCTTTCAAGTGGGTGGAGGAGGCCATGAAGCGTGGGGGCAAACTCATCAGTGTTGATCCCAGGTTTACCCGTTCATCCTCAAAGGCCGATTTCTACGCGCCCTTGCGGTCCGGGACGGATATCGCCTTCCTGGGCGGCATGATCAAGTACATCCTGGACAACGACAAATACTTCAAGGAGTATGTGGCCGAATATACCAATGCGCCGTTCATTGTCTCAAGCACCTATTCTTTCCATGACGGGCTCTTTTCAGGCTTTGATTCCACCACCCATAAATATGACAAGAGCAAGTGGGCCTTTGAATATGATGATAAGGGCATTCCCAAGAGGGACAAGACACTCCAGGATCCCCGGTGCGTGTTCCAGCTCCTGAAAAACTTCTACAGCCGCTACGATCTTGACAAGGTGTCCGGTATGACCGGGACGTCCAAGGAAGATCTTCTGAAGGTATACGAAATGTACTCGGCCACCGGTGAGAAAGGCAAGGCCGGAACCATCATGTACGCCATGGGCTGGACCCAGCACACGGTGGGCGTCCAGAACATCCGTTGCATGGCCATGATCCAGCTCCTCCTGGGCAACATCGGTGTGGCCGGCGGCGGCGTCAATGCCCTTCGCGGGGAATCCAATGTGCAGGGTTCCACCGATCACTGCATCCTCTTTCACATCCTTCCCGGTTATCTGAAGACCCCCAAGGCGTCCCAACCGACATTGGATGCCTACAACAAGAAATACACACCAAAAACAAATGACCCCCTGAGCGCCAACTGGTGGGGAAACTATCCCAAGTATTCGGTGAGTCTCCTCAAATCCTTTTTCGGGAAAAACGGCACGCCGGCGAACGATTTCGGCTACAGCTGGCTTCCCAAACTGGATGACGGCAAGGACTATTCATGGCTGACTCTCTTTGATGCCATGTACCGGAAGGAATTCACGGGCTTTTTTGCCTGGGGCCAGAACCCCGCCTGCTCCGGAGCCAACGCCAACAAGACCCGGAATGCACTGGCCAACCTGGACTGGATGGTCAATGTCAATATGTTTGACAACGAAACAGCCTCCTTCTGGAAAGGACCGGGGATGGACCCCAAAAAGATCAAGACAGAGGTCTTCTTCCTGCCCTGTGCCGTTTCCGTGGAAAAAGAAGGTTCCATCACCAATAGCGGTAGGTGGATGCAGTGGCGCTACAAGGCCGCCGAACCCCCGGGAGAGGCCAGGCCCGACGGGGACATGCTGGTGGATCTCTTCAGTAAAATCCGATGGCTCTACAGACGCGATATCAGGAAAGGAAAAAAAGCGGCCTTCCCGGATCCCATCCTCAACTTCAAATGGGATTACACCACTAAGGGGATGTACGACCCCCACAAAGTGGCCAAGGAGATCAATGGTTTTTTCCTGAAGGACATGACCGTCAATGGGAAGAACTTCAAGAAAGGCGATCTCGTTCCGAGCTTCGCCTTTCTCCAGGCCGACGGTTCAACCAGCAGCGCAAACTGGCTCTATTGCAACTCCTACACCAGCAAGGGCAACATGGCCGCCAGGAGGACGAGGGAGAAATCCGGCATTGGTCTCAACCTGGAATGGTCCTGGTGCTGGCCGGTGAATCGCCGGATCATCTATAACCGCGCGTCAGTTGACCTCCACGGGAAACCCTGGGATAAGGGACGCCCCGTCATCCAGTGGGATCCCAGCGCAAAGGGCGGCAAAGGCGGATGGAAAGGTGATGTGCCTGACGGGGGATGGCCTCCCATGCTGAATCCCGACGGGACCCCCAACCCCAAGACCAAATACCCCTTCATCATGAAACCCGAAGGGCACGGCAGGATCTTCGGGCCGGGCCTGGCCGATGGTCCTTTCCCGGAGCACTATGAGCCGCTGGAATGCCCGGTGGAGAAAAACCTTTTTTCCAGCCACCTCATCAACCCGACATCCGTCACGTATGGCACCAGCGAAGATGTTTACAGGACCTGCGATCCGCGGTACCCCATCGTCGGAACCACCTACCGGGTATCCGAGCACTGGCAGACGGGTGTGATGACCAGGTGGCAGCCGTGGCTCCTGGAGACCCAGCCCCAGCTCTTCGTAGAAATGAGTCAGGAGCTGGCAAAATTGAAAGGAATCCAAAATGGTGAAATGGTGACCGTGGAATCCGCCCGTGGAAAAGTCAGGGCGGTTGCCGTAGTCACCCTGCGTTTACGTCCCTTCATCATTGAGGGCGGCGTGGTTCATCAGGTGGGATTGCCATATCACTATGGCTGGCTGCACCCCAAGAACGGGGGGGATTCTGCAAACCTGCTTACCCCTTCCACCGGTGATCCAAATACCAGGATCCCTGAAACCAAGGCCTTCATGGTCAATGTGAAAAAGATATAAAGGAGGTGATCTGATGAACGGAAAGGCATTTTTTATCGACACGACACTGTGTACCGGCTGCCGGGGCTGTCAGATTGCCTGCAAACAGTGGAACCAGTTGCCGGCCACAAAGACGGAAAACTGGGGCAGCTACCAGAACCCCAAGGATCTGTCTTTTGACACCTATAAACTGATCAGGTTTCAGGAGTATATGGGGGCCGACAACAAACCGGTCTGGTATTTTTTCCAGGACTCCTGCCGTCACTGTGTGGAGCCGCCTTGCAAAGAAACGGCGGATGAAGATATCCCCGGGGGGATCATCATCGACAGCCACTCGGGTGCGGTTCTCTATACAGACAAACTGAAAAAGGCCAAGATCAAGGACATCATCGACGCCTGTCCCTACAACATCCCGAGGGCGCAAAAGGGAACAGGCTTCATGGCCAAGTGCACCATGTGTGTGGACCGAGTCAACAACGGCCTGCTGCCTGCCTGTGTCAAGACCTGTCCCACGGGCGCCATGAACTTCGGTGATCGGGACAAGATGGTCGCCATGGCCAACGAGCACCTGGCAGAGGTAAAATCCAAGTTCCCCAATGCAGTGGTAACGGGGCTGGATGACCTCAGGCTTTTCCATCTCCTGGCTGACGCCCCTGATAAATACTACCAGTACGCCAGTGTGGAGAGGGCTCCGGCCCTCATGGACCGCAATATGGCCCTTAAGAAGATTGGCCATTCTTTGCGGGACTTGTCAAGGGAATGGAATATTCTCCATAAACTTGCCAGCTAGCTCGGCTCGCAGAGGAAAAAGGGATATCCCAAGGGGTATCCCTTTCTATTCTCTTGAAAGGAGGAGAAGAGATGAAAAAAGCAATTGGTATTGGAGTGCTTTTCGCCCTTGTTTTTTTCGTAGGGCAAGGCCCGCTTTGGGCGAAAACCCGGGCGCCACAAGAAAACAGCATCCTGCCGGATTTTCAATTGCCCATACCGGCGGACGCAGCAGATCGCCAATATCTCGGACTTCAGGGAAACGGCCTTTTTAAAATGCATCAAATCAAGGCAAAGGCGGTCATCATCGAAATCTTCAGCATGTACTGCCCCTATTGCCAGCGGGAAGCCCCAAATATAAACAAGCTCTATGAGCGTATAAAGTCTGAGCGAGCGCTGAAGGGCCAGATAAAAATCATCGGTGTCGGAGCAGGCAACTCTCCTTTTGAAGTGGATATTTTCAAAAAGAAATACCAGGTACCTTTTCCGCTTTTTCCAGACAACAACTTTACAATCCACAAGTGCCTGGGTGAGACGAGAACCCCCTATTTCTTTGTTGTGGCCCCTGGCCCTGGAGAGTCCCAAAAGGTCGTCTATTCCAAACTGGGGGGGATCAAGGACCTTGATGCCTTCCTTCAAACCATTCGCCGTCGAGCTGGAATCAGGTAGGGAGGATAGAAAAATGAAAAAATATCTATTGCCTGCAGTAATCTTGCTGATCTGCTCCTTTTCCCTAGCGTCAGGCCAGACCTATTCTGAAGCCTATAAGAACAATATTTATAATCCGGGGATGCTCAAGCCCGTTGAGAGCAGACTGAAGGTAAGAATTGGACAAAAGGCGCCCGATTTCAGCCTCCCCTCGCTTTCAGGAAAAAAGATCTCACTTCACCAGTACCTCGGAAAGAAAAACGTTGTTCTTTCTTTCGTGCCAGCGGCATGGACCCCCGTCTGCTCCGATCAGTGGCCCGGATACAATATCGTTAAAGATATCTTCGACCGGCATGATGCCGTTCTGTTGGGCATCACCGTGGACAATATCCCGACCCTTTTTGCCTGGACCAACCAGATGGGAAAACTCTGGTTTCCCGTGCTCTCGGATTTCTGGCCCCACGGCAAGGTGGCTGACGAATATGGGATACTCCGCTCTGACGGCATGGCGGAAAGGGCACTCTTCGTGATCGATAAGAAGGGCATCATTCGCTACATCGATGTCCATGACATCAATAAGCGGCCTAGTCTGGAGGTGCTTGTTCACGAACTCCAGAAGATCTCCGAGTGACCGGCCGTTACCCGCTCGATAAAGGGGTTTCCGCAGGCTATATTGTTTTAAAAAGTCGTCATAGATGACCGGATTGAGGACATCCGCACGAGAATCTGGGACCTCCTTAAAGGGACGTGAGAAGCGATTCAGACTTTCACGCAGTGGATGCGGGCGTGAATGGGGCGCTGGAGAAGAGCCACCTCTACTCTGAAAAGGGAGAAAATATGTTTTCGAGTCTATCCAACCACATAGAACAGCTCATACGGCAAAGACCTTATTGCGAAGATATCCTCCGGTCTTATGATGCATTGTTGTCTGCCATGTCATCAGAGGAACCTGAACTCCCTGATGTCATTACCGAAAACCGGCTGCAACAGGTAAAAGTGGCGGAAGGTTTCCCCCTGTTTCAGAAAGAGGACCTGCCTGTGGATTCGGGGTCCGGTGCAAACGTCTTTCTGAGATTTCTGGAGCACCTTCGACTTTCGGAAGGGGAAGAGGGGAAGAAGTTCGAAAAGGCCCTGACGGTTTTCCAGGAAATCCCGACGCTTTTTAAAGAGCTGTTCGAGGCGATTCTCAAAGGCGATCGGGAAGCGCTCGACAGCATTTCCGATCGGACGGGTCTGGAAAACGAACGGCTGGATTTCCTGGCGACGACCGCACTCAAGCCCTCCCTTTACGCCCTTCGCACGGCCTTTTCCCGGGAACTGGACAAGACCGTCTGGGACCATGGCTATTGCCCTTTTTGCGGGTCCGGCCCGGACATGGCCTACCTGGACAAGACGGGAAAGAGGCACCTTCATTGTGGGTTTTGTGGTGAGGAATGGCCATATCCCAGGCTCAACTGTCCCTTCTGCCGGAATGATGACCATGGCACTCTGGGATATTTTCACAGCGACGATGAAAAGGGCTTCCGTGTGGATTTCTGCAGAAAATGCGAACGGTATATCAAGACCGTTGATCGGCGCCTATTGGAGTCGGAAACGCCCATGGAACTCGAAAACCTGGCCACCCTGCACCTCGATATCATCGCCAACAAAGAAGGATTCAAATAGGGTGACGGCCCCTCCCAGTGACCCACCGGCTTATCGCCTTATAACTCAGGGAGGGTCTTGAGCGATAATTCGCCATTGGATTCAAAGGGAATCGTTGAACCCAGCAGCGTATTGCCTTCCATGTGGAGCTGTCCCTTGAGCCTGTACTTAAGCTTCTCTTTACCCTGCAGCCCCAGGACTCCCCTGATCACCTTGAAGACGGATGAATAGACGACGACCGGTATGACACCGGTTCCATAAGGAGGGATCACTGTCTTCGCATCGGCCACGCCCGACGCAAAACGATTGCCGTTCAATTCAAGATCACAATTCAACCCCTTTATGTCAAGGGGGGTATCGTTGGGGTTGATCAGCCGGAGATCGATCCTCAGCACCGTCTCAAATGGTTTGACCTCCTGCACCTGGATATCGGCCACGTTGATGCGGGGGGGCTCCAAACGCTTCCCCAACCCGGCACATCCTGAAGAAAAGATCATCAGCGCGGCCAAAAACAAGAGGTTTCCCGGCCTTATCACGCTTTGAAGAACTTTCATCTTATCCCCCTTCTTCCAGAGTTGAAGTAACCGTAAGAAGGCCGTCCATGGGCACACAAATCAATGGGACGCTTTGCAACCCCTTGATTCCATCAATTTTGATGACTTCGTAAAAAGCTGGTTTATGCCGCAAGCGGCAGCCTTTGAGCAACGAAGTGGAGCCGAACCTGACACTCTTTTTCAGACCCTTTCTAAACACTTCGGAGGGAATGGACGCCGATTTGGGGTTTAGGGTAAATTGATAGAAGCGCTTGGGGTTTGGAAGGCCTAAACCCCAAATAGCCGTCCATGTCGGTGTTTGGTGCCAAGTGCACTATGAGAAAGGGTCTGAAAAAGAGTCTCACGCCCTGCTCCTTGACTCCGGCGGAAATACGACTTCGTTGAAAGCTGGTTTATGCCACTTTGCAGCAACCTATCAGAAAGGAACTTAATTAATGCTATGAGTTCCTTAGAAGTCCAAGGACGGACTTTTTACGATTCCATCAATTTTGGATAAGAAAATCGAAGAAAATTCAGAAAATGTCAAATGTCGCGGCGGCAAGGCCCTTGAAATGTGTCGCCCCGGGTCTTTATGTTACCTATTCGATGCTCCTTGGCTCAATTATCACAATACTCCAGAACGATACCGGCAAGATCATAGTCGTCCTCATCCATATATTCGAATTCCCCATCCAGAAAGATGACCTTTCCCCGGTATTCTTTCTTTAAGACGAATTCCCCGTCTTCGTTCAATTCAAACAGAACCTCAGCGCAGGGCGCGCAGAAAGGACCTTCTTGCTCCTCCTCCCCTTCCATGACATAGGGGACCCAGTCCTCCAATATGGCCTTGTCGGGCGAATCAATTTCAATTCCACAGATTGCACATCTCATAGGCTGCATTCATCCTCCGAATGATTTTGTTTACTTTTACATGGAAAAAAAGCACCTGCCAAGTAAAATCGTCCAAAAGGGCGTTCAGGAATCAAATAATTGGGAAAGTAACCCGGCTTATCCAGTTTTCCACACCCCCTACGACCTGAAATGCTTTATGATTGCTTCTCGCCCGGACTTCTACTAACATGCCCGTTTTGTCGGCCTGCAGCTATCCTTTGTATCCATGGCGGTTTAATCAGAAATTCTGGAACGATGAAAATAGTGACCTTCTCCCCGACCACAAAAGGAGTGCTGGCCTGCCTTGGAGCGGCCTTGTTAATGGGTGCCAATGGCGTTGTCTCCAAGTACTTGATGAATGGCGGCATTACCCCCTTCGTTTTCTCACAGGGACGGTTGACTTTTGCCTCCATCATAGCGATAGGGTGGTTGACAGCTACGAATCCGAAGCTTCTGATTATTAAACCGCGCGACATCATCCATTTTGTCCTTCTGGGTTCCATCGGCATGGCAGGCGTAAACGCCTGCTATTTTGCGGCTATCTCCAAGATTCCCACTGCGGCCGCCATCCTGCTCGAGTATATTTCTCCTGCACTCATCGCCCTTTATGCATGGGGATTCATGAAGCAAAAAATGGGGCCAATGAAATGGATCGCCTTACTTGTCGCTCTGGGAGGGTGCTATTTTGTGGTGGGCGGGCATAACCTGGAACTGCTGAAAATCAATCTTGGCGGCCTTTTCTGGGGCCTGGGTGCGGCCTTCACTTACTCCTTCTACATTGTCTACTCGGAATACACCCTGCGCACCTACTCCCCCTGGACGCTCCTCTGCTACGCCCTGATCGTAGCCAGCCTGACATGGAACATTGTCCTGAGCCCGATGAACCTGTTGACCATGGGGTGGAACGCCACATCCTGGACCCTGATTTTCCTTTCCTCCAGCTTTGGGACGGTCCTGTCTTTCGGCCTTTTTGCCAGTGGGATCAACCTCCTCAGATCCACGCGGGCGACCATTATTGCCACCATCGAGCCCATAGCCGCGGGGCTCATAGCCTATCTCTTTCTCGGTGAACGTCTCCAGGGATTGCAGATCCTCGGCGGCCTGGCCGTCCTGATCGCCGTGGTCCTCATTCAATGGGAAAAGGAACAAGACGAACTGGCACCCGCCATGATCAAAAAGCGCGGGGTTTAGTTCGTTATTTCCGGTCCGGCAATGGACCGGATGGCGACCCAATTTCTCAGCAAGTGGCAAATACGAACAGGATTAGACAGGATATTCTTGACTCTCAACCCATAATCGGAAAATATTGTCTTGTTCCTTGTTGAGTCGGGAGAGAGGTTGGGATGCGTGCACCACAGCCTTGCGTTAACCACTAACTTTTTTCATCGCAAAAGGAGGCATGTACCATGAAATTTTTTCGAGCCATCTTGTTTGTTTTGATTGTCGCTTCCCTGACTTTCCTGCCCGTCCAGAGTTTTGCAAAGAAGCAGACCCTGGTCTACGGCACGACCGAAAAGGTCACCGACATGGACCCCGCCAGTTCCTATGATTTTCACACATGGGAGATCTTCTACAACATCTATCAGGGACTTCTGAAATACCCCGCCGGGAAAACCAATCTGGTACCCGGCCTGGCCAAATCCTACACCATCAGCAAGGATGGAAAGGAATACACCTTCCAGCTCAGGGAAGGTCTGAAGTTTACGGACGGGACGCCCTTCGACGCCAACGCGGTCAAATGGTCCATTGACCGGGTGATCGCCCTGAAGGGAGACCCCTCCTGGCTGGTCACGGATTTTGTGGACCACGTGGACGTGGTGAGCAAATATGCCGTCAAGTTTGTCCTCAAGAATCCCGTTGCCTATTTCCCCTCTCTGGTCGCTTCGGTGCCCTACTACCCGGTGAACCCCAATGTCTACCCCAAGGAAAAGATCGTCCGCGGTCCTGCGGAATTGAAAGGGGGAGCGCTGGTGGGACTGGGTCCTTACAAAGTAGCTTCTTTCAAGAGAGATCAGGAGATAGTCCTCGAGGCCAACACCAATTATTACGGGGAAAAGCCGAAGAACGATCGGATCGTGATTCGATACTTTGCAGACGCAACGACCATGCGTCTGGCCCTTGAAAAGGGGGAACTGGACTTCGCATTCAAGACCCTCAACCCTTCGGATATTAATGATCTCCAGAAATCCAAGAAACTCGAAACCATCAAGGGACAAGGCCCTTACATCCGCTACCTGTGCTTTCTGACCGATACCCCGCCGTTTAACGACAAGACCCTGCGCCAGGCCCTTGCCGCCACTATAAACAGGAAAGCCTTGTTGAAAAAGGTCTTTCTCGGACAGAATGCACCCCTCTACTCCATGGTCCCCATGGGCATGTGGTCCCACACCAATGCCTTCAAAACAGCCATGGGTGACGGGAATGTGGCCCTGGCCAAGAAGCTGCTGGCCTCCAAGGGATTCAACAAAAACCACAAGTTCACCTTTGATCTCTGGTACACTCCGAGCCATTACGGTGACACGGAAGTGGATATGGCCGCCGTTCTCAAGGCCCAGTTCGAGGCCACCGGCGTCATGAAGGTCAATGTCAAATCCGCGGAATGGGCATCCTACAAGGACAACTGGAAGAACAAGGTCATGCCGGTATGGCTTCTGGGCTGGTATCCCGACTACATCGACCCGGATAACTATACCAACGCATTTGCCGGTACCTCCGGGTCCATCGGTATGGGCATCCATTTTTCCAGTCCCCTCTGGGACAAGTTGTTCGTGGATGGACAGACCATCACCAACGAAAGAAAGAGGCTGGCCGTCTACAAACAGATTCAAGCAATGTGGGCCGACGACGTGCCCACGGCCCCCATCTTCCAGGGGTCGCTCTATCTCTTTGCACAGAAGGGAATCAAGGGCATTATGGTGTCGCCCACCCTGCAATTCAACTACGGCCCCATACACCGGGGCAAGTAGGCTGATCGGGCCGGGCGTCAGCCCGGCCTTTCTTTTTTGATGGAATCGTAAAAAGTCCGTCCGTGGGCACGCTGATGACTTTTTACAAAGTCATCTTTTTTCGAGGAACCATGAAGAAGAGCCTCGCCCGGTACATCATCATCAGGGTGCTCCTGACCATCCCCATGGTCTTCATCCTCCTGAGCATCGTATTCGTGGTTCTGCGGGTCATGCCCGGGGACCCGGTCTCTTCCATGCTCGGCGGTCATGCACCGGAAAAGGTCATCGAACAGAAAAAGGAAGAGCTCGGCCTGAACCGGTCCTTGCCTGTCCAGTACGTCCAGTATCTGTGGCATGTGTGTCACCTTGACCTTGGGGAATCCATGGTATTCAAGGAAAAGGTAACAAAGGCCATTTCCGACAAACTGCCTGCAACCATCGAGTTGACGTTTTTCGCGATGATCATTACCCTCTTCATGGGCGTCTTTTTGGGCGCCTATGCCGCCGACAAAAGACGTACGACCCAGGACTACGGGATTCGGCTTTACGGTATTGTGGTCTATTGTATCCCCGTCTACTGGATGGGCCTCATGCTGCAGCTCATCTTCGGGATCTGGCTCAATGTGCTTCCCGTTGCCGGCAGGGTCGGTGCCAGGATTTTTACTTCTGATTTTGAGAAAACCGGGCTGTATGTCCTGGATACCATCATGGCGGGGGACTTTGCTTCCCTGGGGGATGTCCTGCTCCACCTGGTCCTGCCGGCATTTACCCTCGGGATCGTGCTTTCTGGGATTTTCGTGCGTCTGACCCGGGCCAATATGCTGGATGTCCTGAAATCCGACTATATCCTTGCTGCAGAGGCAAGAGGGATTCCACATCGCAAGATCGTCTACAAACACGCCCTCAAGAATGCCTTCATCCCCGTTTTGACCATGATGGGCCTCCAGTTTGCCCTCCTCATGGCCGGGGCCGTCCTCACGGAGACCACGTTTTCCTGGCCGGGCATGGGGCGACTCCTCCTGGAGCGTATCTATCTGAGGGACTACCCGACCATTCAGGGGATCATTATCGTTGTGGCCCTGGTTGTGGCGCTGGCCTCTCTTGTGGTGGACGTGGTCTACGCCATGGTGGATCCAAGGGTAAGGTATTAGGAGACTTATGAAATATTCACCAGCAGCGGGAATGGCCAGGTTGATCTCCGGTTTCACGGGCCTGGGCAGAAAATACGGCCTCGAGTGGTGGATCCTGGTCATAGGCGCCCTCATCATCCTGGCCATTGTGTACATGGCGGCTTTTCCCGGAACCATCGCACCTTTCAGTCCCTATAACCAGGACACGGGGCCTCAACTCGCTCCTCCGAGTGCAGTGCATTTCATGGGGACCGACAATCTCCAGCGGGACGTCTGGTCCAGGATCGTCTTCGGTTCACAGACCATCCTCAGGGTAGCGGTCCTGGCCGCACTGGTTTCCTCAATTGTCGGCATCACCCTGGGACTGATTTCCGGTTTTTCAGGGGGCTGGTTCGACAAGGTCCTCTCCCTGATCATGGATTCCCTCTATTCCTTTCCAGGCCTCATCCTGGCCATTGCCTTCGCCGCCATGCTGGGGCCGGGTGTCATCAATATCATGCTGGCCGTGGCGGTCATCTACATCCCCACATATTTTCGCCTGGTGAGGGGGCAGACCCTGTCCATCAAAGAGGATCTCTTCGTGGAGGCCGCCAAGGCCATCGGCGCGTCCCGTTTTACCATACTGTGGCAGTACATCTTTCCCAATGTCATCGCCACCACGGCAGTCGTATTCACCCTGAATGTGGCTGACGCCATCATGACCGAGGCAGCGCTGACCTATCTCGGTCTGGGACTCCCCCCTTCCATCGTAGACTGGGGTATGGACCTGGCCATGGGGAAGAAATTTTTGCCATCCGGGCATTGGTGGCTCATCACGTTCCCCGGCGTGATGATCTCTCTCCTGGCCCTGGGGTTTACCATGCTTGGCGAGGGACTCGCGGAGATTCTGAATCCCCGGCTTCTGGAGCGTTAGACGGATGGAAAACATCCTCGAAATAGAAAATCTCTCGGTTCACTTTCCCATCAATATCGGGACGGTACAGGCCGTGAACCGAGTGAACCTGAAACTGCGACAAGGGGAGGTGATGGGACTCGTGGGTGAAAGCGGGTGCGGCAAATCCACCCTCGGGTTCTCCATTCTCAGACTTCTCAGACCTCCGGGCAGGATCGTGGACGGCAAGATTCTCTATCATGGCCAGGATATCGTCCGGATGAACAAGCACGAACTCCTTTCCCTGAGGGGCAAGAGGATCGCCATGATTTTCCAGGACCCCCTGACCTCCCTGAACCCCCTTTTTCGCATTGATCAACAATTCATGGAGACCCTCTTCACCCATGAAAAAGGAATAGGCAAGAAGGAGGCCCTCAAACGGGCCGAAAGCATGCTGGAGAGCCTGGGCATCTCCCCCGAGAGGCTCCTGGAATATCCCCATCAGATGTCCGGCGGCATGCGACAGCGCATTATGATCGGAATGGGACTCATCCTGAACCCGGATTTTCTGATTGCAGACGAACCGACCACGGCCCTTGACGTGATCGTTGAGGCCCAGTTCCTCGACCTGCTGAATGACCTTCGGAAACAGTACAACCTGACGATTATTCTCATTACCCACAATCTTGGAAACGTTGCGCAACTGGCGGACAGGATCACGGTCATGTATGGGGGAAGCATTGCGGAAGTCGGATCGGCCAATGAGATTTTCGAGGAGCCGCTTCATCCGTACACCCAGGGCCTGCTGGCCTCCATACCCAATATCAAACTGGACCAGCCAAAGCTCGAAACCATGGCAGGAAGCCCTCCCGACCTGGTGAACCCGCCCACGGGCTGCGTGTTTCATCCCCGGTGCTCCCGGTCGATGGATGTCTGCATGCGCGACAGACCGGAGATGGTCGCAAAAGACGGGCACCAGGTTTCCTGCTGGCTCTATGGATGACGATCTTGATGGAAGAATTGATAACGGTTAGAAATCTCAAAAAGCACTTCCCCCTCCAGAAGGGTCTTCTCGACAATCTGCTGGCCAAGGAAAAGCGCTCTGTCAGGGCCGTAGACGGTGTCTCCTTTTCCATCAAGAAAGGAGAGGTCCTCGGTCTCGTTGGCGAGAGCGGGTGCGGTAAGACGACGACGGGCCGGCTCATCCTGCGGCTTCTGGAGCCAACCTCGGGCGAGATACTGTATCAGGGGATTCCCCTGTCTTCCTATTCAACCATCCACATGGCAGGGATGCGGAAGAAAATGCAGATCATCTTCCAGGATCCCTATGCCTCTCTCAGTCCCCGCATGTCCATCGGCAAGGCCGTCTCCCACCCGTTGGCGATCCATAGCCACCTGGGCAAGGTCGAGCGGAAACAGATCTGCCTCCAGATCATGGAAAAGGTCGGTCTGACGCCCGCTTCGTTTCTCTACAGGAAATACCCGCACCAACTCTCCGGGGGCCAGCGGCAGCGCGTGGTAATCGCCAGGGCCCTCATCACCCGGCCCGAGTTCGTGGTGGCCGATGAACCCATCGCCATGGCGGACGTATCGGTCAGGGCCCTCATCCTGGAATTGATGGGACAGCTCAAAGAGGAATTCGATCTTACCTACTTATTCATCACCCACGACCTGGCCACATGCAAGTACATCTGTGACCGTGTGGCCATCATGTACCTGGGAAAAATCGTAGAAATCGGCCCCTTGGATAAGGTCTTCAAGAACCCCATCCACCCCTACACCACCACGCTTCTTGCGGCCGTTCCGGTACCGGATCCCAAGTTCAGGAGGACCGAACCCATCCCGACGGGTGAGATCCCCAGTGCCATCAATCCCCCTCCCGGCTGCAGCTTTCATCCCCGCTGCCATTTTGCAAAACCCGAGTGCCGCATCAATGAACCCGATTTGATTGCCGTGGACGAAGACCACCAGGTCGCCTGCCCCGTCAGGACTCTGACTCTCTCTCAATCCTGAAGCTTTTTCTTCATTTTCCTATCTCTCGGGCCTTTTACCTAAATTACATGCGTCCTTTGAGGTAAAGGACTTGATGTTGAACTATGGTACCAAATAGGATATGGTGTGCCAAAACTCAAAAGGAGAATAGACAAAATGCAAATAACGGAAGGGGTTTATTTCATACCCGGACAGGACGAAATGATTCCCGATTCCCATTCCTACGTGATCGGTCTGCCGTCCAGCAATGATCTCACCCTGATCGATCCCGGTCTCATGGGCAAAGGACAGTATAAGATTGATGCCATAAAGAACGACAACATTGATCCCTCCGCGATCAAACGGGTCATCATGACCCATACCCATCTGGACCATATCGGCTGCCTACCGGAGATCCTGGAATCCATCCCACAGGCCGAGCTCTGGGTCCACAGGGAGGAGGCCATGCCCCTGGAACAGGGGGATGAACGAGCGGTCTATGGGATAGACATGTTCCAGCAGATGTGTCAGGCCCAGTATGGCACCAAGCCTGGCCTCTTTCAATTTCAGGTGGACCGCAAACTGGAAGGCGGCGTAAGCCTTGAAATCGGCGGCATGACCTGGGATGTAATCCACATCCCCGGGCATTCCAGCGGCAGCATCGCCCTCTACCATTCCGAAGACGGGATTCTCATTCCGGGTGACACCGTCTATGCCGATTACGCCATAGGGCGGTTTGACCTCCACGGGGCCAGCGGGTCCCAGCTCAGGGACTCCCTCAAGTCCCTGGCGGAGATGGACGTGAGCATTCTTCTTCCAGGGCACAACCGAATTATGAAGCAAGTCCCTGAAGGATATATCCGAGATACGGTACGGCAGTGGGAACCGTATCTTTCTTAGAAACAGTGAATGAAAGAAGAAAAAATGAAGAAATTCAATCCTGAGCACATCCGGGCCGTTGCGGCAACGGTCAATAACTGCCCCTATTTCAAACTCCTTTCCGCAGAGATCAAGTCCCTCGGGTGGGGCGAATCCCTCCTTGAGCTGGAAATTCAGAAGAAGCATTTGCAACCATACGGGCTCGTCCACGGCGGCGTCTGCGCCTCCATCATCGACGCGGCCGCCTTCTGGGCCGTCTATGCCGGCTTTGAAGATGTGGTGGGATTGACCACAGTGGAGATCAAGGTCAACTATCTATCCCCGATAAGTGAAGGACGTCTCATTGCAACGGGAAAATGCATCAAGGCGGGAAGGACCATTTGTCTGGCCGAGGCCTCCGTCCACGACGGCAAGGGGCGGCTCATAGCCCACGGGACCTCCACCTTGATGGTCCTGGAATCCATGAAGCTCGAAGGTCAAAAGGCTCTTCCGCCCAAGTTCACGGAGGGTTAGGTCAACCACCTCTTCCGTCTCTTATAGTGCTTGACGTCTCGGTAGCTCTTTTTCCCGCCCACATCACTGAGGCCGAGGTAAAACTCCCTGACATCGGCGTTTTCCCTGAGCTTTTCCACCGTATCATCCAGGACGATTAGACCATTTTCCATCACATATCCGTGATCCGCAATGCTAAGGGCCAGGCGGGCATTTTGCTCTACGAGAAGAATGCTGACACCCTCTTCCTTGTCGATCTGTTGAATGATCCTGAATATCTCAGCGACCAGGAGCGGGGAGAGACCCATGGAAGGCTCATCCAGAAGCATTAACTTGGGCGAAGACATGAGGCCCCGGCGGATCATCAGGATCGCCACCAGAATTAAAAAAGGGGCCACGGCCTTGGCGCCTCCCCCGACGAGGGGATCGATGTAGATTCCTGCCAGATTTTCCAGGATACCGATGATCAGGCCACCCAATATGGCCCCGGCGATGCTGTCCAGGCCGCTCAGAATGATGACGGCAAGTACTTAAGCCCTATGTCCCCCATGTAGATGCTGATGCCGCCGATGATGGCCGCAATGGTGCCAAAGCTCCAGGAAAGCGCAAAAATCCATCTGACGCTGATGCCCATGGAAAGGGCGGCCTGCTGGTCGTTGGCCGTTGCCCGCATGGCCACTCCCGTTCGCGTGAATTTAAAGATCAATATGAAAACAATGCTCCCGATAATGGCAAAAATAAACCCCCAGAGCAGGCCCGAGGGGACTATGGCAAAATGGAGATCCAGGGGTTCGGGCGGAAATATTTCCGGGAAGGAGCGATAGTCCGAGGACCAGATGAGATGGGTGAGCCCTTGTAAAACAAAGGCCAGTCCGATGGTCACCATAATAACCGAGATGATGGGTTCACCTATGAGCTGTCTCAGGATGACCCTTTCAATGGCGATGCCCAGCAGAAAGGCAAAGGCGAGGGTACCCAGGAAGGCGATCCAGAAAGGGGCGCCGGAACTGGTCAGGATGGTCAAACAGACAAAGGCCCCCAGAGTCATGAAAGAACCGGTGGCAAGGTTCAGGATGCTGGTGGCCTAATGTCTTCTCCCCGATACCGGGCAACTACCAGGTCTAGTATCAAGGCTCGCGTTAAAACGACAGGGAAATCTATACTAGGATAATGATGACTTCCGTTACAAGGGGTGAAGATTGTTTGCGGTCTGAATGACATTCACAAACCAGCGGAGCCGAATTGTCAAACCCAAAGACCGGATCCGGCAGGTCATCGGTAAGAAAAGGGAGGGCCGATGCTTTTGGTTGTCCGCAGGAGGGAAATGATTTAGAGGCTTAAGGCGTAGGGCGTGAGGAGTGGAAAGTACGCACCCCTTGCATTTTTCGGTTCTTGTGAAAGGGCCAGCCCGGTTTTCTCACGGATCTTCGTCGTGAGATGGTGAAGATGACCGCGGATACAAGGCGCGTGTGGGGAAATACCCGCAGGCATACTTGAAGAGTATGTCGAGGATGTTTTCCAAGCGCAACGAAGTAGACACGGACAAATTCGCCATCTGAGTGGATTGTCCCTGAGAAATCCGACCTAGCCTGTTTTCAGAAATTGCCGGGCGACTTCCCTGGCAATGAGGGGGGCGTTCCCACCTGCGCGGTTGTTGACGATCACAGTGACCCCCGTGTCCTGATTCACGGCCTCCTTCATGATCTCCACGGTGTGCCTGATCATGTCATCGCTCATCATGCCGTCCACCAATTTGTCAAAGGGGTGGGCCCGCGCATAGGCATCTTCATATCTCACCCCTCGGGGCGTCATGAGACGTATAATGCCTTTTCGGCCCGCGTTCAGAAATCTGCCGCCACCCATGGCGAACTGTTGCTTCAGAGAGGGCAGCCAAGTCCAGTGGGAGAGCACCTGCCCAACCCCGTGCCTTTCAAGTACCGCGAACACCGGCTCGGCTAGATAGCTCTGGGTCCTCAATTCCACGTGAAAGAGATGGTCCCCGGGAAGGGAGGTGAAAAAGCTATCCAGGCGTTGAGCCTGCTCCCCCGCGGACACCCGCTCATCTTTTCGCTGATATTCCTGCTCAAGAATGATCCCGTCGAGCCAGGGGTCCAGGAGTTCCCGGACAGGCTCATAGAATCTTTTCATCAAGCCGCTGACATTCAGGTAATTCTCATTATTGAGGAAGGTATTGCCCTTTCGTATTTTCCGGGCGAAAAAGATCTGCGGGGCCTTGAGAATCAGCCGGTCTTCCTTTTTCAGATGGTCCCTGTAGGTTCGGAGTGCGTGGAAACTGCCGGTGGGTGTGTCGTTCTCTCCAAGGAGGGGATTGTAAAAGGTGAAGTCCAGCTCCAGGGTGCGGAAGTGCTGAAAATACTCCCCCACGCTCTCCACCGGCAGGACCTCTTCAACAAAGCTCTTTCCTCCCACCCTCTTGATGCGTCTCTTGATGCGGTTGATGCAATTTTCTTTGGAGTAGATCTGTCCCATCCACCCGGCATAGCGGTCACTGGCTGTCCCCAGGGACACCAGGGGATGGAGATCGCGGAACCGAAAGGCCTCCGGATGGATGGTTTGTGCTTCGGACGGACCCTTCTCGGAAGCCATATCACTTCTGGCGAGAACGTTTCATGGCCGTCCCCCTTTTTTGCTCCTGGAAGTTCCTATGCATCCTCTTCAGCCGGTCAAATCGCTCCGGACCAAGGATCCTCCTGACTCCCAACAAGAAATGGAAGCGTTCCTTGGAGAGATTTTCCCGTGCCCTCTCCAGTCTGTTATATTGGGCCCTCACAGCATCATCATTGACGGCTCCTTTATCGAGCAAGGTATCCAGGTCGAATTGCGCCCGTTCGACCTCACTTTTCAACCTGATCAAATTTCGTCGGCTTTCCGTAAAGAGGTCATCCAGATCATCCTTTTCGTCCTGCCTCAGATGAAGCTCTTTTGAAACCCCGGGGAGACGCCACCATCTCCCTGCAGCCTTTCCCTGTGCAGAAGCCAGCACAGGCAGGCATATCCAGGTCAGGGCCAAAATCCCTATGAGCATTTTCCTCATCATTCTGTATTCATCCCCTTTCCCATCTCTTCTTTTCCGAACCCCATTCGTCTGGCAACGTTCATCAGGCCGGAGATGGACTGTTTTCGCTTTCCTCCACCTGGGGGATGATAAAATCAAGCAGATTGTCATCCACCCGAGCATAGTCCTCTCCCGAAATCGCCCTGTCGGCCGCCGGCAGTGGGTTTTCCACAAGATCATTGATTTCGGCCATAAATTGCCCGTCCCTTTGAATCTCCTCCTCCAAACCCGCCAACCGCCTTTCGGGCAAAATCTTGAAGAAGACGTTCCATCCCAGAAAAAGGACCACCAGTAACGCGCAAGCGGCCGACGCCATCCGCCAGGAGTGGTATCCCGAGAACCACCCGAAACCCGGTTTCTTCGTCTCGGGAATCCTCACCCGTCTTCGGGGACTGGGCATGAATCCATGGGCCATGCTTCCCAGTGTTTCCATCTCCTGCTCAAAGGCACGCTTCTTTTCCTTACAGCCCGGGCATGTGGCCAGGTGTTCCAGTACTTCGGAAGGCAGCGCACTCACATCCACCATTGCCTGGATCAACTGGTCCTCATGAAGATGTTTTTTGAAATTGGTTTTCATTGGATTTCACCACCCACCAGTTTGAGTATTCCCTTTTCTTTTCTGAATTTCTTCAAAGCCCGGTAAAGATGCGTTTTGACCGTGCTTTCCCCTTTTCCCAGGGATTCGGCAATTTCCCTCAGGGTCAACTGGTCTATGAATCGCATCGTAAAGACTTCTTTTTCGAGACGGGAGAGCTTCCCGAAAACCCCTCCCAGATGTCCCCAAAAATCTTTCCTCATCACATTCTTGAGAGGCTCCGGGTCGTCATATGCGTCATTGCTGTCTGCTCCTGGGATCTCCTCCCCGCTGGATATCATAAAAAAGGAGCGCAGCCGTTTTTTCCTGTGGAAATCCCGAACGCGGTTTGCAGCAATTGAATAAAGCCATGAACGAAATCGATCAACCTCTCTCAATCTCCCGATGGACTTGAAGGCCTGGATGAATATATCCTGGGTCAGGTCTTCCGCATCCACCCTGGACCGTGTCCGGACATAGACCATACGGAAAATGGGCTCATGAAAGATCGATACCAGCTGATCGAATGCGGCCCTGTCCCCCTTGACGGCCCTCCTGACAAAAACTGTGTTCCGGGAGTCGGTGCCCGGATTTTCATCAGCTACATGCGCTTTTCCCCTGTTCAGCTGCATGCCTTTATCATACCAGTCGTTCGGGCACCTGTCTCACAGTTTTTTTACCTTGTCACGTCATTATGCTTCAAGCGATAGATGCGATGACTGGCGCGGTCCTGCATCCTTTCAAGATGTACACGCTCATCAGGAGCCAGTTCCCCATCTCTAAAAGCCCTTCGCTTGGTTCGCTGTAGGCGGATTTGCTGTCGCTCAAGCATCCGTGTTTCTCCCCAGGTTAACTCACCGCTCCTCACGCCCTGATGAATCCTTTTCTGCTGTTGAATCTGCCGGTTTTCCACTCTCGCGGCCAGTGCGGCATCACAAAAAACAAAAAGCAACACAACCATCCCGATTCCCAAAAAAACACTCATTTTCTTCATCCATCAATCCTCCTTTATCATGCTTTTGACTCATATGACGGCTGGAAAATGGTTTTGGTTTACAAAAAAATGCCCCCCCTCTTCGCCTCTGCTTTTTCCATAAAAAGCGGGCACATGGGAAGGCATCCGTATCGATCTCTGGCTGCGGCAGTGATGACCAGTAAGGGGTGAACAATATCAGCCGCTATTCGGAAAGTTCCTTTACAGCCACTTTTTTTTCCTGAAATACGCCAGCATG
>Ga0307417_10000288_pt1 | contig 21414 bp, 21 predicted proteins | sample SalMarWE160210MG_2_FD_202514 | JGI IMG/M metagenome (GOLD analysis project Ga0307417, IMG submission 202514) | Salt marsh sediment microbial communities from the Plum Island Ecosystem LTER, Massachusetts, United States - WE1602-10 | ecosystem: Environmental > Aquatic > Marine > Intertidal zone... | reverse complement strand
AGCGAGCGACTAACTCGAGCGTCTGTGTCGGCCCGAGGAGTTCGGGTCGACACAATCGAGTGTAATCGGCGGAAAAACGCAGAAAGCTGCGGTCCCAGGCAAAATCAGGCCAAACAGTGTTCACGTAACGCCTGAGCGCCGCCCCATGCTGCATTTCCTCGTGTTGCCAGTCTTGCACGAGCCAATTGGCTACATCGGTATCGCCGCGAAAATACTCCAGCAGGTTGCGCGTATAGAGGTCGGAATTGATCTCGACCAGGGACGCCGCGGCCAACATATAGAACAGATACGAATCACCCGCTATGCGCGTCGCGTCAATCGCGTCGTAGGGAATGTCGTCCAGCGACCAACGCCCACATTCGGGCTTGTGCTTCTGCGGTTTGACCAGTTCGAGCTGCAGGTCATGCAGCTCCTGTTTGTAAGCCGTTTCGGGCGGGGAAACCGGATAGTCCGGTCCGTGTTTGTCCATCGCACTCATGTCGGGTGTGACCTGTCAGTCGCCAGTATGGGTTTGCGTCGCGGCAGGCGGTCCGCCTGTTACCACGTCTCGATGGCGAGTGCTGACGCAGCATCTGTGCCAGCTCGATTGCCGTTTGTTTTTTCTTGGAAACTTTCTGAATACCCCCCACAGACCGGGAGCGGGTGTGGGCATAGCCCCCCAAGGCTATGTGGAATAGTACCCACAGGCCGTCGGTTGCCGCGGGCGAGGCGGTCATCCGGTTGCGCTGAAGGACCGGCGGTCAGGTGTGGTCAATGTTCACACGGCATTGAGCCAGAAGCAGAATCCTTCTCCGATATCCGACCGCGGGCAACCGGGGTGTCGGCTGCGATCGGCGCAGGTACGTATGTTGCTTGGGTATGTCGGCAGTAACTTTCGGCGTCATCGGCTGCAGTCTGTGACGACGTTGATGCCAGTATCCGGAAGCCCGGAAGTCGTCTGCCACTGCGTGGCGGATATTGCTACCGGTGTGGATGCAATAGCGGCGGCACACGACAAGGATGCGCAGGTCTTGCAGCCGGCTCAGGGAAACCAAGGCGGACTATGAAGCAAGAGACACACCGGAGATTATTGCCATGGCCGGTAGCGGTCACGGCGCTGCTGGTCAGCGGTTGCAGCCCTGCGCACTGGCCGGTACTCGACCCGGCCGGTCCGGTCGGGCTGGGCGAGCGCAATCTCATTCTGGTGGTGATCGGGCTCATGCTGCTCGTCGTCATTCCAGTGTTTGTCATGACGTTTTGGTTTGCCTGGCGATACCGGGCGTCGAACCGCCAGGCCGTCTATGCGCCGGACTGGAGCGAGTCCCGCGGCTTGTCGTTGCTGTTCTGGCTGGTGCCCGGGATCATTGTGGCTGGCCTCGGTACCATTGCCTGGTTCTCGTCGCATAAGCTGAGCCCCTACGAACCCATTGAGACTGACGCCACGCCATTGACCATCCAGGTCGTCGCACTCGATTGGAAGTGGCTGTTCATTTATCCAGGGCAGCATATCGCCAGCGTCAACCGGGTGGTACTGCCGATCGGCGTCCCGGTGGACTTCAGGATCACCTCGGACACCGTGATGAATGCGTTCTTCATTCCGCGCCTGGGCGGACAAATCTACGCCATGGCCGGCATGGAAACCCAGCTTCACCTGCTGGCCGACAGAGCCGGTACCTATTACGGCGAGAACACGCAGTACAGCGGGCGCGGCTTTCCGTACCAGCATTTCGAGGTCGTGGCGCTGCCGAAGGCGGACTTCGAGGCCTGGGTGAAAACCGTCCGGGACCGGCATCACCCGCTGGATACGAACAGTTATGCGCGCCTGGCCAGGCCGAGCGTCAGGAAGGCCGTGGCCGAATATGCGCCGGTGAAGCCGCGACTATTCGAAGACGTGATCAACAAATACGTGCACCCCGGTGCTGCGACTATCGGAACGACACCCCGATGAACCGGAATTGAGAGGTCATAGGTCATGTTCGATCACTGGCTGGGAAAACTCACAATCCACGTGATTCCCTACGACAACCCCATCATCATGAGCGCCGCGGCGTTCATGGCGCTGGTGATACTGCTGGTGCTGGGTGCGCTCACGTTCTACGGGAAATGGACCTGGCTGTGGAAGGGGTGGCTGACCAGCCTGGATCACAAGAAGATCGGCAGCATGTACGTCATCCTGGCCATGGTCATGCTGCTGCGTGGTTTTGTGGACGCGGCGATGATGCGCACGCAGCAGGCCATGGCAGCGGGCGCCGACCCGGGCTATCTGCCACCGCACCATTTCGACCAGATCTTCAGCGCGCACGGCACCATCATGATCGTGTTCATGGCCATGCCGTTTCTGACCGGACTGATCAATGTCGTAGTGCCGCAGCAGATCGGCGCACGCGACGTGGCGTTCCCGTTCATGAATGCCGTCAGCCTGTGGCTGACGGTCGCCGGTGCTGCGCTGATCCTGTTGTCGCTGGTGGTGGGCACGTTCTCGCGGGCCGGCTGGACAGGTTATCCGCCGTATTCCGAACTGCAGTACAATCCCGGGGTAGGGGTGGACTACTGGATACTGCCGCTGGTTATTTCCGGGGTCGGCACCACGATGACGGGGATCAACTTTATCGTCACCATCCTGCGCAAACGCGCGCCCGGTATGACGCTGATGCGCATGCCGCTGTTCACCTGGTCGGCGCTGTGCACCAGCGTCCTGATGGTGCTGGCGTTTCCGGCGCTGACGGTGGTCACCGTGCTCCTTGGTCTGGACCGCTATGCGGGCATGCACTTTTTCACCAACGGGCAGGGCGGCAACATGATGAACTACGCCAACCTGTTTTGGATCTGGGGACACCCCGAAGTGTATATCCTGATCCTGCCGGCGTTCGGCGTGTTCTCCGAGGTGATCGCGACGTTTTCCGGCAAGCGCCTGTTCGGTTACAGAATGATGGTCTATGCGGTCGCCGTGATTGCGTTGCTGTCGTTCACCGTCTGGCTGCACCATTTCTTCACCATGGGTGCGGGGGCCAATGTGAACGCCGTTTTCGGCATCGCCACCATGCTGATCGCCATTCCCACCGGTGTAAAGGTCTTCCATTGGCTGTTCACCATGTACCGCGGCCGCATACGCTTCACCGCGCCCATGCTGTTCTCCGTGGGGTTCATCCCGCTGTTCGCCATCGGCGGCATGACCGGTGTGGTGCTGGCCGAACCGCCGGCCGATTTCATGATGCACAACAGCGAATTCCTGGTGGCGCACTTTCACAACATGCTCATTCCGGGTGCGCTGTTCGGATACCTCGCCGGCTATATGTACTGGTTCCCGAAAGCCTTCGGTTTCACACTGAACGACCGCTGGGGGAAAATCGCTTTCTGGAACTGGCTGATCGGCTTCCTGCTCGCGTTCATGCCGCTGTATATGCTGGGTTTTATGGGCATGCCGCGGCGCATGGAGCATTATGGCAATCCGGCATGGCAGCCGTATCTGGTGGTGGCGGCCGTCGGTGCGGTGTTTATCGGGTTTGGCATCCTCTCGCTGATCGTGCAGCTGGTCGTGAGTATTCGGGCCCGCCAGAAGAACCGCGACCTGAGCGGTGATCCCTGGAATGGCCGGACGCTGGAATGGGCGACGGCTTCGCCGCCGCCACCCTACAACTTCGCGGTCCTGCCGGTGGTCACGGATGTCGACGCCTTCGCGGCGATGAAGCAGGCCGGCACCGCCTGGCAGCGCCCGGCCCGCTACGAGGCTATTGTGCTGCCGAGGAACTCCGGGCTTGCCTTTGTGATGGGCGGACTCGCATTCGCCTGCGGTTTCGCCGTGATCTGGCACATCTGGTGGGCGGCGACCGCCACCGCCCTCGGCGCTCTGGCCGCTGTCATCACACGCGCCTGGCGGGATGAGCAGGAGTACACGCTGTCGGCCGCCGAGGTCCAACGGCTGGGAGACGCGCGATTTGCCGATCTGGAAAACGCCCTTGCGGCTGCTGTCGGCCAGAGCGAGACGACGGGTAATCAGCCGGTTCCGCAGGTGTAAGCATGGAAGCAATGGAACTGACAGCCGATACAGCCGCCGAACAGCTGGAGACCGATGCCGACAGAGCTTTCGGCTTCTGGATTTACCTGATGAGCGACGCGGTGATTTTCGCGCTGTTGTTCGCCACCTACGCGGTCATGAGCCGCAACTACGCCGATGGACCGAGTGGACACGCGCTGTTCGACCTCGGCCACACTTTCGCCGAAACCCTGCTGCTGCTGTGCAGCAGTATCGCCTACGGCTTTGTCTCGCTGGCGGCGGCGCGGGGGCGCCGCGCCCAGGCCTTGCTCTGGCTCGGCGTGGCCTTTGCGCTCGGACTCGGGTTTGTTCTGATGGAGCTGGCCGAATTCAACGCCATGATTGCGCAGGGGGCGGGCCCCGACCGCAGCGGCTTTCTGTCGGCCTTTTTCACCCTGGTGGGTACACACGGTACGCATGTCAGCTTCGGCCTGATCTGGATCCTGGTCATGATGGCGCAGGTCGCTGTGAAAGGGCTGACGGCGTCGGTGCGTTCGCGACTGCTGCGTCTCGGGCTGTTCTGGCATTTTCTCGATATCATGTGGATCGGCATCTTTTCCATCGTCTATCTGCCGGGGGTGCTGCAATGAAAACCATCGATAACCAGACTGATGGCGGGAGCGAGGCGACGCCAGGATCGTATCTGACCGGCTTCGCTCTGGCGATTGCGCTGACGGTGATACCTTTCGCACTGGTCGTCGCGGGTAGTGCGTTCCCGCATGCGGCCGTCCTGTCGGGTATCGCGCTCGCGGGGGTTGCCCAGGTGCTGGTGCACCTGCATTACTTCCTGCATCTGAATGCCTCCACCGGGTCGCGCTGGAATCTGCTGGCCATCGTGTTCACCACACTGGTTCTTGTCATACTCGCGGGGGGCTCGCTATGGATCATGGCTAATCTTCACCAACAGATGAGCCCGACTTAGTGTTCCGACACCGCCGTGCCAGCTGCTGGCATGTGGAGAACCAGGACGGGGCTACATGAGCTTAGCTGAGCGCAAGCCTTTAGTTCTAAGGTGGTTTACGCCCCGATTCTCAGCCGCAGCGACAATGGGGCTGGGAATCATCGGACTGGTCGGGTGGGCGGCAGATATTCCGAGGCTGCGCGTCCTATTGAACGGCTTTCCAGCCATGTCCGTAAACACGGCTTTGAGCCTGGTCCTGTGCGGCATGTGCCTGTTCATAACAGCTGACGGCACCCGTTCCGGTGCCATCAGGCGGCTCGTCGAAACCGCTCTCATCCTGGTGGGCATCACCTCTCTGCTAACTCTGGCTGAGTATCTACTGGGAGACACGTGGGAGATACTTCATGTGCCGATCCAGCTGTTGGCAAAACGCCCGGCGATACTCATTTCCTCGCCCCATACCGCATTCGCGGTCACGTTTGTTGTCGTCGGCATCTTCATTCACACTCGTAGTCCCGACCAGCGCATGGTTGTGCTTGCCCAGGCGTTTGCATTGACCGCTCTAGGTGTGACATTAGCCGTGCTTGTCGGCTATCTGTTCTCGATTGAAGAGTTCTATCGCATCACCCCGGAAACCGGCGTGGCTCTGCACACCTGTGCTGGGCTGACGCTTTGTGCTGTCGGTCTGTTCAACCTGCGGCCGGATGTCGGCTTCGCGGCTCTCTTCTATGGCAACAGCATCGGAAGCCACATGCTGAGAACTATATTGCCGGGCGTTGGAATATTTGTGCTGTTTATTTATTTTTTCGATGTCTGGGGAGCCCAGTTCGCTCAGACCCAGGCGTACGCAGTCTCATTTGTACTCATTTTGTTGGTCGCTTTGCTGGCACTTGGACACGCCGCCCGTCACATGAATAACCTGGAAGCGCTTAAGCAGATAGCGCAGGAACAATACATGGAGTTGTTCGAAGGCAACCCGGATGCCATCCTGGTCACTGATGCCCGGGGCCGAATTACGCAGGTGAACGCCCAGGCCGAGTCCCTCTGTGGCTATAGTCGCGCTGAGCTTGTGGACAAGAGGGTGGAAGAGCTGGTTGCACCACATATCCGGGAACGCCTGCTGCAGCTTCGCAGTACTTTTCAGCAGCACCCGCATTCCCGCACCTTGGGAAGCGATCTCGACATTGTCATATTGTGCCGGGATGGATCTGAATGCCCGGTGAGCATCTGCGTTCGACCCGCCACCATCGGCCAGCAGCAATTGAATATCCTGTCAGTGCGGGACATGCGCGAGCATAAGGAGATGACACGTCAGTTGGAACAACTCAGTCATATTGCGGGACACGACAGTCTGACGGGCCTGCCGAATCGAAGACTAATGGAGGATCTTCTAACGCACTCCCTGGCTTCGGCGGAACGAAATAGCAAACATGTGGCTGTATGCTACTGTGACTTGGATGGGTTTAAGCGGATCAATGATAATTTCGGCCATCAGGCAGGTGATGCGGTGTTAATTCAGGCAGCTCGCCGCATGGAGAAATGCGTGCGGCAAGAAGATGCCGTGGCCCGTTTCGGGGGAGACGAGTTTCTTATCATGCTTTTGGACTTAAATCATCCTGAGGACATCATTCCGGTCATAAAGAAATTGCTTGAGCGATTAGCGGAACCTTATGTTATTGAAGGCCAGGACCTCCACCTCACAGGCTCCCTCGGCGTCAGTGTCTATCCCGAGCACGGCTCGGAGGCGAATATCCTGATTAGTCATGCCGATGAGGCGCTCTACGCTGCCAAGCGGAGCGGAAAGAATCAATTTCGTTTCTTCGGCACCTAGCGCACGATTGTGAAGTGGTTGGGGACGCGCCACGGTTTTTTCCTGCAACTGACCACGTGATATTGGCCTGCTCTGTCGAAAAACACTTCCCATGGCCGAGCAATAGGAATGTCATGCTTTGGTGAATAGTCGCCATCCCGGTGTGCTGGCGTGGAATATTCCCACGGTTCATGTTGTGGAGCTGGCAGTATTTGCAGCGGTAACAGCTGCTTGCGAAATGGCATGATCGATGCTGCTGTCGTGTTACCCAACAACCCACAGAGGGTAAGACGATGAAAAACATGAAGCACTATGCAGTGACACCGGTGGTGGCCGTTCTGGCCGCCGTTCTGGCGACGGGAACCGTCGTGAACACAGCTTCGGCCGCGTCCCCGGCGAGCAGCGAAACGATCACCATCAGTGAGCACTCCGATTGGGGCGATCCTGCCATGGCGAAGATTGCTGTGGATTCCGGCCGTGCGCTGGTAGAGCATTTGAGCACGGCGCGAGCCCTGCTGGCCACCGGCAAGACAGCGCAAGCGCGCAGCGCGCTGATCGCCAGCCGGGAGTTCGCGGATGCGATTAAAAGGACGATGCCCTATCTGACCGTCGTGGAAGACATGATGGACGCCAGCAATAAAGTGGTCCAGGAAGATGTCACCGCGCTGTCCGCCGATCTTCTGCCGATTTATGCAAGTCTGGACGAGTTGCAGGTCTATGCGCCGCAAGTCGCCAACCGGACGCGCGGCATGGTGCAGAAGGCGGAAAAGAATGCCGCGGCTGGAGACCGGAAAGGCGCCGCGCAGGTGCTGAAAGATGCGGCCGACGATATCGCCCAGCATACCGTGTACCTGCCGGTCGATTACGTCGACGGGCAGGTGCGCGGCGCCTTGTATGCGCTCGATCAGGCGAAGCCGGACGTGGCTGCTGCCAAAGCGGCGGTCAACCGGGCGCTGGACAGCGTGACTACGGTGGTCGATGAAGTCGTCAGTACGACGAACTGACGGCGAGTAGTGTGACAGGAGTTAAGGACCATGGCTGATACAAACGCAATTATCGCCACTTACGACACTCACGAGCAGGCCGAGGAAACGGTCAGGGAACTGGACCGCTCGGGTGTCGCCATGAAACAGTTGTCGATAGTCGGCAAGGGGTACCATTCCGAGGAACACCCGGTGGGCTTCTACACCCTCGGCGACCGCATGAAAAGCTGGGGCGGCCTCGGGCTGTTCTGGGGCGCGTTGTGGGGCATGCTGCTGGGCGCGGCCTTTTTCTGGGTGCCGGGCATCGGCCCGCTGGGCGTAGCGGGTCCGTTCGTGCATATCCTGGTGGGCGGCGCCGAGGGCGCGGCAGTCGTCGGCGGCGTCTCGGTACTCGGTGCAGCGCTGGTGAACCTCGGTGTACCTAAAGACAGGGCTATAAAGTACGAAAGTTCGCTGCGCGCAGACAAATACCTGCTTATCGTGCACGGCAGTGCCGAGGAAGTGGAGCAGGCACGGCAAATCATCGAACGAACCAACGCCATAGAAACGGCGACCTATACGGCCTAGACCAGGCTCCGATCCACCCCAGGTCACAGCGGCGTCGGTATTCTCCGGGGCAACATCATGATTCGACCCGATCCCGGCAGGTACTGACAGGAGAACCCGATATGAACAGATCCGTTTATCCGTTTACGGCCGCCGTACGGCGCGGCACGCTGATCGAGCGCCTGTTCGCCCTGGTACTTGGGCTGGCGTTTATCCTTGCTGCGCTGCTGTTCGACGCGCTGCTGCTGGCCGGTGTCGCAACCGTGGTGCTGGCGACCGGGCTGATGTTCGGCGCGCGTTCCCGGTGGCAGAAGCGGCGGGGACGACTGGCGCCGGCAGATCGCACCATCAACCTGTCGGCATGCGACTATGAGGTGATTCCCCGGCAAGCCGGCGTTTCCTCATCAACAGAGGACAAGGCATCATGACACGGAGATCACTTATGTTCGAACTGACGCGCTGTATCACCATGCCCCTCGGGCTGATAGTGGCGTTTTCAGGTGCTCCGGCGCTGGCCGACGATACGCCGCCGGCAACACCACTGGCAACCATCCGCACCATTACCGCAGAGTCGCTGGCGGCGCTGCAGGTTAACACAGCCGCTCTGAGCAAAAATCCGGCCAGGGTGGCGGCGCGGATCGCCGGTATCGTCGATCCCTACCTGGATTTCAGCATTATGTCCGAGGAAGTGCTCGGTGTCGGCTGGCGGCGCGCGGACCCGCAGCAGCGTACCCGCTTCACGCAGGCCTTCAAGCAGCTGCTGACGGACGACTATGCCGCGGTGTTCAAACAGTACACCGGCCAGACCATCAAGGTGACGGACAGTCGCTGGGAGGACGCCATACACGACCGGGCTACGGTTTCCAGCCGGATCGAAAGCCCCGGCGCACAGCCCATCCAGGTCGACTACCACCTGTTTCATACGGGGGGGCGGTGGAAGGTTTATGACGTCGTTGTCGACGGTGTGAGTCTGCTGATCAATTACCGCGAGGTGTTCGCGTCCGAGTTGCAGCACGAGAGTCTGGATGGGCTCATTACCCGGCTGGAACAGAAAGTCTCAACATTAGGCTCATCTGGATCGCAATGAACGCTGCCTCTCCCCCTTGCAGCGGCTGGCGGAGCCGGGCTCGTGCATGACTGAATTCGTCTATCGCCCTCGCGATAGACATAGCGTGCAGGTACTGCACATTATTTTAACCGTGATAGGAGATGCAAATGAAATCAACCGTAACGATGACTGTTCTGAGCGGTGTATTGTTGTCCGCAAGCATGATCTCACCGGTTGTTGCGGCAGCGACCAAGCCTGCCAAGATGACTTGCGAAGAGTTTGTCATGCTCGATGATACGGTCAAACCCAACGTGGTTTACTGGGCTGAAGGCTTCAACCAGAAAGGTAAACCGGTTGACGCCGTCGTCGACGTCGATGCTACCGACAAGCTGATTCCCGTTCTTGTTGACGAATGCCAGAAAACCCCCAAGGCGTCATTCTGGCAGAAAGTTAAACAACACCTTTAATCCGGAACTTTACCGGATGCGCAGGGCGTGTAGTCCGGCGCATCCGGTTGTCCGGTATGAAAAAAGGAGATTGCTATGCTGAGTAACAACACCTTCAACCGTCGGGCCGGCCGGCTACAGCGGTTTGCCGCGTCGGCCGGTATTGCGCTTTTTCTGAGCGCTCCGGTCATTACGTATGCGGCCGGCGACGATTATGTCTACGACACAGCCGGCCAGCCGGTCGAGACCGGTAGCGGCCAGTGTGTCCACGGCATGTCCTGGAACGCCAAGGCACCCATGTGCCCCGCGCCGACCGTGGTGGTCGACGAGGGCCGGGTCAAAATCGTTTTCGGCATCGACGATGCGGAATTCTTCGGTTTCGACAAGGCCGCACTCGGCAAGACGGCCAAACAACACCTGGATCAGGTAGTCGCGGCGATCAAGTCCGCAGACGACATTCACGGTATTTTGATTACCGGCCACGCCGACCGTATCGGTCCCGAGCCCTACAATGTGGATCTGGCCCGCAAGCGTGCACAAAACGCCAAGGCCTACCTGGTATCAAAGGGGCTTCCGGCTGACAAGATTGAGGCCGTCGGTGAGAGCCTGAAACAGCCCTGGGTGAGCTGCCCCGGCATCAAGGACCAGAACAAGCTGATCGCGTGTCTGGCGCCCAATCGACGCGTCGATGTGCTGGTCCTGTTCACCGACACGGTGACGGTGGATGACATTCATATTCTGCCGGCTCCCGAGTAGGCGGGCGGGCCCCGGAAAGACTACTACTGCGGGGGGTTAAAACCCCGCGGCGGAACGGCCCGACGGGGCCGGCCTGGCGCGTTGTTCATCGCTCACGCGCGCGACGCAAGTCACCGGGAATCGTCTTGGCGGCGACATCAGGGTGTATAATCCAGCCCTGCAGCAATGGCGGGTGTCCAGGCGGCTTGGTTTGTCTCCGCCGTTGACTTCCGCAGCCGCCCCTCCATGAACTCGGGCGCCAGGTCAGCATGATCGGTTTTGTCGACGCGTTCTGGATGGTGACTTTAAGCTTCCCGGTGCTGGCGCTGCTGTTTCGCCGCAAGCCGGGTGCAAGCGACAGCGGCGCGCCACTGTCAGGGTGAACTTTTGCGCATACACGGGAGCAAGACCATGGTGCACTACCGTCTACGGGTACACACGCTGGCCGTGTTGGTGCTTGCCTGGGCGCCGTTGCTGGCGGCTGGCGACCAGACGCCGTCCCGGGCGCCGAGCGCCGCGGATCTACGTGTGCACGGGATACTGACCCTGGGTGGTTCGGTTGCCCTGGCGGATCTCGTGGCGCTGTGGGCGCAGGGTTTCCAGCGGGATTATCCCGGGGTTGCCGTCACGGTGAGCGACGCCGGCGGCGAGGCCGGCCTTGCCTCACTGGAAAACGGCACCGCAGATGCTGTACTGCTGGGCAACCCTCCCACTGATTCGCAGCTCGACGCGTTGCGCAACAGAATTGGCTATGCACCAACGCTGATCCCGGTTGTCATGGACGCTGTCGCGGTGTACGTGAACGCGCGTAATCCACTGCGGCGGATTACATTGGGGCAGCTGGACGGCGTGTTCTCGGCAACCCTCCGCTGTGGGAAAAGGGCAATTGATGACTGGCGGCAGTTGGGCGTCCCGGATGCCTCCGGACTGTCCTCAGTGGTGCCCTACGGCCTCGATGACAGCACCTCGGCCAATCTGGTTTTCAGGCAGGTGGCGCTGTGCGGCGGCGATTTCCGGCCGCAGTTTCAGGCCGTGGCGGGGCCGGATGCGCTGGAATCAGCCGTCGCCAGTCAGCCGGGCGCTATCGGCTTTTCCAGCCGTGCGCTGCATTCGGCCAGTATCCGGCCTCTGGCGGTAGCGCGCGATCATTCGGCACAGGCTGTTGCGCCGGACGCCGAAGCGATTCGCAGCCACCGCTATCCAATGAGCCGCACGCTGTCGATCGCCGTCAATGTACCCGACGGCAAGCCGCTGCCTCCGAAATTGCGGATGTTCGTCGACTATGTGCTGTCGGCGGACGGGCAGAACATGGCCCAAAGGGCGGGTTATGTGCCGTTAGCGCACGGACAGTAGGGCTGTGTTCATCAGGTTGGAAGCGACACTGACAAACGCCGATACCGTCACATTCATGGCGAGAAAAAGACATATTCGCGGCAGCATGTTTATCGTCCTGTCGTGCCGCCGATTACGCTTCCGGCTGCGCGGCGTTGATATCTCAAACTATCATGTTGAACCGAGAATCACTTCTCGCTGTTTTCCAGAGTGTAGACCAGGGCGCTGCGCAGTGAATGGATAAGAGTATCGTAGGCACTGTTTTTCGTGTTCCGACCTAGCACCTTCATCAGATTGTCCTGTGCCCGCATTGCCTCCTGAAGTGGAATGTCCAGGCCGTCACAGGCCAGCATATGGCGTGCTTTCTTTAGTGGCTCCATAGGGTCGCTCTCTTTCGCGTCGCCCAGCATGATGTCCTTGGCGCGGCCAATCAAATCATCGGCGGCGCTTAGTCTGGCATCGTCCGGCAGCGTCAACAGGGATGTCTGTAATACCGGGAACCATTCAAGCATCCGGGCATAATCCACGCCCGCCCTTGCCTGTATGATGGCGTCGATCAACAGTATCGTGCGTGCCGCCGCTCCGCGACTGGCGGCCAGATGCAGGGCGGTTCCGGCCGAAGTCAGGTCGGCAATCGCCGTCGCCTGATCGCCTTTTACCAGTGCGGCTCTGGAGCGCATGGCCATATCCAGGCTGGCAGAGAGATCTTCCGCCACGACCAGCAGTATATCCCTGCCCGGGCAGTAGCTCCCGGCTTCCGGAGAGGTGCTGGCTGTGGTGGCCACGGCTGGCATGCTGAACGACAGTGCCAGAACAGATATGCATGCCCATAACAGGCCTTTGCTAGTGTGTACATGGTGCTGATTCATTGACTTTTCTCCCTTATGCAACATGCTGTCGAGAACTGATTCATGTGCGACCGTTGCGGTTTTGTACTCGCCGGTCGCCGCTCGTACCGGCTTGACGTTACGCTCTGCCGATGTTCCTGCGTGGATATCGGGATCCAGATAACGCTGCTACACACGCGGCTAGAAGCACGCGCGCACAACGCCTCCATCGACCCTCAACGCCGCGCCATTGGTGGCGGAGGAGAGCGGACTGCACACGAAGGTAACCAGTGCGGCAACCTCTTCGGTGGTGGCGAACCGTTTGAGGAGTGAAGTCGGACGCGCTGTCTGGAAAAATTCCTTTTCAAACTCGGCGAAGGGACGACCGTTGCTCAAGGCGGTGACGAACGTTTCGACGCCTGCAGAATGCGTTGGTCCGGGTAACACCGCATTCGCCGTAACGCCCGTGCCGGCGCAGGTCTCGGCTATGCCGCGCGATACGGCGAGCTGCGCCGTCTTGGTCATACCGTAATGGATCATTTCCGGGGGAATCTGGATAGCGCTTTCGCTGCTGATGAACACGATGCGACCCCAGTCACGTTCCTTCATGCCCGGCAGATAGGCCCGGGACAGGCGGATACCACTCAGGACGTTGACCTCGAAAAACCGCAGCCAATCGTCATCGGAGATCTGCCCGAACGGTTTCGGCTCGAAGATGCCCAGGTTATTTACCAGTATGTCGACCTCGGGCGTGCGTGCGCACAAGTCGGCAGCTGCCGCTGCCGTGGAAAGGTCACCGGCAAAGCCTTCGAGCCTCGCTTCCGGAACTTTCCGGCGTATTTCCTCGAGTCCTGTGGTAACGGAGGGCTCCGTGCGGCCGTTGATAATCACCCGCGCGCCCTCGTTGGCCAGGGCGGTCGCGATGGCCAGCCCGATGCCCCGGGTGGAGCCCGTCACCAGTGCGCGTTTGTCGCGAAGCTTGAGGTCCATGGCCCTTGTCCTCCGTGCGCTCTAACCGTTCAGCAATGCCATCATCGGTGCAGTGTAGCGCGCTCCCGCAGCTGCGCCCCGCGGAAACACTGCTTCAATGCCGGCAAGTTCGTCCGCGCTCAGTGTGACATCGAGAGCCCCGACGTTGTCCTCAAGATACGCCCGATGCTTGGTTCCGGGAATGGGAATGAAGTCCTCACCCTGCGCCAGCACCCAGGCCAAGGCGACCTGGGACCCACTGCAGCCTTTTTCTGCAGCCAGAGCGGTCAACGCGTCCACCAGCGCCAGATTCCTGGCGAAGTTTTCACCCTGAAAGCGTGGACTGGCGCGGCGGTAGTCATCCTGCGGCAAATCCTCGAAGCGGCGGATCGCGCCGGTGAGAAAACCGCGCCCCAGTGGACTGTAGGCGACCAGCGCCACGCCGAGTCTTCGACAGGTAGCGAGCGCCTCTTCCTCGGGGTCCCGTGTCCACAGCGAGTACTCGCTCTGCAACGCGGCGATCGGGTGCACGGCGTGGGCACGCTCCAGCGTGGCTGGCGCAGCCTCGGACAAGCCGAGATAGCGTACCTTGCCCGCCTGCACCAGTCCGGCCATGGCACCGATGGTTTCCTCGATCGGGACGTCTGGATCGATGCGGTGCTGATAATAGAGATCGATGGTCTCGACGCCGAGGCGCTTCAGACTGGCGTCGCAACTCTGGCGTACGTACTCGGGCCGCCCGCTCACGCCGCGGCTGGTCGAGTCCCCGGCGCTGCGTACGATGCCGAACTTGGTGGCTAGAAACACGTCGTCACGGCGTTTCTGGATGGCGCGACCCACGAGTTCCTCATTGGTATAGGGACCGTAAATATCCGCGGTATCGAGCAGATTGATGCCGAGATCCAGGGCGCGATGGAGGGTGGCGACGGACTCGCGGTCATCGCGTGCACCATAGAACTCGCTCATGCCCATGCACCCGAGTCCGATGGCGGATACTTCCGGGCCGCGATCGCCCAGTCGACGTTTTTGCATAGTCATACTCCTGTCATTTGTTCAAACTGTTTGTCTGAAAACGCTGGTCATTGATAGGCGTTCACGCTGGACACGCAGGTTCTCACGGCGTTGCAGCATCGAACAACCTATGAGATGGACTTCCGGTAACGGTCCTCGGCTTGCCGGCGCTGGTGCTGTATTTCCGCCTGCAGGGCGTTGAGCGCATACTTGACCGCGCTGACGGCGTCGCTGCTGTGCAGTTCAACCTTGTACATCGCGTCTCTGCTCAGGCGGGCCAGGCCCCAGCCGCCCGGCGTAGCCTCGAGTATGTGTCGCGCCCGGTCCAGATACTCACTCGCCTGCCGCCACTGCTCCGGGCGGGCGCGCATGCCACGCGCCAGGGCATAGGCCTGCATGAGATCATGGTGAGCGGCCAGCAGACCGTAGGCCGGTTCCTCCGTGTACCAGCGAAACGTCGCCAGTGCGTCCTGGATAGCATCGAGCGCTCCCTCCCAGTCCGGTTCGGGTCGTTCGGTGCTCGACCTCAATGCGGCACTCAGGTCCGTTCTGACCTGGTTGAGCGGGAATATACCCAGACTGTATTGCATGGACGCTGCGATCACGTCCAGCTGGCCCTCAGCGGCCCGTGCATCCCCCTGGCCTGCGGCCGCCCTGCCTTTGTGCAACGCCTCCCTGACCTTGCTGCCGGTAGCGGCGGGGGCGTACGCCATTACCTTGTTGATCTCGGCTTCCACCGGCACCCAGAGACTGGTGTCGGGGTGGTTGCCGGTGTCATGCAGGTCATTGCGGATTGCCTGCAGCTGTGCATCCAGCGCCATCACATCGGTCGGAAGGCGCAGGCGGTGAATGCTATCCCGGGCCTCGTCGAGTGCCACTGTCAGATTTGTCGCCTGTTTCTGCACGGCCGCCTGACGTGCCCGCTGCAGATCGACATAGATCGATCTGCCCAGCGTCAACAGTATGGGGTTATAGTCTTCCGGGACATCCCCGGCCCGAAACAGGTCGGCACTGGCATCCCAATCCGACGGCGGTTGCCAGACCGGTTCTCCGACGCTGCCGGACCAGACCGGCCCGGACCACAACAGCAGCGGGGCGATCAGCCAGGCCGGCAGCAGCATCCATTTTAGTCCTGGCAATTTCATGGTGACTGCACCTCTTAAAGTGACTGCGCCAGGCTGCAAACGCTGGCATCCCGGCGTCCCTGACCCTTATCAGCATACGGCGTGCCAGCCACCAACTGACGCCAATTCAAAGCATTATCGAATCCATAGCGCAGGCGCTGGGGAATATCGCCGATTCCGGCCAAAGCGTGGGTGATAATCACCACCTGTCCTGGGCGAATTCCTGAATCACGCGGCAATTGGGATCTGAAAAAGTCCGTTGCAGTGTGAATTCCGCGAATAGTTGCTGAGTATCGCGGCTGATGCGCGCCTGTGTATGGCGAATTACTGCTCAGGCGGCTACGGGAAGCTGATATAGGCCAAGGCGATGAGATTTCCAACGGAAATCGCTGAGATTGGTACCGGGGTTGGCAGTTTCGCCGGACATGTCTGATGGTGTATAGCTGTCAAGGGCGGTATGTACGCGGTGCGAAACGACGGCCTTTGCGCCATCAGGACCTAGGAGCTTGGCAATTGTGGCCAACAAATGTGCGAGGAGTATGAGAATATCCTGCATAACGAAGCAGGGTAGAGAAGCCAGCCATCAGGAGCAAGTTTGTCCCTGCTGTCGATTTCGGGTGAAAATTAATAATTCGCCATAGACAGGATCAATGCTTCTATCGCACTGTGAAACCGATGAGGTTTGACGCCAGTCGCGCGTGCTATGGCGCCCGCACGGGTTTCTGGGCAGATACATCAGCGGAGAACGGTATTGGCGGTGGCAACGGCAAACGGGGTGTTGACGGGCTGCAATTTTCTGGCCATCTGCGTTCTGTTGTTGTGTGCTCTGCCAGGGCAACTCCGGGCTGGTTCGAGACTGGTGGCGTACGATATTGAGGCTGCTTCACCCCCAGACATTCACGAGTTCGCGGCGCGACTGCAAACGGCACCCGAACCACTGCGCTCCGAGTTTGCAATGGCGGCGCTATCCGAACTGATTCTGGCTTATCAACGCGAGGCGGAGCGTGCCCGCGCGGAAGTGCGGCGCGGCGCGGCAGGTCAGGACCTGTTGCGCTGGTCCACAGCTGTGCAGGGACTGGTTGCCGACCTGAAACGGCTGGCTGACAGTCTGTCAGCGGAAACGCCGGTGTCAAGCTGAGGTTGCCCGTGCACCCTGACGACTGATCTTTCCCAGGCACATGCGTCCTGGCGTCAAGCCTGGAACTCCTCGGTCAAATCGTCCATCGGGAAGTCGTCTTCAGGCACGACATCCGCCACCCAAACAAGACATTGATCGAACAACCAGTTTTCAGAAAAGCCTCATTCAATCCGTTTATAGCCGAAAGCACATAAGCATTTTCACCATAAGTACTTTCACCAGTTGTTGATCTCCTCTGAGAGTCTATGATCAAACCGCTGCTCGAAGGAAGTGCGCGTCGGGCACTGCATATTTGGCATTTTTAACGGACATGTCTGGAGTTCCAAATATGTCTATTGGGTACGCTGACCATGTCCACAGTCCCTCTGTATTGCCTGTTGTTGAGCTGGCAACAGCTCATGGACTTGCCCGTAACACTGCAAGAGAGCCAACGGGGGAGTGGTTCTTGATCATATGGAGATCAGTGATCAATACATGTGTGCTAGTCGCATGGAGTCTATGTAGTACCGCCTCTCTATCTGATGAGATTCTAGAACTGTCCGTGACAGAAAGAGATGGCGAGTCCAACCTCCGGATGATATCTGTACTCGATGCGCCTGCGGATTATGTATATCAGGTTATAACTGACTACAAACATGCGTACCGAATAAATCCAACTATTACTGAAGTTGAGGTTCTACCCTCTGGTCATGATGGAGGACTTAGGGTTAAAAATCGTTCAGAGCATCAGGTTGGGCTGTTCTCCTTTGAACTCGAATGGGTCGGAGATATAGTGGAAACTGAGTACGGCCGTATTAAGATAACAACGATTCCGGAGATGGGCAGTTTTCAATCAGGCGCTGCCCTCTGGGAGATACGCCCGCTAGGTGAGCGCACTTGGGTGCTTCATGAATCAAGTCTAAAGCCCAAGTTTTTCGTTATTCCTGTCATTGGTGATTACATCATGAAGAAACAAATGAAAGACGAGGCTTTGGCTACTTTCGATAGAATTGAGTGTAATGCGAAGATCATGTCAGAGATGGATATGGAAGGGGATCCAGAGCATCTAAAAGTCGTCTTAAAAGAAAAAGAGAATTGTATCCAACCCGATGGATATCAGGCTAATCGGCAGTAAACCATTCACTTTCAGGTTACAAAAGTAGGGTCAATCCAACGTGCAAATCAACAGGTGGTGGCTTCGATGAGTTCTGCGCGCGCGTTCAAGCCGGCCAAAAACACAGGACGAAGGACGATATTTCTCTGTTTAACCTATTGACATTTTCCACCGGAGTTTGACCACCTAGAATTGCTTATGCACAGGTGTAACAGAACGGTAAGGAAAAGACTGAGCAAACTGTTTGCTGCTTGACACCAAGTCTAATTAGTCACTGTAAGTGTCTATTAAACAATAGATTAGTAGATTTGCTGCAAAAATGACCGATTTAACAGCAAAGCCGCGTTTTTAGGCATTCCGACGCATTTCACCCACTTCATCCACACACTTATCCACAGAATCTGTGGATAAGTGTGTTTAGTTTTTCAACAGTTTCTAATGTGGATTGAAATCGCCAGCATGTCGCCTCTTCTATGCAGGCTAACAACGACCAACAAGGCGCACGTATCCTGCCCCAGGCGGAACGACCGTTCTTCCCGGGCCAGGCCATCCGCTCGCTGGTGGAGCCGAGCGCCTGGGTGGAAACCATCAGGGCGGCCCAATGAGCGCTAACAATACGCGCAACTCGGACGGCTTAGCCGCCGGTTCGCTTGGTCGTTAGCACCTTATCCGACAGGAGGAATAGCTCATGCAATTAGACAATCTCCCTAGCATCTTAGAAGCGAATCTATCGCTTGTGGATAGACATTTGACCGCAGAGAACGAACACCAAATGAGTGAAACGCTCGCAACATTGCATCCCGAGTGTGTATTTGAAGATTTGCCGCTAGGACTTTCGTACCAAGGCAGGAGTGGTGCCGCAGAGTATTACAAGACATGGTGGAACGCGTTTTCCATCGAAGTCAAAGGAATCGCACGGCACTGGACTACCGAAGGCAATATGATTGCTGAAACTCGGTACTTTGGTACCCATAGCGGCTCATTTCACGGCCTTGCGGCGACCGGCAGAAATATCGAACTGCGGCTTGCTGTCATTATTCGGTTTAAAGATGGGTTAATGCTTGGAGAGCGCTTTTATTATGACCTATCGTCGTTGCTGTCCCAGCTGGGGGGCGTGAGTCTACCATGTGTTAGTTCGATAGCCGATGTCTAACGGCGGGCGTTGGCTTGCGGCGCGAGCTTGCGGTGCCGCGGGCACATGCGGGCGAGTGCCATCGGTGTCGAACGGGCTGGTTGGCGACGCAGTCGCCGTCAGCAGGCGCATCGTGTTTCAGCCTTCCGCGTTCGCTCCAAGGGCGAGGATGCGCTGAAGCGCGCCCGACTTGCTTATCGTTGACGAGCATAATCATAAGATCGAAAGGAATAGAGGAATGATTAGAAGAGTCTTTGTTGCAGGGGCGAGTGGAGCTATCGGACGAAGGCTCTGTCCGTTGCTCGTCAATGAAGGTTGGTCTGTTGTTGGCACGACCCGTTCGCTGAAGAAGGCGCCTATTCTTCGCGACATCGGCGTAGAGCCGGCGATCGTGGACGTATTCGACGAAGAATTACTACTCGAAATAGTCCGCAAAGCGCAACCTGAGATTGTTGTTCATCAACTAACCGATCTTCCTCCTGCGCTTGACCCCAAGAAAATGGCCGAAGCGTTGGCCCGCAATGCACACCTCCGGGAGATCGGCACACGCAACTTGGTATCCGCTGCGGTCGCCGCGGGCGTGAAGCGGATGGTGGCTCAAAGCCTCGCATTCGTCTATGCACCGGGCCCTATGCCGTACCGTGAGGACGCGCTACTGAATCTTGATGATCCTGGGGTTGGCGAGACCGCGCGCGCGGTCGCCAGCCTTGAGCAGCAAGTGTTAGCCGCTCCGTTAACGGGGATCGTTCTTCGTTACGGAAAACTGTATGGGCCGGGGACAGGTTTCGATATACCGACAAGCCATGGACCGTTGCACGTCGATGATGCTGCGGATGCGGCGCGACGAGCTCTCACTCGCGGAGAGGCTGGTGCTTACAACATTGCGGAGGAAGATGGGACTGTGTCCATCAAAAAGGCGGCTGATGCGCTGGGCTGGGTGCCCGGGTTTCGTTTAGACGAACAAACTCGCTAAGCATGCAGTTGAGGGGAGGCGATGAAGCTCTGCATTTTTTCTGGAAAGATCGTTGGCGCGCCTGTCCGTGGCGAATTCTTAATCAAGCGGCAACCGGCAGTTGGAACACACCTCCGCAATGCGCTTCCTGAATTGCCCCGGGTTCTCCGGAGACCCGTTTGTTTGAGTCAGGCCGCCATGGCTGACTCGTCCAGTTGGCGATAATACGCCTGTTCCAACTCTGCCGGTGGCACATGGCCGATCGGCTCGAGCAGCCGCCGGTGATTGAACCAGTCCACCCATTCCATGGTGGCGTATTCAACGGCGTCGATGTTCCGCCAAGGGCCACGGCGACGGATCACTTCCGTCTTGTACAGGCCGTTGATCGTTTCCGCCAAGGCGTTGTCATAGGAGTCGCCACGACTGCCGATCGACGCGTCGATGCCCGCCTCAGTCGGCCGCTCCGCATGCCGGATCGACAGGTACGTACTGGCTTGCCCCTATCACTGTGATGGATCAGACCTTCCGTGCCGCTGCGCGACCGTGGATATTTGGGATGGTTTTGGGACGTCAATGGGACGGTCAGCAGCCAAAACCAGACCAACCCAGACCAATCGCGGTAATACCGAAAAAAAGGCCCTGTAAAACAGGGTCTTGGCAGGTTTTCGCTAAGTCATTGATTTGGTGGAGGCGGCGGGAATCGAATTTGCGTCTCGAGTTGTAAATATTTGATAAAAACAACAACTAATGAGTATCGTGTGCAGTTTTGGGACGGTGCTGGGATGGTCAGATAGTGGCAGTAGATTACGACGGAACCACTAGGTTGGGCCAGGTTTCTTGCCGATTGTTACTACTTCGGGTCTTCACGCCAGGTCAACGGGCAATAACTGTCCAAAGCGGAGATTCGCGAAACGAAAACAGTGACTCGAAGGCCGCCGCCTGAACTTCGCCTTCCGACCCTCGCTAACAGGGAGGAGTCCATATACCAACCAGATAGTCATTGCCTAGTTGCCTAATATACTTGGTTCAGGACTTGAGATAATAGGCGACGCCGATGAGGGATCTGTACCGCTCGAAGGGATGGAATAGTCAGGTCACGAACCGGGTCTGCCTGCTGTTTTTTGCCGTGTGCCTGTTTGCTGGTCAGATGCTGGCCGCTAACGCCGTTCCCCAAGGCAAGATTGGCATTATCGGAGACAGCATCGCCGCCGGGACACACAGTTCCGAGATGTGCCGCAACCAGGATATTGTCGATTGCATCCAGGACCTTGCGGGCCAGCACAGCCCTGACTGGAGTTATGCCGGGGGTGTGCAGAGCTGGTCAATCGCCAGTGCGCTGGGATACCTGCCTGACC
>Ga0307417_10000287_pt1 | contig 21434 bp, 33 predicted proteins | sample SalMarWE160210MG_2_FD_202514 | JGI IMG/M metagenome (GOLD analysis project Ga0307417, IMG submission 202514) | Salt marsh sediment microbial communities from the Plum Island Ecosystem LTER, Massachusetts, United States - WE1602-10 | ecosystem: Environmental > Aquatic > Marine > Intertidal zone... | reverse complement strand
GTTGAAAAAGCGACAATCGAGCCTCAAGCCCCCACCGCCGGGAGCACGGTACGGGCCGTCGTAGAGGCACGGGACCCGGACGAAGATCCCTTGACGTTCCAATACCAGTGGTATGTGGACAACGTACTGGTTCCCGGGGAAGGGGATTCGTTGAACCTGAAGGGGGTCAGGAAGGGATCGACGGTTCACGTCGCCGTGACCCCCAACGACGGGTTTGCGGCAGGGGCATGGAAATATTCTCCCCTCTATGAGATCGTCAACGCCCCGCCCGTCGTGAAAAGCAAGGCGCCGACGACGATTCCTCCTTCCCGCGTGCTGACGCACACCATCGTCGCGGAAGACCCGGACGGCGATCCGTTGACGTACACACTGGTCAAGGGGACAAAGGGGATGTCTCTCAGCGGCCCGACATTGACCTGGATGGTTTCCGACGAGGATATTGGCAGGCCTGCGGATATCGTCATCCGGATCTCCGACAACCAGGGGGGGGAGACGGTTCTCACGCTTACCTTGACCCCCAATAAGCCGTAAGGAGGCGTTATGAGATTCACGAAACCGCTTGCCACGTGGGTGATATCCCTCTCCCTGTTTTTCCTCGCCCCGATGTCTTTCGCACAAACCGAGTATATCCTCATGAGCGGGGCCCGGGCCGTGATCATGGAAAAGCAGGTGGTCCTGATCAGCTCGAATGGGAAGAAGTCGGTCGCGCCCCCCGGGAGTTACGAGACCAGGGACGGAAGATACACGATCATCGTCCGACAGGATAAGGTTGTGGTCCGGGACCACACACAGGAGCTTCGATAAGACGGTCGAGACGGGACCGGGGAGAGGTGGCCGCCCGGTTCTCGAGGTACCTCCCTTCCTCCGTAAGACAGGGCTGCATCGAAAAGCCCGCTGGGTTTCTTGCCACCCTCTCGCTCCTTAGACTATAGTAATCCGCACGATGAAACCGGGCAGGAAAACGCGCCGTATACGGGTGGGAACCGTGTCCGTGGGCGGCGGCTCACCCGTCTCCGTGCAGAGCATGACGAAAACGGACACGGGGAACGTGCGTGCCACGGTGGCGCAGATTCGCTCCCTTGCGCGGGAGGGTTGCGAAATCGTCCGGGTGGCGGTACCGGACGAGTCCGCCGTGCGTGCGTTCCGACGGATCAAGTCCGTCTCTCCGATCCCGGTGATCGCCGACGTGCATTTCCGGCACCGGATTGCCGTCGCGTGTGCGGAGGCCGGGGCGGACGGGCTGCGGATCAACCCGGGGAACATCGGGGGCGAGGCGAGGACCCTTGAGGTGCTGGCTGCGGCCCGGGCACGCCTGATCCCCGTCCGCATCGGCGTAAACGCGGGTTCGCTCGAAAAGGACATTCTGGACAGGCACGGCGGGCCGACCCCGCGGGCGATGCTCGAAAGCGCAGCACGAGCCGTACGTCTGTGCGAAAAGGCCCGTTTCGCAAAGGCGAAATTCTCCCTCAAGACGTCGGATGTCCCCTCAACGGTCGAGGCGTACCGGCTCTTCGCGAAGAAGTTTGATTACCCCCTCCACATCGGTGTGACCGAGGCGGGCACTCCCTTTTCGGGCACGGTCCGATCGGCCGTCGGGCTTGGGATCCTCCTCGCGGAAGGGATCGGGGACACCCTCCGGGTATCCATCACCGGGCCACCCGAGGAGGAAGTGCGCGTCGGGTGGCAGATCCTCAAAACTCTCGGAATACGGAAGCGGGGCCCGGAGTTCCTCTCCTGCCCGACGTGCGGGAGGGTCTCGATCGACGTAACGGGGATTGCAACGGAAGTGGAGAGGCGCCTGGCACGTGTAACAACGCCGCTAACGGTAGCGGTCATGGGGTGCGCCGTGAACGGCCCGGGGGAGGCGAGGGAGGCCGATGTCGGGGTGGCCGGCGGTCGGGGAGAGGGCCTCATCTTCGTACGGGGGGAGATCATCAGAAAGGTGAAGGAGAAAGATATCGTCGCCGAGGTCGTGCGGCATGCCATGCGCCTGTCGGGGGACAGTAGGAGGAATCGTTGATCCGGTACTCGGGATATCTCATGCCAACGGCGAAGGAAATCCCCTCCGATGCGGAGGTGGCAAGCCACCGGCTGATGCTTCGCGCAGGTCTCATCCGCAAGGTGGCGTCGGGAATCTACAACTATCTCCCCGCGGGGTTGCGGGTGCTGCGCAAGGTCGAGACGATCATCCGGGAGGAGATGGACCGCGCGGGAGCGCAGGAAGTGCTGATGCCCGCCGTCATTCCGGCGGAACTGTGGAAGGAGAGCGGCCGGTGGGACGCGTACGGGAAAGAACTGCTCCGTTTCCGCGACCGGGCCGACCGGGAGTTCTGCCTCGGTCCGACGCACGAGGAGGTGGTCACCGATCTGGTCCGGAGGGAGGTCCACTCGTACCGGCAGCTCCCCTTGAACCTCTACCAGATCCAGGACAAGTTCCGCGACGAGATCCGACCGAGGTTCGGGCTCATGCGCGGAAGGGAGTTCTTCATGAAGGACGCCTACTCGTTCGATACGGACGAGGAGGCGGCTTCCGGTACATACCGGAAGATGTACGAGGCATACTGCCGGATCTTCCGGAGGATGGGGCTCGACTTCCGGGCCGTCGAGGCGGACACGGGGGCGATCGGGGGGAGCAGTTCCCACGAGTTCATGGTGATCGCGGAGTCGGGAGAGGACGCGATCGTATCCTGCGACCACTGCGAATATTCCGCCAACGTGGAAAAGGCGGAGTGTACCCCGGGAGAAACCGATTTCCCCTCCGCCCCCGAAACGGGATCCCCCCGAAAGGTGGCCACGCCCGGGAAAAGGACCATCGGGGAGGTGTCCGCGTTTCTGGGCATCGCTCCGGGGCTCCTTATCAAGACTCTCCTGTTCGAGACGGACAAGGGGGACGTCGCAGTCGCTCTTTCGGGAATACACGAGGTCAACGAGGTCAAGGTGAGGAATATCCTTGGCGTCGAGTGGGTGAAACTTGCCGGTGAAGAGCGTGTGCGCGAATTGACCGGAGCCCCGTCGGGTTACGCGGGGCCGGTCGGGTTGCGCGTCCGGCTGCTGGCGGACCACTCGGTCCGGCGGATCGCCTCCGGGGCGACGGGGGCCAACGAGCGCGACGTCCACCTGGTCGATGTCGTCCCCGGCCGGGATTTTCGTCCCGAAGCGTACGCCGACGTACGTGTCGTCGAGGAGGGAGATCGTTGTCCTCGTTGCCCGGGATCCCTGCGCATTTCGCGGGGAATCGAGGTGGGGCACGTGTTCCGGCTGGGGACGAAATACAGCAAGTCGCTTTCGGCCACCTATCTGGACGCCGGCGGGAAAGAGCAGTGGATCGTGATGGGGTGCTATGGCATCGGAGTCGGGAGGACCGCAGCCGCCGCCATCGAGCAGCACCACGACCAGGACGGGATCCGATGGCCGATATCGATCGCACCGTTCGAGGTGTGTGTCCTGCCCGTGAACATGAAAAACGCCGGGCTGCGAAACGAGGCGGAGCGGACGGCGGAAGAGCTTTCCGGTGAAGGGATCGAGGTGCTGTTCGACGACCGGGAGGAGCGGCCGGGGATCAAGTTCAAGGATGCGGACCTGGCGGGCATTCCGTTGCGCGTGACGTTCGGGGAGAAGAACTACGAGGCGGGTTTCGCGGAAATACGGGACAGGAAAACGGGAGAAACCGAACGGGTCCCGCTTGCCGGGATCACCCGCCGGGTATGCGCCGCCGTGGAGGAAAAAAGGAAGGAGTGCATCCCGTGAAGGAACGGATCATCGTGGCGCTGGACACCGATTCCCCGGAATCCGCTTTTTCTGTCGTCAAGGCCCTGGCGGGAGAGGTAGGGATGTTCAAGGTGGGGATGGAACTCTTCCCTCGGGGAGGGGCCGACTTCGTGCACAGGATCCGCAACGCGGGCGCGGAGGTCTTCCTTGACCTGAAGTTTCACGACATCCCGAACACGGTCGCCGGCGCCGTTCGCTCCGCCGCGGCCCTGGGGGTACGGTTCGCCACGGTGCACGCATCCGGGGGAAGGCAGATGCTTGCCAGCGCGGCGGAGGCCGCCCGGGGAACGGGGACGACGATTCTCGCCGTAACGGTCCTCACCAGTCTTGATGACTCCGATCTCTCCGAGATCGGGGTTTCATCTTCCCCGGCCGACATGGTGCTCCGGCTTGCAGGAATGGCGATGCGGGAAGGGATCGGCGGGTTCGTCTGTTCCGCAAAGGAGGTGTCCTCCGTCCGGGGACTCGTCGGGAGCTCAGCCATCCTTGTCGCCCCGGGAGTCCGCCTGCCCGGGGATGCGGCCCAGGACCAGAAACGGGTAATGACCCCCTACGAAGCGATGCGAAACGGGGCGGATTATCTCGTGGTGGGAAGGCCGATCACGAAAGCGGACGATCCGGTCGACGCGGCACGACGATTCGCAGCCGATATGAGGAAGGGAAGGGAAGCCGGACCGTGGAGGGCTTAGTACTCCGTTTCACAAATACGGTTGCATTCGAGCGCCGCTGCATCCGCTCCAGCTTCGTTGCGCTCCTTGCGCCGTACGGCTGTGAGTACGGCTCAGTCGCTCGCCTCGCTGGCGCGGCGCATCGAGGCTCTCGGTGCGACACCCTATTTATGAAGCGGAGTACTTAGGCGGATGTGGATAACCGGGCACCACCCCGTGGAGGAAATCCTTTCCTCCCGGTCACAGCAACCGAGGAAGGTTCTTCTTTCCGACTTACTTCCCGGGAAGCTCAGGGGATCGTTTGCGGCGATGGCGGAGGCCGCCGGAGTTCCCTGTCTCACCTGCTCCCGGGAGGAGTGGCACCGGCGGACCGGGGAGAAGGAAGGGGCAGGAGTTGCGGCGGAGATTGCGGAATTCCGGTATGCCGCGCTCGGATCCTGGCTGTCTTCCCTTTCCGCCCGGACGACGGCCTTCCTGCTGGACGGGATCACCGACCCTCACAACCTGGGGACGGTCCTCCGGAACGCCCGGGCGTTCGGATTTTCCGGTATCGTGATTCCCAGGGACAGGTCCTGTCCGGTCACGCCGGCGGTTTTCCGTGCCTCCGCAGGTGCCGCCGCGCACGTCCCTGTGGTGCAGGTAACCAACCTCGCCCGTGCTATCGAGGAACTGCAGGAAACGGGTTTCTGGATCTACGCGGCTGTCATGGACGGGGAAATCGATGTGTCGACATTCGTACCGGCCCAACGGACGGGTCTCGTTCTGGGGGGGGAGGACACGGGAATTCGGAGACTGGTGCGGGAGAAGTGCGACGGGACGGTACGCATCCCCATGGAGACCGGAATCGACTCCCTGAACGTCGGCGTCACCTCGGGGATCCTTGCGTTCTGCGCGCGCCTGGTCCGGGACCCCTGAATCCCTGCGAACCATCGCGCTTCTCTTTCCTGAAAATCGTTGACATTCGGGATAGAATGGTATGAAATGTCGCGTTTCGGTGACGAATTACCGTGCCGACGTAGCTCAACGGTAGAGCGTCTGATTTGTAATCAGATGGTTGGAGGTTCAACTCCTCTCGTCGGCTCCAGGATCTCCATGCTGGAGGGGTACCCGAGTGGCCAAAGGGGGCAGACTGTAAATCTGCTGGCAGCGCCTACGGAGGTTCGAATCCTCCCCCCTCCACCATACTCCTGCGAACAAGGTCCGAAATGGAAGACCGGGGACCTTGCGTTACGGAGGATTCCTTCCGAAGCTCCGAAGCCTGGTATTTGTATTTGCCGGAGGAGCAAAGGAGGGCAGGACGCAGAAATGCGAACGTGCAAAGGAATTCCTTATTTTCTATTGACGATACGGTATTACCCATATAAACTCGTAAGATTGCGAAATATGCGGGCGTAACTCAGTTGGCAGAGTCACAGCCTTCCAAGCTGTTGGTCGCGGGTTCGATTCCCGTCGCCCGCTCCAGAAAAACGCGCCCACGTAGCTCAGTTGGCAGAGCGCGTCCTTGGTAAGGACGAGGTCAGCAGTTCAATCCTGCTCGTGGGCTCCACAGTAAAGGGTAGAGATTTCATTACCGAGGTGCGGAACGCACATGGCCAAGCAGAAATTCGAGCGCAAGAAACCGCACGTAAACGTTGGCACGATCGGTCACGTGGATCACGGCAAGACGACCTTGACTGCAGCGGTTACGAAGGTATTGGCGACTCGGGGGCTGGCGCAGTTTGTGGCGTTTGATCAGATTGACCGTGCTCCGGAGGAGCGTGAGCGGGGGATCACGATTGCGACGGCGCACGTGGAGTACGAGACGGCGAACCGTCATTATGCGCACGTGGACTGTCCCGGTCACGCCGACTACATCAAGAACATGATCACGGGCGCGGCGCAGATGGACGGTGCGATTCTGGTGGTATCGGCGGCTGACGGTCCGATGCCTCAGACGCGGGAGCACATTTTGCTGGCTCGCCAGGTGGGGGTTCCGTGCATCGTGGTGTTTTTGAACAAGGTGGACATGGTGGACGATCCGGAGCTTTTGGAGCTGGTGGAGCTGGAGATCCGGGAGCTTCTCTCCAAGTACAATTTTCCCGGGGACGAGACTCCGATCGTTCGGGGATCTGCGCTGAAGGCTCTGGAATGCGGTTGCGGGAAGGAGGGTTGCGCCTCCTGCCAGTGCGTTACGGACCTGATGGACGCTGTGGACTCGTTTGTTCCGATGCCGGTCCGGGACGTGGACAAGCCGTTTCTGATGGCCGTGGAGGACGTGTTTTCGATTTCGGGCCGGGGGACGGTGGTAACCGGCCGCGTGGAGCGCGGGGTGATCAAGGTGGGGGACGAGGTGGAGATTTCGGGGATTCGTCCGACGCAGAAGACGGTTGCCACGGGCGTGGAGATGTTCCGGAAGCTTCTGGACCAGGGGCAGGCCGGGGACAACATCGGCGTATTGCTTCGGGGGACAAAGAAGGACGAGGTGGAGCGGGGTCAGGTTCTGGCGAAGCCCGGTTCGATCACTCCGCACCGGAAGTTCAAGGCGTCGGTGTACATTTTGACGAAGGAGGAGGGGGGCCGTCACACGCCGTTTTTCAACGGATACCGTCCGCAGTATTACTTCCGGACGACGGACGTGACAGGTGTGGCGACTCTTCCCGAGGGCGTGGAGATGGTGATGCCGGGGGACAACGTGGGGTTGACGATTGAGCTGATCGTTCCGGTGGCGATGGAGAAGGAGCTGCGGTTCGCGATCCGGGAGGGCGGACGCACCGTGGGCGCCGGCGTCGTCTCGGAGATCGTGGAATAACGAGAACGAGGAAGAAGAAGGAGACCCCTTGGCGATGGAACACCAGAAGATCCGTATCCGCCTGAAAGCGTTCGATTACAAGCTTCTGGACAAGGCGACCGGCGAGATCGTCGAAAAGGCGAAGCAGACGGGGGCGAAGGTGGCGGGTCCGATACCTCTGCCCACGAAGATCGAGAGATTCACCGTGAACCGATCGCCGCATGTCGACAAGAAAAGCCGGGAGCAATTCGAGATCCGGACGCACAAGCGTGTGCTGGACATCCACGAGCCGCCGGCTGCGACGATCGATGCACTCATGAAACTGGATCTCCCTGCAGGGGTGGAAGTCGAGATCAAGCTCTGAAGACCTCAACAGCCGGGTATTGCCGGGTGAGACGATAAGGTGCAAACCATGACTACCGGAATCATAGGAAAAAAACTGGGAATGACCCAGATCTTCGACGAGCAGGGGAGAGTCGTCCCCGTTACGGTGATCGAGGCGGGACCCTGCACCATTGTCCAGAGGAAAAAAAGGGAGAACGACGGGTACGACGCGGTCCAGCTCGGGTTCGGGTCGAAAAAAGCGCATCGCATCAACAAACCGATGCTCGGCCATATCCAGAAGGCGGGGAAGGGCGCGTTCGGCGTCCTCCGGGAACTCCGTGTCGATTCCGATTCCTCTCTGGAGGCCGGCCAGGAAATCCGGGTCGACATCTTCCGGGAGGGAGATTTCGTCGATGTCACAGGGCAGACGAAGGGACGGGGATTCGCGGGAGTGGTGAAACGGTGGGGATTCAAGGGAGGGCGGGGATCCCATGGCTCGATGTTTCACCGTGCCCCCGGCTCCATCGGGGGATCCTCCTGGCCTTCCCGCGTGTTCAAGAACATGAAGATGGGCGGCCATTACGGGAACGAGCGCGTCACGGTTCTCAACCTGCGGGTTGTCGCCATCCAGCTGGAGAAAAACATCTTGCTGGTCAGGGGAGCGGTCCCGGGAGCGAAGAACGGGCTCGTTTTCGTGCGACGCGCCATCAAAAAAGGCAACGGACAGTAAGGAGCGCGAAATGGCCACCGTGGAACTATTCGACAAGGAACGGCAAGTCATGGAGACGATCGAATTGCCGGAATCCGTCTTCGGTGCCGCGGTGAAGACGCACCTGCTCCACCAGGTGGTCGTGGCCCGGAGGAACGCGAGTCGATCGGGGACCGCCTCGACGAAGACCAGGAAGGACATCGCCGGGGGGGGAAAGAAACCGTATCGACAGAAGGGAACCGGCCGCGCCCGCATGGGAACAACCAGTTCGCCCCTGCTCCGCAGTGGAGGCACGGTCTTCGGACCGCACCCCCGCAGCTACGAACAAAAGGTGAACCGGAAGACCATGAAAGCCGCTCTTCGATGCGCCCTGAGCGCCAGGGCCGGGGAAGACAGGATCCTGCTCGTGGACGACCTGGATCTTACGGAGCCGCGGACCAAGGAGTTCCTGAAACTCGCCGAAAAGCTCGGTCTATCCCATGCTCTTCTGGTGACAGAGGCGCCAAACGAAGCGTTACATCTCGGAGTTCGCAACCTCCGGTCCTTCAAGGCGCTTTCCGTTCCCGCTCTCAACGTACACGACATCCTGTCGTACGAACAGCTTGTGCTTACGCGGACCGCATTCGAGAAAATTGTCGAGGAGCTGGGGAAATGAACATCACGGACGTGCTGAAGCGGCCGCTGATTACGGAAAAGGCGACATTGCTGAAGGAGATTTCCAATGCGGTGTTGTTTGCCGTCGACCCCCGGGCGAACAAGAAACAGATCCAGGAGGCGGTCGAGAAGCTGTTCAAGGTCAAGGTATTGGATGTCAAGACGATGAACGTATCCGGAAAGACGAAGACGAGAGGCCGGATCGTCGGAAGGCGTTCGTCCTGGAAGAAAGCAGTCGTTGTGCTCAAGCCGGGCGACAAGATCGAGTTTTTCGAAGGCGTGTAACGAGCGAACGGGCAAGGAGCCGCTGACATGGGAATCAAGAAATTCAAGCCGACCTCCCCCGGCGTCCGCACCATGACGGTCCTCACGAACGATGAGCTCACCAGAAAGAAGCCGGAGAGGAGCCTCGTTGAAAAAAAGGGAAACCGGGCAGGGCGGAACAACCAGGGCAGAATCACCATCTGGCACCGGGGCGGGGGGCACAAGAGAAAATACCGATTGATCGACTTCCGGAGGACGAAGAAGGACATCCCCGCCCGGGTTGCGGAGATCGAATACGACCCGAACCGGTCGGCCCGCATCGCCCTCCTGCATTACGCGGACGGGGAGAAGCGGTACATCCTGTGGCCGATCGGTCTTGCCGTTGGCGACACGGTCCTTTCGGGCGACGACGCGGACATCAAGCCCGGGAACGCCCTGCCGATACGCCAGATCCCGGTGGGGACCATGGTTCATAACGTGGAACTCAAGGTCGGCAAGGGAGGACAGCTGGCAAGGGCGGCCGGCAGCGTCGTGCAGATCCTGGCGAAGGAGGGGCAATACGCACACCTTCGCCTCCGGTCGGGAGAAGTGAGACTCGTATCCATCGATTGCATGGCGACGGTGGGACAGGTGGGGAATGTGGAACACGAGAAAATCTCCCTCGGAAAGGCCGGCAGGAACCGCTGGCTCGGTCGGCGTCCGACGGTTCGGGGCGTCGCGATGAACCCCGTGGATCACCCGCTCGGAGGGGGCGAGGGGAAAGCCTCCGGGGGGAGGCATCCCTGCACGCCCTGGGGGAAACCGACCAAGGGGCACAAGACGAGAAAGAACAAGACTTCCGACGCGTATATCGTCAAGCGTCGGAAATAAACGGTAAAGGGGCGAATTCGTGGCGCGATCGATCAAGAAGGGACCGTATGTCGAGGAAAGCCTGGCGCGGAAGATTCGCAAGGCGGTGGAGCAGGGGGACAGGAAAGTCATCAAGACCTGGTCCCGGCGTTCCACCATCACCCCGGACATGGTGGGCCTGACGTTCGCCGTCCACAACGGGAGGAAATTCATGCCCGTTTTCGTCACGGAAAACATGGTTGGGCAAAAGCTCGGCGAGTTTTCGCCGACCCGCACCTTCCACGGCCATTCGGGGGACCGGAAGGCCAAGGTGAAGAAGTAGCAAGCAGGTCGCAAAAGGAGACAGGCGATGGAAGCGAGAGCAACGGCGAGGTTCATGCGGGTCTCTCCCAGGAAGGCGAGACTTGTGGTGGACCGGATCCGGGGGAAGAACATCTCCGATGCCAAGACGGTCCTTTTGCTGGCGAACAAGGCGTGCGCCAGAACGGTGAGGAAGGTGCTCGACTCCGCTGTCGCGAACGCAGCCCAAACCGGCGTGATCGATACGGACATTCTCTTCGTCAAGAAGGCGTATGTGGACGGGGCCACGTCCTTGAAGAGGTTTCGCCCCGCGCCGATGGGCCGGGCGCACCCCTACCGGAGGCGGACCAGCCATATCACCATCGTGGTCGACGAGAAGTAAAAAGACGGCAACCATTCGAAGGGAGGCAGCGTTTGGGACAGAAGGTACATCCGTACGGGTTTCGACTGGGGGTCATCAAAAGCTGGCGGTCGCGATGGTATTCCGAGAAGGAATACGCCGCGAACCTTCAGGAGGACCTGCGCATCCGGACCTATGTCAAGAAACGGCTTGTCCACGCCGGTGTTTCCTCGGTGGAGATCGAGCGCAAGTCCAGCCGTGTGCACGTCATCATCCACACTGCGAGACCCGGCATTGTCATCGGGAAAAAAGGGGCCGAGATCGAAAACCTCAAGAAGGACCTGCAGAGGTTCACCAGGAAAGAGGTGTCGATCACGATACAGGAGATCCGCCGTCCAGAGACCGATGCGCAGCTGACTGCCGAAAACGTTGCCATGCAGCTTGAAAGACGTATTGCCTTCCGGCGGGCGATGAAGAAGACCGTTCTCTCCTCGATGAAACTCGGGGCCAAGGGGATTAAGATCCACGTGGCCGGCCGTCTGGGGGGCGCGGAAATGGCGCGCTCGGAGTGGTACCGAGAGGGGAGAGTTCCCCTACATACGCTGCGGGCGGACATCGACTACGGGTTCGCCGAGGCGAACACCACATACGGCAAGATCGGGGTAAAGGTCTGGATCTACAAAGGGGAAGTCCTGCCGTCCTCTTCCCGCGAGCCCAAGAGCGAATAGGAGAACGTGAAGGAATGCTGGCGCCGAAACGAGTGAAATACCGGAAAATGCAGAAGGGGCGGAGAAGGGGAGCGGCACAGGCGGGGAATACGCTGAACTTCGGTGACTACGGAGTGAAGGCAACGACCGCAGGATGGGTCACTTCCCGGCAGATCGAGGCAGCCCGTGTGGCAATGACGAGGTTTGTGAAACGCGGAGGAAAGATCTGGATCCGGATTTTCCCGGACAAGCCTGTCACCAAGAAGCCTGCCGAAACCCGAATGGGAAAGGGGAAAGGGGCCCCCGAAGAATGGGTTTGCGTGGTTCGGCCGGGCCTCGTGCTCTACGAAATCGAGGGGGTGGACGAGGCCACCGCAAGGGAGGCGTTTCGCCTTGCCGGACACAAGCTGCCTCTGAAGACGAAGTTCCTTTCCAGGGAGGGATAGGCACAGATGAAGAAGAAGGAGATCCAGGACCTCGCCGTCGAGGAGTTGCTACACAAGGAGACGGAGATGCGGGAGGAGATCTTCCGGCTAAGGATGAAGCGTTCGGCATCCTCCCTCGACAATACGATGCTCATCCGGAACCGGCGGAAGGAACTGGCGCGTATCATCACGTTCCTCCAGCAAAAGCAAGGAGGGGAGACGAGGTAAGATGGCTACGGGAATGGAGAAAGAAAGCCGAGGGATACGCAAGACGAAGGTCGGGATCATAATGAGCGATCGCATGGACAAAACCGTTATCGTTCGTGTGGAACGGCTTGTCCTCCACCCCAGATACAAGAAGTACACGAGACGCCGGACCAACTACAAGGCGCACGATGAAAAGAACGAGTACCGAAGCGGGGACACGGTGGAAATCGTCGAAACCCGGCCGCTGAGCAAGGAAAAGTCCTGGCGCGTAACGCGACTGATCGATAGGCCCGAAGTTCTTTAATTATTCGAGCGGAGAACCGATGCCATGATCCAAATGCAGACTATGCTGGACGCCGCCGACAACTCCGGGGCGAAGCGTCTTTGCTGCATCAAGGTACTGGGGGGCAGCAAGCGGAGATACGCCAGCGTCGGCGACATCATCGTGGTCAGCGTGAAAGAGGCGATCCCCCGCGGTAAGGTCAAGAAGGGCGATGTGTCCAAGGCGGTGGTGGTGCGGACCGCCAAGGAGATCGGCCGGGCCGACGGGAGCTTCCTCCGGTTCGACCAGAACTCCGCGGTGCTTATAAACCCGCAGGGGGAGCCGGTCGGGACCCGGATTTTCGGTCCCGTGGCCCGTGAACTCCGTGCCAAGAAATTCATGAAGATCATATCTCTGGCTCCGGAAGTTCTCTAGAGGGGGATGAGGGAGACATGGCGGAAGCAACGCTCCATATACGGAAAAACGATATTGTCCGGGTCATGGTGGGGAAGGAAAAGGGGAAGGTCGGCAGGGTGCTCAAAGTGAACAAGGATGCGGGACGGGTCATCATCGAAAAGATCAACATGGTGAAGCGCCACTCGAAACCCGGCAAGACCAACCCCCAGGGCGGGATCATCGAGAAGGAGGCTTCGCTTTCGTATTCCAACGTCATGATCATGTGCGACAAGTGCAACAAGCCGACGCGGATCTCCATGGTTCTCGAGGATTCCGGGGAGAAGCACCGGAGTTGCAAGCGTTGCGGAGATATCCTCGAGGCCAAGAAGAAGTAGCTTAAGACCCGCCGGGAGACGGCGGACCGGGGTGACGGGAAATGGCGAGACTATTCGATTTCTACAAGGAAGAGGTTATTTCGAAGATGAAGGAGAAGTTCCACTACCGGAACCCCATGCAGGTGCCCAAGGTGGAGAAAGTCATCATCAACATGGGCGTGGGGGAGGCGATCGACAACATCAAGATCCTCGACTCGGCTGCCGAGGAGATCGGGTTGATCGGTGGGCAGAAGGCCGTTATCACCAAGGCGCGCAAGAGCATCTCGAACTTCAAGCTCAGGGAAGGCGTCCCGATCGGGGTCAAGGTCACGCTCCGCAAGGACCGGATGTATTATTTCCTCGACAAGCTCATGGGGGTGGCGATCCCACGGTTGCGGGATTTCAGAGGGGTTTCCCCCAAAGGGTTCGATGGACGGGGGAACTATACGCTTGGCATAAGGGAACAGATTATATTTCCAGAGATAAACTACGATAAAATTGACAAAATCAGAGGGATGAACATAACGATCGTAACGACGGCCCGAACCGACGAGGAGGGCCTGGAACTTCTTCGCCTCCTCGGCATGCCGTTTCGGGTCTGACGCACCCTAGGGAGGAGTAAGGAGTGGCAAAAAAATCGATCATCGCCAAATCGCATCGGACCCCGAAGTTTCGCGTCCGGCAATATAACCGGTGTCCGCGATGCGGGAGGCCGAGGGCCTATTATCGGAAGTTCCAGCTCTGCCGGATCTGCCTCCGGGAACTGGCGCACCGGGGAGAGCTCCCCGGTGTAGTAAAGGCGAGTTGGTAGGAGAGCGCGATGGCCATCAACGACCATGTTTCCAATTTGCTTGCCCGGCTTCGCAATGCCCAGATGGCAAGGTTCGACAAGGTCGAACTTCCCTCCACCCGTGTGCTGGAAAACATCGTCTCGATCCTCAAGGAGGAGGGCTTCGTGAAAAACTTCCGCGTCCTCCCGGATCCGAAGCAATCGGTTCTTCGAGTCTACCTGCGTGGCGAACCCGAGACGGGGTACGCGATCAAGGGAATGAGGAGGGTAAGCCGCCCCGGCAGGCGCGTGTACGTCGGCAAGGACGAGATTCCCATCGTGAAGAACGGCTTCGGGATCGCCATCCTCTCGACTTCCAGGGGAGTAATGACAGGAGAAAAGGCGAAGAAACTCGCGATTGGCGGGGAACTGCTCTGCCAGGTCTGGTAACGGGCGATCGGGTTCCTCGGGGGAGGAAGGCAATGTCAAGAATCGGAAAAGTGCCGGTGGCGATCCCTGCCGGAGTCAAGGTCGATGTACAGGACGGGAAGATTTCCGTCACGGGGAAGAGGGGAACGCTTTCCCGCTCGATACCCGATAAGGTGACCGTCGAGATCAGGGACGGGTTTGCCGTCGTCGCTCTTCGCCCCGGAGGGGAGGCCGCACGAAATCTTTTCGGACTCTACCGGACCCTGGTGGCGAACATGGTAAAGGGTGTTGAAGAGGGATTCACCAAGACCCTCGAAATCGTCGGCGTGGGATACAAAGCCGAAGTCAAGAAGGACTCGCTTCAAATGGCGTTGGGATATTCCCACCCGGTGATCTTTCCCATTCCGGAGGGGATCAGTGCGGAAGTGGAGGCGAACACGGTGATCAAGGTGTCCGGCGCCGACAAGGAACTTGTCGGTCTTACCGCCGCAAAGATCCGGTCTTTTCGCCGGCCGGATGTATACAAGCAGAAGGGAATACGGTACCGGGGAGAACGTCTCCTGAAGAAGGTCGGTAAGGCTGCAGGGAAGTAGCAGGAGCCGTAAGAACGGAAATCACCAGACGGAGTTACGACGAAGCCATGAGCCAGAAGAATATGCGGGAAGTTGCCCGGCAGAAGCGAAAGAGGAGAATACGGAAGAGGATCTTCGGGACGCAACAGTGCCCCCGGCTCTCCGTTTTCCGAAGTGCGAAGCACATCTACGCGCAACTTGTCGTCGACACCACGGGGTCCACCATTCTCGCCGCTTCCACGCTCAGCCCGGAGATCCGGGGGGAAATCGGTGAGTTGAAAAAAGGTGATGCGGCGAAGAAGGTGGGAGAATTTCTCGGCAGAAAGGCAGCCGAGAAGAATATCCGGAGAGTCGTCTTCGACCGGAACGGGTTCCTGTACCATGGGCGTGTCAAGGCCCTGGCGGAAGGGGCCCGCGAGTCCGGGCTGGAATTCTAGAACTGGGGCCGATATCCGCGAGCAGACAGGGAGGGGCGTTTGAAGAGAGTGAATCCTGAAGGGCTGGACCTGAAAGATCGGGTGATTCATATCAGCCGTGTCGCCAAGGTGGTCAAGGGAGGACGCAGATTTTCCTTCACCGCGGTCGTCGTGGTCGGCGACGGGAACGGACACGTCGGAACGGGGTTGGGAAAGGCGAACGAGGTTCCCGAGGCCATCCGGAAGGCGGTTCAGAACGCCAAGAGGGAACTCCTCCGGGTGCCGCTCGTGGACGGCACGATTCCTTTTGAAGTGGATGGCAAGTTCGGTGCCAGCCATGTAGTGATGAGGCCCGCGTCTCCCGGGACGGGGGTGATTGCGGGGGGAGGCGTAAGGGCGGTGGTCGAGGCGGTGGGGATTGCCGATATACTGACCAAATCGCTTGGCAGCAACAACCCCCACAATCTTGTGAAGGCGGCCATGGAAGGTCTTTCTCAACTTCGTTTGCCGGAACAGATCCTCGGGTTGCGGGGGCGGAAGGAAGAAGAGGCTTCGGGATGAGCGGCGACCTGCGCATAACATTGATCCGAAGCCTGAGCGGGAGGCCGGAGCGTGTGCGGCGCGTCGTCAAGGGATTAGGGCTCACGCGGATGCACCGCTCTGTGACGAGGAAGAATACCCCCGAAATTCGCGGGATGGTGGAAAAGGTCAAGTTTCTCCTCCAAGTCGAGACAGTGGGAGAACCCGAATGAAGCTGAGTGAACTGCGGCCCGCAAAAGGGGCGAAAAGCGCAAGCAAACGCGTCGGGCGGGGAAAGGGCTCCGGCCTGGGAAGAACGGCAGGGCGCGGCGAGAAGGGCCTGCGCGCCCGAAGCGGCGGGGGAACGCCGCCCGGATACGAGGGCGGACAGATGCCCATGCAGAGAAGGATCCCGAAGCGGGGGTTCCACAACCCGTTCCGGAAGGAGTATGCCATCATCAACGTGCGCGACCTCAACCGGTTCGACGAAGGGGCGACCGTGGACGTGAGCGCCTTACGCGCTGCGGGTATCGTAAAGAATGTCGGGGACGGGGTGAAGTTGCTGGGAGACGGGGAAGTGATCCGCGCCGTGACGGTCAGAGTGAATAAGGCGAGCAAGGAAGCCGCCCGGAAAGTCGCCGCCGCAGGCGGAACCTTGGAGGTGGCCCCCTCTTGCTGAACGCTTTTCAGAACATCACGAAGGTGCCCGAGCTCAAGAAGCGCCTTTTCGTGACCGCCATCCTGCTCACGGTCTACCGCATCGGGGTGTACATCCCTACTCCGGGCATCGACACCCAGGCGTTGTCCGCTCTTTTCGCGGCACAGTCCGGGACCCTGTTCGGGCTGATCGACATGTTCTCGGGAGGAGCGGTGAGCCGCTTCTCGATTTTCACGCTCGGGATCATGCCGTATATCAGCGCGTCGATTATTCTCCAGCTCCTGACCGTGGTCATACCGCAGCTGGAGAAGCTGTCCAAAGAGGGAGAGCTTGGCAGGCGAAAAATCACCCAGTATACGCGGTACGGGACGATCCTCCTTTCCGTGATTCAGGGGTTCGGTATCGCCGTCGGGATCGAGAACGTCGGGGGGATAGGGCAGGCCGGGTCGGTCGTGTACCACCCGGGGTGGGCGTTCCGACTCATGACCGTGCTCACGTTGACCTCGGGAACGGCGTTTCTCATGTGGCTCGGGGAGCAGATCACAGAAAGAGGCATCGGTAACGGCATATCCCTTATCATCTTCGCGGGTATCGTCGCCCGGTTTCCCAGCGGGCTCGTCCGGACGTTCACCCTTATCCGTACCGGGGAAATGGGACTTTTCGTCGGCCTGATGCTCCTTGTGATCATGATCGGAGTCGTCGCGATCATCATCTACTTCGAGCGTGCGCACCGGCGCATCCCCGTGCAGTATGCACGTCGCATCGTGGGCCGCCGCGTCTACGGTGGACAGAGCACCCATCTTCCGCTCAAGGTGAACACGGCAGGGGTCATTCCCCCGATCTTCGCATCGTCGATTCTTCTCTTTCCCGCCACACTGGCAAATTTCATCAAGCATCCGGTGACACAGAAAATTTCCCAGACGCTGACCCCCGGAAACATCGCGTACGAGTCCCTGTACGTGGCGTTCATCATCTTCTTCTGCTATTTCTACACCGCCGTCACCTTCAACCCCGTCGACGTTGCGGACAACATGAAAAAATACGGGGGCTTTGTGCCCGGTATACGTCCCGGAAAGAAAACCGCAGAGTACATCGACCGAATTCTGACCCGCATCACCCTGGGCGGCGCGATTTATGTTTCCGCCGTCTGCGTTTTGCCCAGCATTCTCATATCCCGCTTCAACGTCCCGTTCTATTTCGGGGGAACGGGTCTGCTCATCGTGGTCGGCGTGGCCATGGACACGATCCAGCAGATCGAGTCACACCTGATCACCCGTCATTACGATGGGTTCCTCAAGAAGGGTCAATTGAAAGGCAGGAGGGGATAGCCGATGAGGGGGATTATCCTTCTGGGAGCGCCCGGGTCCGGGAAGGGGACGCAGGCGAAGAAAATGACCACGTCCTTTGCCATCCCGCAGATCTCGACGGGGGATATGCTCCGGGAAGCCGTCAAGAACGGCACCGAGATGGGACGCAAAGCGAAAGTATTCATGGACCAGGGCGGCCTGGTACCGGACGATGTCGTCATCGGAATCGTCAGGGACCGGCTTCGGGAAAAGGATTGCGACAAGGGGTTCATTCTGGACGGGTTCCCCCGTACGATACCCCAGGCGCAGGCACTGGACCGTGCGGTAAAGGAGCTTGGCAAGGAGATCACCAGCGTCCTTTCCCTCGAGGTGGACGAGGAGGAGATCATGGAGCGCCTTAGCGGTCGGAGGACCTGCGCAGGATGCGGCGCCATGTACCATGTCCGGTTCAACCCCCCGAAGGCGGAGGGGAGGTGCGACAAGTGCGCAGGCACCTTGCTCCAGCGGGATGACGACAAGGAAGAGACGATCCGTACCCGGCTCGTAAACTACAAGAAATCCACGGAACCTCTGATCGAGTATTACCGGAAGACCGGGAACGTTCATGCGATCAAGGCATCGGGTGACATTGACGCCATATTCGCCGACATTTCCAGAATATTGCACTGAGAAGATGATCATCATCAAGTCGCCTCCGGAAATCGAGGCGATGCGCCGTGCGGGCGCCATTGTCGGACAGTTCTTTGAAGAGATAAAGGGGCACGTGAAGTCGGGAATCGCGACGATGCAACTTGAGGAATTTGCCGAGGAATTCGTGGCGAAGCACAGGGTGAAAGGGGCGTTCAAGGGATACCTCGGGTATCCCGCCAACCTGTGCTCTTCCATCAACGAGGAAGTGGTCCACGGGATTCCCTCCACAAGACGGGTGCTTCGCGAAGGTGACATCGTGAGCATCGATTTCGGGGTCGTACGGGAAGGGTTTTACGGGGATGCGGCCCGGACTTATGCGGTGGGGAAGATCCCCCCCGAATCCGTGAACCTCCTTGCGACGACCGAGCGGGCGCTGGGAAAGGCCATCGGAGCCTCCCTCCCGGGGAACCGGATGGGTGATATTTCGAGCGCCGTCCAGGAGGTGGCTGAGTCTGCCGGGTTTTCCGTCGTCCGGGACTTCGTGGGACACGGGATCGGAAGAACGCTGCACGAGGAGCCGCAGGTCCCCAACTTCGGGACTGCGGGGACCGGTCCGAAACTCTTTCCGGGGATGGTCTTGGCCATCGAGCCCATGATCAACGAGGGGGAATATTCGGTGGAGGTTCTTCCGGACGGATGGACAGTGGTGACACGTGACCGCAAGCGATCTGCGCATTTCGAACATATGGTGGCGATAACGCCCGACGGGAACAGAATTCTGAGTCTTCCCTGAAGGGGTAAAGGACAATGGAGACAAGGAGAAGATGCCCAAGGAAGAAGCGATAGAGGTCGAGGGAACCGTCATCGAACCGCTTCCGAATGCGATGTTCCGTGTGGAACTGGACAACAAGATGAAGGTGCTCGCCCACATATCGGGGAAGATGCGTATGCATTTCATCAAGATACTGCCGGGGGACCGTGTTACGGTGCAGTTGACACCATACGACCTTACGCGGGGCCGGATCGTTTACCGGACGAAGTAGGAGAGGGACGCGATGAAAGTGAGGCCATCGGTCAGAAAGGTGTGCGCAAAATGCAAGGTGATCCGCCGCAAGGGGGTCGTCCGCGTCATTTGCGAAAACCCAAAACACAAGCAGCGTCAGGGGTAGAGTGAGTCGACCCCGGGCGGGTCGGGAGGAGGTACGTTTGGCACGGATAGCCGGAGTCGACATTCCGAAGACGAAGAAGATCGGGACGGCGCTGACCTATATCTACGGGATTGGTCCAACGGCGGCCCAGAAGATTCTTGGGGAGGCGCGGGTTCCTCCCGACACGAGGACGAACACCCTCACCGAGGACCAGATCGCGCGCATCCGCGACGTCATCGATGCCCAGTTCCACGTGGAAGGCGATCTCCGCAAGGAAATATCGATGAACATCAAGCGCCTGATGGACCTCGGGTCGTACAGAGGCCTGAGGCATCGCAAGGGGCTTCCGACGCGGGGGCAGCGCACCCACACCAACGCCCGGACAAGGAAGGGACCGCGCAAGGGCGCGGTGGCAAGGAAGAAGGAGCCGACCAAGAAATAGAGACGAGGAGATATTCCCTCCCGCATAAAGCGGGAATCCGGAGGAACGATGGCGACACCGAGGAAAAAAGGGAAGAAGAAGGTTCGCAGGAACGTTCCGGTGGGCGTAGCCCACATCAAGGCGACGTTCAACAACACCATGATCACGATTACCGACCTGGACGGCAATGCGCTCGCCTGGTGCAGTTCGGGGTCCAAGGGGTTCAAGGGATCACGGAAGAGCACGCCGTTCGCGGCAACCATTGCGGCCGAGGAGGTAGCGAAGAAGGCGATGGAATGCGGGGTCAATTCCCTGACTGTCTACATCAAGGGTCCCGGGTCGGGCAGGGAGGCAGCTCTTCGGACATTGCAGGCTGCAGGACTCAAGATCAACTACATCCGCGACGTGACGCCCCTACCGCACAACGGTTGCCGGCCTCCGAAACGGCGACGGGTGTGAACGAGGCGAACAGGGATAACAGGAGGAAATTCTTTGGCCAGGTATCGTGAAGCAGTATGCCGTTTATGTCGGCGCGAAGGGATGGAGCTGTACCTGAAGGGGGACCGCTGTTTTACAGACAAATGCGCCATCAAGCGCAGGGGGTATCCCCCGGGACAGCATGGACAGCGCAGGATGAAGAAGCACAGCGATTACGGGGTCCAGCTCCGGGAGAAGCAGAAGGCAAGGAGAATTTACGGTCTCCTGGAGAAGCAGTTCCACAACTACTTCGAAAAAGCGGACCGGATGAAGGGGAAGACCGGCGACAACCTGTTGATTCTCCTGGAAAGACGGTTGGACAATGTGGTGTACAAGCTCGGGTTCGCCGTGACACGCCGAGAGAGCCGGCAGCTGGTAGGGCATGGGCACTTTCTCGTGAAAGGGAGGAGAGTAAACGTCCCGTCCTTTCTCGTCCGTCCAGGCGATGTCATCGAAATGCGCGAGCGAAGCAGAAAGATCCCATCCGTCAACGAGTCTCTTGACGCCGTGGTCCGCAAGGGCATTCCGGTCTGGCTCGAACTGGAAAGGGATAATTTCCGCGGGAGCGTAAAGAACATCCCCTCCCGGGCGGATATTACCGAGCCAATCCAGGAACAGCTGATCGTAGAACTTTACTCGAAGTAGATCCTCCGGTCAGGAGAGGGGGTAGTATGTTCCAGCGACATTGGAAGCAGCTGATCAAACCGCGCCGTATTGACGTGTCTACGGACACGGCAACGGGATTTTACGGCAAGTTCATGGCGGAGCCTCTCGAGAGGGGATTCGGGACCACGCTCGGGAACGCCCTGCGACGGGTTCTTCTTTCCTCGCTGCAGGGATCTGCAATTACTTCCGTGCGAATCGAGGGTGTCCAGCACGAGTACTCCACGATGGTGGGGGTGGTTGAGGATGTCACCGATATCGTCCTGAATCTAAAGGAAATACGGCTGAGGATGCATTCCCCCGAGCCGCGGATCATCACACTCGAGGCGAAGGGTCCGAAACGTGTGAACGCTTCGCATATCAAGACCGACCCGATGGTGGAGATCCTGAACAAGGACCACCACATCGCGG
>Ga0307417_10000286_pt1 | contig 21552 bp, 20 predicted proteins | sample SalMarWE160210MG_2_FD_202514 | JGI IMG/M metagenome (GOLD analysis project Ga0307417, IMG submission 202514) | Salt marsh sediment microbial communities from the Plum Island Ecosystem LTER, Massachusetts, United States - WE1602-10 | ecosystem: Environmental > Aquatic > Marine > Intertidal zone... | reverse complement strand
TAACAAAAAGTTTTAATAACAACTTAACCATGACAAAAATACTTGTAGGCTCAAAAAATCCTGTAAAGATAAGTTCAGTAGAAAATGCATTCAAAAAATATTTTGGTAATGTAGAAGTAATCGGAATTAATGTTGACAGCAAGGTTTCGGACCAACCTGTTAATGAAGAAACTTTTGACGGTGCAAAAAACCGGGCATTCGAATTGATTGAGAAAAACAAAATCGAAAATTTGGATGCTGATTATTTTGTCGGAATTGAAGGAGGAATAATTCAACTATATTCAAAATGGTTTGCATTCGGCTGCATGTGTATTGCCGACAGAGAAGGAAAAATCGGATTCGGTACATCCGCACATTTTGAGCTCCCAAAAGTAATTGTCGATGAATTATTGAACGGAAAAGAGCTCGGCGACATTATGGATGAAATTCAGAATAAATCAAACACCAAACAAAAGCTCGGAGCTATTGGCTACTTTACAAAAGGCGTTATGAGCAGGTCGGAATTATATGTACCTGGATTGATAACTGCTTTAATCCCCCTCCTTCACCAAAATCTTTTCTCATAATTTATGAATATACCTGAACCTCATATTAAAACAGCTTTACTATTTGGAGCTTCAGGGCTCGTTGGCAACCATCTTCTGCGGGAATTACTTAAAGATAATTATTATGAAAAAGTGAAAATCTTTGTCAGAAAACCACTGAATATAAACGACCCAAAACTGACAGAACATATTATTGATTTTAATAATCTCTCCTCCTATTCAGAATTATTCAAAGGCGTGACGATCTTTTGCTGCCTCGGGACTACAATCAAAAAAGCCGGCTCACAAGCAGCTTTCAGAAAAGTTGATTTTGACTATCCATACATCATTGGGAAATTATGCGAAGCTAACAATGTAAATCATTATTTGTTAGTCTCTTCAATCGGAGCAAACATTAATTCCAAATCATTCTATCCCAAACTAAAAGGAGAAATTGAACAGGAAATTATTAAGCTGGGTTTTGAAAAAGCGTCAATCTTCCGATCCTCTTTCTTAGTGGGAGAAAGAAAAGAAAAACGGGCGGGTGAAAAAATCGGAATACTTATTTCAAATTTATTTTCATTTTTAAGCATTGGAAGGTTAAAAGAATATAAACCCATTTTGGCTAAAACTGTTGCGAAGGCAATGCTGGCAACAGCTAAAAAAACTTCAAATAATAAAATTAGCATTTATGAATCAAGCCAGATTTAAGAGTTAGTAGAAAATTAACTACATAGGTAAAATTATGAAACTCTTACTTATTTCCGTTTTAGTTTTTGTGTTTGTGTCTAATATCTCATTCCCTCAGACAAATCCTTATCCATCTACATTATTCGAGAAAAGATTTGAAGCATTTAAGCAAAGGGAAAAGCTCAGAGATAATTCTCTATTAAAAAATGTAAAGCTCCGTTCGGTAGGTCCGACAATTATGAGCGGAAGAGTTACAGACATAGATGTGAATCCGGATAACCCGACCGTCTTTTATGTTGCGTATGCAAGCGGCGGATTATGGAAAACAGAAAACAATGGGATCTCGTTCACTCCCCTTTTTGATCATGAAACATCAATGACAATAGGAGATATAGCGGTTGACTGGAAACATGGTGAAACAATTTGGGTAGGAACAGGCGAAAACAATTCAAGCAGATCCTCTTATGCAGGAACAGGAATTTATAAAAGTACTGACAAAGGAATAACATGGAATTATGTCGGACTTGGAGAGACTCAACACATCGGCAAAATAGTTATTGATCGGGACAACCCAAATACTGTCTGGGTTGCAGCCATAGGCCATCTGTATTCCCCGAACCCTGAAAGAGGGGTGTTCAAGACTACAGATGGGGGCAAAACCTGGAAAAAGACTTTATATATTGACGAAAACACAGGAGCAATCGATCTGTCAATAGACCCGAATAATCATAAAATTTTATATGCCGCTGCCTGGCATAGAGTACGAAGAGCATGGAACTTTGTAGGATCAGGAAAGACATCAGGAATTTATAAAAGTGAAAATGCGGGCGATACCTGGAAATTAATTTCTACTAAAGAAAGTGGCTTCCCAACTAGTAAAGGTGTAGGAAGAATTGGCTTAGCAGTCTATCCCCAAAACTCACAAATAATCTACGCCATAGTTGATAATCAGTTCCACAGACCGGAGGAAAAGAAAAAGGAAAAACCGACAATTACAAAAGAAATGCTAAAGACAATTTCCAAAGGAAATTTTCTAAAATTGAAAGATGAGGACATTAACAAATTTTTGGATGATAATGATTTCCCCATGGAATACAGTGCTGAAAAAATTAAGCAAATGGTTAAAGACAATAAAATAAAACCCATAGCACTGGTTAATTATATCTCTGATGCTAACGAAGATCTTTATAATACTCCAGTTATCGGAGCAGAAGTTTATCGATCTGATGACGGAGGAAAAACCTGGAATAAAACAAATAAGGATTATATAGACGACCTGTTTTATACATATGGTTATTATTTCGGCCTAATCCGTGTTGATCCTGAAAATGATAAAGAAATTTACATTGGCGGTGTTCCGATTTTAAAATCAACGGACGGAGGTAAAACATTTAGCTCAATTGATGCCGATAACATGCACGGTGATTATCATACCATCTGGGTTGACCCTAAAAAAGAAGGACACCTGATAATCGGGAATGACGGAGGTTTAAATATAACCTACGACAATGGAAAAACTTACTTTAAAGCAAACACGCCTGCCGTAGGACAATTTTATTCAGTCGCAGTTGATATGGATTCTCCATACAATGTTTATGGTGGTCTTCAGGACAACGGTGTCTGGACAGGTCCGAGCACCTACACACCGAATTATGAATGGTATGCTTCCGGACAATATCCTTTTAAATCCATTATGGGGGGAGACGGAATGCAGGTACAGGTAGATACGACAGACAACACTACTGTTTATACAGGTTTTCAGTTCGGCTTTTATTACCGGGTAAATAAAAATACCGATAAAACAGAATCGGTTACCCCTAAACGTAGATTGGGAGAAAGTGCTTTAAGGTTTAACTGGCAAACCCCAATAAAATTATCCTCTCACAATCATGATATATTTTACATAGGTGCAAACAAACTATTTCGTTCACTAGACCAGGGAAGAACCTACGAAGCAATTTCAGGCGATCTTACAAAGGGTCCTAAGAAAGGCGACGTGCCTTACGGTACACTAACAACAATAGATGAATCACCTTTAAAATTTGGTTTGATTTACACCGGAAGCGACGACGGAGTAATTCATGTAACAATGGATGGAGGAGGAATGTGGAAAAATATTTCCACCAGTTTACCTCAGAATCTTTATGTGAGCAGAGTCTCTGCTTCATTCAAAGATACCGGAACTGTCTATGTTTCATTAAATGGATATCGCTGGGATGATTTTAATTCCTATGTTTATAAATCTACCAACTACGGTGCAACATGGGAAAAGATCGGAAATGATCTTCCTGCCGAACCGGTTAATGTTGTAAAGGAAGATCCACATAATTCCAACATTATTTATGTAGGAACAGATCACGGACTTTACGTTTCGCTCGACGAAGGTAAAACATTTATGGGAATGTATAAAGGGATGCCTGATGTTCCTGTGCATGATCTCGTAATTCAGCCAAGAGATAAAGACATAGTCTTAGGAACTCACGGAAGATCAATTTATATCGGGGATGTAAATTATGCTGAACAATTAACAGACAGCCTTCTCGCCGAGAATTTGCATTTATTCCCTCTAAAAGGAAAAACTTATAGAAATTCCTGGGGCAAAAAATTCTACACCTGGGGCGAACCGAATGAACCTTCAATGCGCATTGTTTATTTCTCAGGTAAAAAAGGTGTTGCAAATATCGAAATAAAAACCGAAAATAATATGGTAGTTAAAGAATTTTCTGATACTTCTTCACACGGATTAAATTTTGTCAATTATGATCTTTCTATTGATTCAAATAAAGTTGAAGAATATAAATCATTTGTAAAAGAAAAATCAAAAGGTCTTGACGATCAGTTTAAGGAAACAGATACAAAGAAAACTTATCTGCATCTGGGAAAATATACTTTGGAGGTTGAAATAAACGGGACCAAAAAATCAGAGTCATTTGAAATAAAAGAGCCTAAAAAAAGTGAAAGAGGTTCTGAAGATCAGGGCATTGATAAAAATTTTCCGATTAATTTTGATAGGGACTAAATATGAAGAACATAGTAAAAGCTTTAAGAACAGTTATTATAATGACAATTGGTATTTTTACACTAAATTCCTATCCACTGAACAACGTCGACAAGGATCAAAATGATATGGTTGAACAATGGAAATCTGAATTAATAAAAACTGAATCAGACTTTTATAATGCTACTCAGGCGAGAGGATGGGGACAGGCTTTCATTGATTTTGCAGATGATAATTCTACACTGCTGCGACAAGATGCCTACCCGGTAATAGGCAGAGACGCAATAGTTGATTTATACAAGGGGAAAGAAGGTAATGTTTTAAATCTGAAATGGTCCCCGTTAAAGGCAGAAGTTTCAAAAGATGGTAGTCTTGGTTACACTTATGGAAACTGGATTTATACAGTTAGAAATAAGGAAGGCAAAGAAGAAAATGTTTACGGCAACTATGTGACCATCTGGAAAAAGCAACCAAACGACAAATGGAAGTTTGTGCTGGACGGAGGAAATACGACACCTGCTCCTAAAGATTAAAAACAAAAAAGCCTGAGTGTTTAGCCCAGGCTTTATTATTTACTTTCTAAATTAATTTTTATTTCCCACTCTGCCTATAAGCCATCATTCCACCAAGAACATTAACAGCCGTAAACCCGTGGTTTCTTAAAATTTCAGCAGCAAGTTTTGAAGGAATACCTGATCGGCTGATGACATATAATTCTTTATTTTTATATTTATTAAGCTCACCAATCCGTTTCTCGAGTTCCTGCAAAGGTATGTTGATTGCTCCATCTATCTTTCCTAATGGACCTGAAAGCTCATCCTGCATTCTGACATCAAGAATCACTATCGATTTATTGGTTTTTATTTCTTTCTTAAAATCATTGACTGAAATATTTTTTGCAGTTGAATCAACGTTTGCTGCAAAAGCAGCAACAGTGAAAAAAATCATCAAAATAATTAAAATCTTAAATTTTTTCATATCCCTTTTCCTTATTTCAGTATTAGACAAACATATAGCGGAATAAGTTTCAGAGTTTAATGTTTTATTTTATAATTTTAGTTTGTTTATTAACCAATTTAGCCCTTTTAATATTATTAATCATCAAGTCCAAGTTTTTCCATTAATCTTTTATGGCAATCTTCTGAAACATCCAGATCATATTTTTTATAGAATTCAATAGTTTTTCCTACCGAGGAAAAATAATTCTGACAGTTCGGACATTCGGAAAGATGTTTTTTTATATCTACACATTTTTGTGATTCAAGATCCTCCCCAAGACTTTCACAAATGTGATTCATCACATCTTTGCAGGTAATTTTTTCGATATTCATTTTTCTAATACCTTACTTAATTCATTTCTCAAAAATGCTCTTGCTCTGTGTAGTCTTGATTTTACCGCAGGGACTGAAAGATCAGCAATATTGGCTGTCTCTTCTGTCGATAATCCATTTACATCTCTTAAAATAAATACTACCCTGTAATCTATCGGTAATTTATTTATTGCTTCATCAAGTATTCTTTTTAATTCAGCATTTTCAGTAACATCAGATGGAACATTACTCCAATCAGGGATTAGTTTGTCTTCAGGTATTTCAGCTTCTTCATCATCTAAAGAAATAGAATTATATTTTTTCTTTCTAAGCTCCATCAGGCAGTGATTCATCACTATCCTGTACAACCACGTAGAAAGTTTAGATTTACCATCAAACTGGTGAAGCGATTTTATCATGCTTAGAAAAGTTTCCTGCATGGTGTTTTCGGCTTTTTCAGGATCACGGCAAATCTTAAAAGCGAAATTATAAACAGTCCTTTCGTAATTATTGACAAGCCCTGACAGTGCTTTCCTATCACCCGCCTGCGCCTTAATTATCAAATCTGATTCGTTTATTGGATGCTTTTCGTTTTTTAAAGATTCATTCATTTTCAATTTAGTTATACCACAATTTTCATATCGATACTTTTCCAGAGATACCAGCACGCAATTGAATTATAAGGGGCCCAGCCATTCTGTTTTGATAACTTATTCAACCGTTGTTCACTGGGTAATTTTCTCAAATTATAATTCAGTTTAGCCGCTTTTTTAATCCCAAGGTCACTAACGGGCAAAACATTAAGTCTTCCTAACGTAAAAATAAGAAACATGTGAACAGTCCAAATACCTATTCCCTTTACCTTTGTAAACTTAGCAATTATTTCATCATCCGACATTCTATTTAATCCACGAAAATGTATTTTTTTTTTAAGAATATTTTGTGAAAGATCTTTAACATATTTAACTTTTGCCCAGGACAATCCTAAATTTCTTAATTTTTGATCAGGAGTAGAAATAATTTTTTCTGGAAGCGGCTTATTATTAAAATAGCTGAAAAATCTTTCCTGGATAATATCCGCAACTACAGTCGATAACTGCTGGCCGACTATTGATCTTAATAAAGCGTGATAATAATCTTTTTCCGGCTTTAAATTACACTGACCTACGGCGTCGATAACTGCCGCTAACTTCTTATCATTATTATAAATATGATTTACGCCATTTTCTATTTCCATAGAATTCATTATACTTATAGACATTTAATAAAAGAATATAGTAATATACTTCAAATTTATGTCTCAGAACAAAGATGATTCAGGAATAGAATCAAATATTATATTTGAGGGAATAACCCCCAAATTATTTCAATCTTTTGCCAACCCGAAAAATGCCATCGGGAAGAAGGAAGGAGCAGTAATTTACCAAAAGGGTGACCTGACGGAATATTTGTACCTTTTGATAGAGGGTACGGTCAAGCTAAAATATACAGAGCCAGATGGGACAAATATTTACATAAACAAAACTGCTGACTCATTTTTCGGTGAAACAGAACTGATTGGAAAAACACAAAGAAAATCATCTGCTGTTGCAGATACAGATTGCAGAATGTATACGTTTAATCTAAGTGAATTAAAAATACTGGTAAAAAAAGATGAACAAATTCTGAAAAATCTTTATAAGAATAAGACTTTTGACTTTCTTGATAAGGAGTTTATTGAGTCATCTAAAGATTTTCTTGACCCGGAGACAGACTTTGCTGAGCTAATAAGAACCACAACTGAAACCCCTGCAAAAAAACGTACTAATAGTGAAGTGATTACTTCTGTAGCTGAAGAGAAAGAAACACCTAAAGAAGAGCATGGTGCGTTCGATAATATAATTACAAAAGAAGAAGAGATCGAAGAAGAAAATGAACAATCTGAAAACATCCCCGAGGAAAGCACTATAAAAGAAGATGGTTCTATTGTAATTAAAGATTCTGAGGAAGAAAAGATATCACAAAGTGGGCATGATGCATTCGATAATATAATACCAGAAGAAGAGATCGAGGATGAAAATGAACAACCTGAATACAATCCTGAAGAAGATATTATAAAAAAAGATGATTCTATTGTAATTGTAGATATTGAGGAAGAAAAGATATCACAAAGTGAGCATAATGCATTCGATAATATAATACCAGAAGAAGAGATCGAGGATGAAAATGAACAACCTGAATACAATCCTGAAGAAGACATTATAAAAGAAGATGATTCTATTGTAATTGATAAAATTGAAGATATTGAAAAAGAAAAAAATCCATCTGAATACAATTCCTTTCAGGACATAGTTGGGGGAGATAATTCAATAGAATTTGATAAAGTTGAAGAAGAACAAGAAAATGATGATTTAATTGAAAGTAAAGGCTTTATCATAAAAGAACCGCCTGAGCCTGAATCTATAAAAACTTTTGAGACACAAGATACTCCAGTTCAGGAAGAATCTGAACCGGAACCAGCCATTGAAAAAGATGAAGATGAAGAGATTACTGATTTTGTAGAACAGGAAAAAGGGGATGATGACTTTTCAGATTATTATGAAACTCTTTTAAATGCAACACAAAATATTTTTTCAAAAATCACAATAGATGAAACTGCTCAAGTTATTGCAGAATCTGCGACAAAACTTATAAATGCAACAGGAGGAATACTCTATCTCGTAGATAAAGAAAACGAAGAACTAAAAGCGAAAGTACTTTCTGACAATTCAATCAAAGATATACGGATAAAATTTTCAGATGGTCTTCAGGGAACTGCAATAATAGAAAAAAGGTCTATTATTGTTGAAAACCCAAGAGACGATAAAAACTTCAACCCAGCAATTGAAGACCTTACCGGAATTAAAATTAAAAATGTTATCTATTACCCCGTGCTAACTAAAAGCGATGAACCGATTGCTGTTCTGGAATTATATAACAGCGAACGCGGGAAATTTGACTCCCGCGAAATTGAATTACTAAACGCGATATCATCAAGTATTCTAAGAGCTTTAAATAACGCAAGGTATGTCGATATTCTTGTTCAACAGAGAAAAATTCTTGCACTTGGTGAGATAACCGGATTAATTAAAGATGACATTAAAAATTCCTTACTTAAAGTGAAGCATTATTCATCCCTGTTAAAAAAGAAAAATCTCTCACCTGAGGTTAATAAGTTAATTGATTTACAAATCGGCCAGATAAACTCAGTTGAAGACTTCCTAAAATTTACAGATGCTTACGCAAACGGTAAAAATATAACAGAAAAAAGTACCATAAAGGTAAGTGAAGCTGTAACGCAAATTCTGAACTTTCTCGCAGAGTATGTTGATTCAAGAAATACAGTCATTTACAAAAAGGTCGAAGATAATGCAGTAATTAATGTAGATCTTCCTTCAATGTACCTTGTTTGTTACCAGATTGCCAAAAATGCCTGCGACGCCATGAATAATGATGGAAAAATTTTCGTAACTTCGGAAAGAGACGGAAATTATATCAAAGTTAACTTCAGAGATACGGGTGTTGGAATATCTGAAACAATCAAAGGGAAATTATTTAAACCCTTTGTAACCTATGGCAAAAAGCAAAGACCCGGACTCGGACTCGCTATTGCGGAAAAGCTAGTATCTGATCAGGGCGGTTATATGCTGGCTGAAAGTACTTTGGGAGAAGGTGCAACATTTACGATAGCGCTTCCTATCGTTTTTTAATCGATTCAATTTTCATGTCCTATAATTTAATCACTATTCTCGGTCCCACGGCCACAGGAAAAACTAAACTGGCTGCAAAATTAGCTAAAGAATTCGACGGAGAGATAATTTCAGCCGACTCCCGGCAGGTTTATCGGGAAATGGACATCGGTACCGGCAAAGACCTTAAAGATTATATTGTTAAGAATACAAAAATTCCTTATCACCTGATTGATATCATTGAACCTGCCGAAGAATTCGATGTTTATAAATTCAATAATCTTTTCCATCAGAGCTTTAATGAAATAAAAAAGAAAAAGAGAATTCCTTTTCTGGTTGGAGGTACAGCGCTTTACATTAGTTCAATTCTAAAATCATACAAATTTACCAGGGCTGATTTTTCAGAGAATAGCTTTGCTTCATTTGACAAGTATATTACAGAAGAACTCAGAAAAATTCTGCTAAAGTTAAATCCGAATCCTCATAATACAACTGACCTTCTGGACAGGGAAAGAATTATAAAGGCTATAGTTGTAGCAAAAGTTTCTAACGAAAATTCGCCTGAACAAGCACCGGTAAATTCCTTAGTAATGGGAATTAAACTACCAAGGACAGAAATCAAAAAAAGGATTACAGAGCGTCTTAAATTCAGACTCGATAATGGTATGATAAACGAAGTTGAGGACCTATTAAAAAGCGGGATCACTTACGAAAAGCTGAACTTCTTCGGTCTGGAATATAAATTTATTGCTCTTTATCTGAGAAAAGAGCTTAGCTACAATGATATGTTCCAGAAGCTGAATAGCGCCATTCACAATTTCGCTAAAAGGCAAATGACCTGGTTCAGGAAAATGGAAAAAGAAGGAATAAAAATTAACTGGCTTGAAGGGCCTGATTACGAACGGGCAAAAAATATCATCAAAGAGAATTCTTATAAATGAATAAACTTCCCCTTTTTGTAGAAAAGTATTTAAAAAAATATTCCATCCGAGACTGGGATTTAGAAACCAGTCCGAACAAAAAGTTCGACAATATTATTGTTATACCCGCAATAAGTGAGCTTGAAAACATAAAGATTCTATTGGCTTCTTTAATGCAAAATGATATTTCCTGCATTCACAAAACATTAATTATTTTTGTGATTAACAATTTAGTTTCATCAGAAGATAAAGTTAAGCAGGACAACATTAAGACAATAGAATATTTAAAAAACATTATCCTAGACAAACCATCAGATGACTTGGCAAAAAGGTTGGGCGAATCAAAATTTAATATTGGTATTATTGACACAGCTTCTTCAGGGAAGGAACTTCCTGAAAATAATGGAGGCGTTGGCCTGGCAAGAAAAATCGGGATGGATATTGCTTTAACAATTTTCGATTATGCTTCTGACGACAAAAAAATCCTGATTTGTACAGATGCGGATTGCACTTTTCAGAATAATTATTTGTCTGAAATAATTGATCAATTTAATAATCAGAGTCTCTCAGCAGCAGTCATAAATTATGAACACGATATTTCAGGGGACTATGAAAACACAAAAGCAATAATCTGCTATGAATTCTATCTGAGATACTATGTGCTTGGACTCAAATACGCTGGTTCACCTTATGCGTTTCACACAATCGGCTCAACAATAGTTTGTGATCATGAGAGTTACATTAAAGCTGAGGGGATGAAAAAACGAAAGGCAGCGGAAGATTTTTATTTCCTTCAGAAACTTGCTAAAATCTCAAACATAAAAAAAATTTCCTCTACTACAGTTTATCCATCCAACAGAACTTCATGCCGTGTTCCTTTCGGTACAGGTCAAAGAGTAGGCAGATTCCTCTCAAAAGAACGTGATGAGTATAAACTTTACGATCCTGAAATTTTTGGGGTATTAAAACAATGGCTGGGAGCATTAAATAAAAATTATACGCTGCTTTCTAATTATCTTAGTGAGTCAGAAAAAATTCATCCACAACTTTATAAATTCTTGATCAAGCAGGAATTTGACAAAGATTTCAGCAGAATACTGAACCACGCAAAAGATGAAAAACAGCTAAATTTGCAGAAAAAGCAATGGTTTGACGGTTTCAGAACCTTGAAATTTATTCATCACCTGAGAGATAATTCCTTTCCTGAAATAAATACTTTTGTTGCTATCGATCGATTATTTGAAAAGATGGAAATATCTTGCAATATTGAACGTGAAAAAGGTTCGATTCCTGAATTGCCAGTGCAGAAGGAGTACCTTGAGCTATTAAGAAAGCTTGATAAATAAAACGCTATTGTAGCTGCAAATCCAGCTATAGATTGCTTCGCTTCGCTCGCAATGACAAATGAATTAAGACTATGCTAATTAAAACTTCACCTGACGAAATACAAAACTTTCTTGTTGATGCCTCCAACACAAAAGGCTACTGCGACGCAGTATATTTTCCTGAATCGAAAGAGGAGATAATTGAAATTCTTAAAAAGGCCAATAAAGAAAAAATCCCTATAACAATTAGTGGAAATCATACGGGACTTACAGGTTCCGGTGTTCCGCGTGGTGGGATTGCTATCTCAACAGAAAAACTTAACAAAATACTCGAAATAAATACTAACGAGGGATATGCAATAGTCCAGCCTGGAATTGTGCTCGCCGATTTTTTAGAAGAAGTAGGAAGTAGAAAATTTTTGTATCCACCTGATCCGACTGAGGATAATTGTTTCATCGGCGGCACTGTTGCGACTAATGCTTCCGGTGCAAAAACATTTAAATATGGACCCACCCGGGATTATGTTGAGGAACTGGAAATTATTCTCGCAGGTGGTGATACACTCAATTTGAAAAGGGGAGTGCAAAAAGCAGAAGGGTTTAAGCTGAACCTAAAAACAGAAAACGATAAAGAAATATTACTTGATATTCCTGAGTTTGAAATGCCCCACACTAAAAATGCTTCCGGTTACTTTTGTAAAAAAAATATGGAGGCAATTGATCTTTTTATTGGATCGGAAGGGACTCTTGGAGTAATCACAAAAATTAAATTAAAAATTATCCCTATACCTGAAAAACTTATTTCGTGTGTAGTCTTTTTTGACAATGAAAACAATGCTCTAGGTTTTTTGGGAAAGACTCGTCAGCTTTCATATCAAACAAGAGAAATCCACCAGGAAAACACCATAGATGCGCTCGCTCTGGAATACTTTGACGAGGGAGCCTTGAAATTTTTAGCAAAAGATTTTTCACAGGTACCTGCTAACGCGGAAGCTGCTATCTGGTTTGAACAGGAAATAAACAAAGAAAACGAAGATACCATACTTGAATTATGGATGAACCTGATAACCGAATTTAATGGTGATGAAGAAAGCGCCTGGTTTTCGCTGACCAAAAACGACAAAAAAAACATTAAAGATTTCCGTCATGCCATATCGTGGAAAATAAACGAATATATGGCTGGAAAAGGATTCAGAAAACTTGGCACTGACGTAGCGGTACCCCATAATAAATTTGAGGAACTGTACTTTTACGCGAAAAAAGAAGTGGCAAGTGCCGGACTTAAATTTGTAAATTACGGCCACTTTGGAAATGCACATATGCATCTGAATATGCTGCCTGAATCTGAAGAACAATTTGAACTAGGTAAAAAGCTATACGGGGTGATTTGCAAAAAAGCCATTGAGCTTGGTGGTACTGTTTCAGCAGAACACGGTATCGGAAAGAACAAAACAAATTATCTACTTGAAATGTACGGCAAAGAAAATGTCAGGAAAATGGTGGAAGTAAAAAAGACGCTCGACCCGAATTTGATTTTGGGAATTGGAAATATTTTTGACAAAGAACTGATAGGAAAATAAGGTAAACATAAAATGAAATTTGAGAAAATTTTGTTTTTAATATTCATCTGTTCAAAACTGCTATTCGGAATAAATAAAGACACGGTAGTAGTCAAGATGGAAAGAATGCCTGGTTATGGTTCTTTCGGTATTTCAGGTAGTCCGCTTTCACCAATGGGAAAGGACAATCCATGGTATTCCACAATCCCGGCAATAAAAGGTGTTCCCGACACTTTAAGCAACTTGATGTTTTCAGTTTTTGATACAGATTTTTTGCAACATGCATTTCAAAGTTATTTATCAGGTAAAATTTCAAGAGACTTTTATAATTCTTGCCTTGAATCATGGGGGCTCAAATACGAACCAGATAAATATTCAAAGAAATTTGTAAAAGAAGCAATTGCAATTGCTGCGGGTTATAATAAAAAAGGGGAACTGCTGGTTTTTGTAGACGAGAATAACAACTTTGATTTAAGTGATGATGCTCCGATTTTAATACCTCCAAAATCGAAAAAAGAAAAATTTAGTGACCGACTTAAAAATATTAAGCCTGTAGATGCTGAGTTTGAATATTATGATGGAAAACAAATTAGGAAAGGAAAAGTCTGGTTATATATTGATGTTGGATTCGGCCCACCTCAAAATGTAGAGAAAAAAAACACAGGTCCTGTAAATCTATTTATAGGCATTGCTCAATATTTTGAGGGTCGCTTTCAGGAGAACAATATCTGGTACAACATTTTTGCTAAAAATGAAACTGGTGCAGTAAAAAGAGATTTGTTGAAAATAAAAGTTTCCCGGAACGATACAATAGATATTTCCAAGCTTTCTAATGATGTTGATCAATCGTCTGATCAATATTTAAAGTTTGGAAATAGTTACTTTAAAATTACCAAAATAGCCCCGGATGGAAAGTTTATAACTTTAGTAAAGGAAAATGTTACTAGTCAAACCGAAGCAGCACAAACAGGATTTAAAGCCCCCGGCTTTACTGCAAAAACTATTTCAGGAGATGAAATTTCTTTAAATAGTTTTAAAGGAAAATATGTTTACCTGGACTTCTGGGGAAGCTGGTGTATGCCTTGCAGATATGAGATACCCGGTTTGAAGAAAATTTATAAAAAATATAGAAACAGACCTTTTACAATTATTGGTATAGCAAATGACAAAAAAGACAATCTCGAAAAGTTTGTAAAACAAAATGACGTAAGGTGGTCACAGATTCTGCAAGATAAGGACAAACAAATTATTAATGAATATAATGTGCAGGGTTATCCAACAACTTTTTTAATTGATACTTCAGGAACTATTTTAAAGAAAAATCTGCGATCAAAGGGGTTGGAAATGGAACTTGAAAAGATATTTAAGAACTAATTTTGTATTCATAGAGGCTTATTATGTTATTCAAAGCATTTATATTATTACTAGTAGCTTTCACATTTACAAGCTGCCAAGCTCAGCACAAAAACAAAAAAAGTGATAAAAATATGACTCAAGTAACTAAACCTAGCAATCCATATTATTCACGAACAAATACTTCAAAGCTTGATTTGCCGGATTCAGTATGGAAAAAGGTACTTCCTCCTGATGTTTACGAAGTTGCACGTCATGCAGCCACAGAGCGCGCATTTACGGGCAAATACTGGGACTTTGAGGGTAAAGGTACATATTACTGTGCAGCCTGCGGGAACAAACTTTTCCGCTCCGATGCAAAATTTGCAAGTACCTGCGGATGGCCAAGCTTTTACGAGACAGTCAGACCAAACAGTGTTATTTATAAAGAGGATGATTCTCACGGAATGCATAGGACGGAAGTTTTGTGCGGCAGATGCGGCGCTCACCTCGGACACATTTTCGATGACGGTCCACCGCCGACTGGCAAACGATTCTGTATGAACTCAATTGTGCTGGATTTTGTACCGGATAATACTACTAGAACCAATTAAAAATAATTTTTTGGAGATTATCAAATGGCAATGAACCGGAGAGATTTCTTAAAAAGCTCTGCAATAGCAGGCGGTGGCGCACTGGCACTTGGCTCCTTTGGCTTTGATAAGCCTGATAACAAAGACAAGAAAAAATTTCCGGGGCTTGAGCCAATAAAGGACATTGTTCCAATTTCTCTGGAGGAAAGGAAATCCAGGATTGAAAAAGCAAAAGTGCTGATGCATAAGAATAATATTGATGCGATAATAATCGAGCCGGGCACTTCTTTCTCTTACTTTGTTGGTTTTCCATGGTGGAAAAGCGAAAGATTCTTTGGTGCAATTCTTCCTGCCGATGGAGACTTCGTTTATATCTGCCCCGCTTTTGAAGAAGACCGTGCAAAAGAATTAATACGATTCGGAAAAGATATCAGGATCTGGCAGGAAGATGAAAGTCCTTTTAAACTTACCGCACAATTCCTGAAGGAAAAAGGAATTTCATCCGGCAAATTAGGATTTGATGAGACAACAAGATTTTTTATATCTAATGAAATTAGAAAAGAAGCGGGTAGCGCTCAAATAGTTTCAGCAACCCCGGTAACTGCCGGCTGCAGAATGATAAAATCACCTGCTGAACTCGCCCTGATGAAAAAAGCTAACGAAGGAATGCTTCAGGCCTACAAAGCAGTGTTTAATTCTCTTGAAGCAGGTATGACACAATACGATATAAATAAATTAATTGCTGAAGCTTTTAGTGCCTTAAATCTAAGAGGGGGTGCAGATGCTCAGCTCGGAGAAAACACAGCGTATCCGCATGGCAGTATTAAACCACAAGAACTGAAAGAAGGTGATGTAGTTCTTATCGATGGTTCGGGATTGCTGGAAGGTTATCACGGTGACGTTACGAGAACAACAGTCTTCGGCGAACCCTCAAAACTTCAGAGACAAAGATGGAAACTCGTAAAGAAAGCTCAAAGCGCTGCATTTGCTGCCATAAAACCGGGGGTACAATGTGAAGATATTGATGCTACAGCAAGAAACGTTATTAATAATGCCGGCTACGGACCTGGATATAAGAATTTCTGGCATAGACTGGGACATGGAATCGGAATGGATGTCCACGAGTGGACTTACCTGGTAAATGGAAACAAAACCAAACTTCAACCGGGAATGTGTTTCAGTAATGAACCGGGTATTTATGTAGTAGGTGAATTTGGAATCAGGTTGGAAGATTGCTGGCATGTAACAGAAAACGGGTATGAATCATTTACAAAACAAAGTCCTTCAATAGAAAATCCGGTTGCATAAAATCTCAAATAAACAGGATAGAACATAAAAAGAGTAAATTCAATCGGGGACATATTTTTTAGAGGATAAAATAAAATTGTATTTTAGTAGCGAAATTTTATAGGGAATGGTCTTTTAATTCTTTTCTTAAATTTTTGTAATCAGGATAATATCCTTCAACCAGCTTCCAAAATTTTTCAGAATGATTCATTTCCTTCAAATGGCATAGCTCGTGAATAATAACATAATCATTAATTTCTTTTCTGAAACGAAGGAGATTATAATTAAAAGATAAATTTCCATTTGTTGAGCAGCTTCCCCATCTTGTCTTTTGTCCACGTATTGTAATTTTACCGACCGTAAAATTTAACTCACTGGCAATCTTTCGGACTCTTTCGGTTAGTGTTTTTTTTGCAAGTTTTTTTAGCCATGCTTCATATATCATTACTGAATTTTCAGCTGATCCCGTGGGGCTTGTGATATCTAAATGATTATTCTTAAAACTAATTTTATGTCTTTTAATAAATAGGTCATATTTTTGAGTTACTTTTATCTCATACCCGAGCAAATAAAATTTATTTCGAGATTCTTTCCTTTGATTGATGTGCTTCTTAATCCAGTTGGACTTTTTTTGCAGAAATATTTCAGCATCAGTAATTTGAAATCCACGGGGAAGAATAACCTCTAGTTCTCCCCTGTTCTTTATCTGCATACGAAGATACTTTGCTTTTTTACTGTGCCTTAAAATATATGGAACTGTCATTTCCGATAATTGGATCGAGCGAACGAGTGGCTGGGAGGGGCTTTTCAAGTGATCAGCCTTTTATCTTCTTATAAGTAGTTTTATCTTTCGAATCCTGAAGAGCTATTCCAAGCTTATTCAGTTCATCGCGTATTTTATCAGATAACGCATAGTTTTTATCTTTCTTAGCATCAATTCTAAGCTGGATCAAAAGTTCAATTAATTCTTTTTCCAACTTATCATCTCCCTCCGATTTCTCCTCCTCAAAACTTAATATTCCGAAAACATCTACAGCGGTTTTTGAAAGAAAATCTTTTGCCTTTTGATAAAACTCATTACTAATATTCTGATTTTCAGCTATAATGCGATTGACTTCTCTCATAAAATCAAAAAGAACAGCAATGCCCTGCGGCGTATTAAAATCATCATCCATCACTTCGATGAATTTTTCTTCATATTTTTTAAAATCAAAGTCTGGATTTACACCATCTGTTTTCTCACCCCTAATCTCGTTATTTATCTTATCGTGTAGATTATCAAGCTTTTCAAGTCCCTTTTTTGCAGAGGTAAGTAATTCTTCACTGAAATTCAGAGGACCAGCGTAATGAGCCTGAGCAAAGAACATTCTTATGGCAAACCGTGTGTATTTTTTTAGAATATCTCTCGCTGTAAAAAAATTACCAAGGGACTTTGACATTTTTTCGTCATTGATATTAAGAAAGCCAAAATGCAACCAGTATTTTACAAAGGGTTTATCGGTCGCGCCTTCAGTTTGGGCTATTTCATTTTCGTGGTGTGGAAAAATAAGATCGTTACCACCGCCGTGAATATCAAATGTCTCGCCCAAATGTTTACAGCTCATAGCCGAGCACTCTATGTGCCAGCCTGGCCTGCCATTTCCCCAGGGACTTTCCCAGTAAGGTTCACCCTCTTTAGCTTTCTTCCAAAGTGCAAAATCGAGGGGGTTCTTTTTCTCATCGTTTATTTCAATTCTAGCACCAGACTCCAGATCATCAGTATTTTTTCCGCTTAATTTCCCATAATCTTTAAATTTTGGGACATCATAAAAAACATTTCCTTTGACATTATATGCAATTCCTTTGCTCTCTAACTTTTTTATCAGATCAATAATCTCTGTCATATGCTGTGTTGCTCTCGGATAGACATCAGCTTTCTTTACGCCGAGCTTTACAATATCTTCCATAAAGTAATCAATATATTTCTCAGCAACTTTACCGGATTCAATTTTTTCCTCATTTGATTTCCTGATTATCTTATCGTCCACATCTGTCAGGTTCATTACGTATTTTACTTTGTACCCTTTGTATTCCAGATATTTGCGGATAATATCAGCCATCAAAAATGAACGTGCATTGCCAACATGAAAAAAATCGTATACCGTAGGTCCGCACATATAAAAATGCACATCCGGCGGGTTTAAGGGTTTGAATTCTTCTTTTTGTCTGGTTAGAGTATTGTAAATCTTTAGCATTTTCTAGAGTAGATAATTTTAAATTTTAATAATCAAAGATAACCAATTTAGAATTGAAATTTAAACATCCCGGTGTAAAGATGTATTGCGACGTGCCTACCGGCAAAGGCAGGCGTGTCTCTACAAACTTAATTTCTCAATCAATAATTTCATATCAACTGGTAAGTCAGAATCAAATCGCATTGATTCCTTTTTGTGAGGATGGTAGAACCCTAGAGTTTTGGCGTGGAGTGCCTGCCTCGGCATAATTTTGAGTAGGTTCTCAAGACGGTTTTTCATTTTCGGTAAATTTGCACCTACTACCAGCTGTGTACCGCCGTAGGTTGCATCGCCAAAAATAGGGTGTCCAATTGAAGATAAGTGAACTCTTATCTGGTGTGTTCTACCTGTTTTCAGGTTAAGTCTTACCAAAGCAGCAAATTCAAAATTTTCAATCACTTCATAAAATGTAATTGCCTGCTTCCCCTCTGTTTTACTTGCAGTGAATTTTTTCCTGTCTTTTTTACTTCGCGTGATAAAAGTTGATATTTCACCTTTTAATTTCTTAAACGGTTTCCAGCAGATCGCTCTGTATTCTCTCTCAATTGTGTGCTTTGAAAATTGCTCGGCAAGCTTTGCGTGCGTCCATTCATCTTTGGCAACGACTAAAAGTCCGCTTGTATTTTTATCTATCCGGTGAACAATTCCCGGCCTGTCCGCTTCATTCAAATTGCTGAGCTTCCCAGTATGATGCAGAAGTGCATTTACTAAAGTTCCGGTGTAATTTGCATAAGCAGGGTGCGCAACCATTCCGGCAGGTTTGTTTACAATAATGAGAAATTCATCTTCATAAACTATGTCCAGAGGAATTTCTTCAGGCTCGGCGAATTCCGGCCTGGGAGTGATTGCATGAGTTGCTTCGATAGTATCGCCGGGCAACACAAGATAGCTGGCTTTTACGATTTTACCGTTTACAGTTACATTCCCCGACTCTATTAATTTCTGAACTTTTGAACGGGTGGCATTTTCAACAGATGAGGTGAGAAAAATATCTATTCGCTCTTTTTTCTTTCCAGCCGGGATTTCAAAGTGATATTTCTTTTCCTGGATCAGCTTCGCCATCATTAGAATCCTTTTGTGAACTTTCCTGGTTTGCTGAGTTTACATTTGCAGAATTTTCAGTTGCTTCCAAAGCAATTTCTTTACTTTCTTCCCTGTGTTTCTGATTATAAAAGAACAACAAAATCACAACTCCTATTGTCACGGAGGCATCAGCAATATTAAAAATAGGCCAGCGATCAAATGTTCTTCCGAACAGCGAGAAATGAAAGAAATCAAAATCCAAAAAATCGACGACACGGCCATAGAAAAGAGGCGCATATCCATAAAAAATCCCATAAAACATTCTGTCAATCAGATTGCCGATTGCACCGCCAAGTATAAATGCAAGTGCCAGTTTCAATGCCATGCTTTGTTTTCTCACATGATAAATATAGGCGATCAAACCAATGCTGGCCAGAATTGAAAAAATTGATATCCAAAGTTTAAAATTTACTCCGGGATCAAAACCAAAAGCCATTCCGGGATTTTCAATAAATGTGATCCGGAAAAAATTCCCAACCACATGTATTCTTTGCCCTTCGTACATTCCTTCATAATAAATTTTTAAGAATGGAAATGAAAAACCCTTTACTGCAAGTTTTGAAATCTGATCTATTAAGACTATGGCAAGCGATACAAATAAAACTCTCAATTTATTCCTTATTCTCTGCTAAATATTTTTCTAGGGAAGCATCTAAATTTTTGCTGCTAGCTTTCTCCTTGTTATAGGCATAGAAAAGTAAAATTACCCCTATTGTCACTGAAAAATCAGCAAAGTTAAATATATAGCTACCCAGCACCCTGTGAAATATATAAAGATTAAAAATTCTGATATCGAAAAAGTCAACTACCCTTCCATAGAAAAGGGGAGCATACCCATAGATCACACCATAAAATAGTCTGTCAAATAAATTACCGAGAGCACCGCCTAAAATAAGCGCAAGCGAGAGCCGTAGACCAAGACTTTTAGCTCTGCCTTTGTAAAGAAAATAAACTAACAAAATGCACGTAATTAAAGTAAATATTGATACGAGAAGTTTAAAAGTATCACCGAAGTTCAGGCCGAAAGCAATTCCCGGATTTTCCACAAAAGTAATATCAAAAACTTTACTAACTACTGGAATCCTTTGCCCGGGAAGCAAGCCATTTATTTTAATGCCGAGAAGTTGTATCGTTAATCCCTTAACAAAAATCTTCGAGACCTGATCTATAACCAATACTATAAACGACACAAATAATATCTTCACGAAGATACCTTAACTTCTTGCAAAACTTGATGAATTTGTGAAGCACGGAAAAATACAGCGCTTCACTATTAAATGTTTATTTCTTTTCCTGCTTCTGTTTTATGGGCAGACAAAGCTGGCTGTGTGGGACAGCTTCTAATCTAGCTTTAGGAATTAACGGGCAGGTTTCGCATAAATGCTGCGGCTTTTCAATACATTCAATACAAATACCGTAAGTGCCTGCATCAATTCTTTTTAGAGCTTCTTCTAGATACCCTAAAAATTTATTTTCTCTTTGTGCATAAAGGAAGGTCTTTTCTCTTTCCATAGCATCCGTACCCTGTTCAGCCATATGTAGAGAATATGGTGAATTTTCGTTGATATACTCTCCTGTTGTCGGATCCATCATCTGATCTTTTAAGTTCTGGAGCTGTTCAAGTATTTCATTCTGTCTTTCCAGAATTATTTTTCTAAAATGCTCCAGATCCTTTTTACTATAGCCTTTTATTTTCTCCAGCGCTTTGGCGCGGGCCGCCGCAGTAGATTCTGCATCAAGAGCTTCAGATTCTTTTTTACGACCTCTGGTTTTCAACGAAGCAGATTTGGACTTTGTAATCATGGTTTTATTCTTACTAACCGGGGATTTTTTAACTGGTTTACCAGTCGTAGTTTTTTTCTTCATATCCTTTGTCTTTTTATTTTTTGAGACAGCTTTTTTACCTGCCGATTTTTTTACATTTGCCATTTGAAGGTCTCCTTAATTTAGG
>Ga0307417_10000285_pt1 | contig 21679 bp, 21 predicted proteins | sample SalMarWE160210MG_2_FD_202514 | JGI IMG/M metagenome (GOLD analysis project Ga0307417, IMG submission 202514) | Salt marsh sediment microbial communities from the Plum Island Ecosystem LTER, Massachusetts, United States - WE1602-10 | ecosystem: Environmental > Aquatic > Marine > Intertidal zone... | reverse complement strand
CGACCAGGCCGACCCAAGCCGGGTCCTGGGCAACATCCGGCAGGCATTGCGCCCGGATGGGGTCTATCTGATGCAGGACATCTCTGGCACCGGCCATGTGCACGGCGACCGCGATCATCCCCTGGGACCCCTGCTCTACACCGTCTCGTGCATGCACTGCATGAGCGTCTCTCTGGCCCAGGGAGGCGCCGGGCTGGGTGCCATGTGGGGCCGGGAGCAGGCGACCGGGCTGCTGCGCGATGCCGGCTTCGAACGAATCGAGATTCACCGGCTCGAGCACGATCCGCAGAACGACTACTACGTCATCCGCCGGAACGCCTAGCCAATATCCACCCAAGGAGATACCGACATGATTGAGCTGCTCGACACCTTCAGCGTGGCCATCCTGCCCGCCTTTCTGTTGCTGGACATGGCGTGGCGCGCCCGCCGCTATCGGACGACTTCCCTGTGGCGCCTGCGGGGCCTCGCGGTCGGCATCGGCGTGTACTTCCTATGGTGTTCGGCACCTTCCGCAACCCGCGCGGCGTCGACGGGCTCGAGGCCGGATTCTATCCGGGGGCCTCGGCCCGGCTCGGCGGCATGCTGATAGGGGGTGACGTCTCCCGTCCGGCGCCAGCGGCCGAGTCGACCGGGCTCCGGGCCGTGGTGCAGAACGGCTGAAGATCATTCTTGACTAATTCGCTTGGTCATCTATGTTTTAATTGGAGCATCCTGCTCGCGACAACCACGACGATGATGGAGACAAATCACTATGCCGACCGAAGCCGTGCACCCGCACTTCAGCCGCGAAGAGCGCACCGATCCCATGACGGGACACACGATCGAGGATACCGACGGCCATTATTGGATTCAGGAAGGCGACCCGGATGACGGCATCACCGTCTATTTCGATTCCGAGTCCAGCGCCCGGGACTACGCGGCCATCCAAGTCGAGCGGCCCGAGCAGGGTCTGTCCCGCAGCCTGACCAACGACTTTGACGAAGGCTACGACGAGGGCTGAGCCTGCCCCGCCGCGCCTGCCCCGATAGCGGGACAGGCGCGGTGCTTCCCGGCATCAATGCCCGGCGGGTGGCAGCTCGACCGCCAGCAGCCACACCGTAGCGAGCGCCACGGTGATCAGCATGGGCAAAAGCGCGATCTTCATGTAGGCCACGAAGCCCACCGGGTGGCCGGCCTTCTCCGCCAGTCCCACCGTGACTACGTTGGCGCTGGCGCCGATGATGGTGCCGTTGCCCCCCAGACAGGCGCCAAGCGACAGCGCCCACCACAGCACCCCGTTACCCACCCCTGGGACGGCGCCGGTCAGATAGGCCACGATGGGCAGCATGGTAGCCGTGAAGGGGATATTGTCGACGATCGCCGAGGCGATGGCCGAGACCCACAGCACCATGACCACCGCCACCACCGGCGAGCCCGCGGCGGCCGCCCGCACCCAGTCCGCAATGATCTGAATGAGGCCCGTCTGCTCGGCGCCGGCCACGATGATGAACAGCATCATGAAAAAGATCAGGGTTGGCCATTCGACCTCACGCTCCACCATCTCGACGATGTGCACGTCGCTGATCACCAGCAGTAGGGAGGCACCGGCCATGGCGGCGATGCTGGGCTCCATGTGCAGCTGGCCGTGGAGCATGAATAGCAAGATAGTGAGACCGAGCACCACGCCTGCCTTAGTCAGCAGGCCACGGTCGGTGATCTGATATTCCTCCCGGAGTCGGGCGGTCATGGCCGGCACGTCCGCCACCTTGGCGGCGTGGTAGTCCTTGCGGAACCAGACGACGAAATAGACCGCCGCCGCGGCCAGGCCAATCAGGCAGATGAGCGCCAGCTGGTGGATGAAATCCACGAAGCTAAGCTGAGCGAAAGAGCCAATCATGATGTTCGGCGGATCGCCGATCAGCGTCGCGGTGCCGCCGACGTTGGAGGCGAAGACCTCCGGCAGCAGCAGGGCGACGGGATCGAGCTGCAGGGCCAGGGCAATCTCGATGCTCACCGGCACGATCAGCAGCATGGTGGTGACGTTGTCGAGGAAGGCCGAGACCACCGCCGTGACGAGCATCAGTAGCACGGCCAACAGGTAGATGTTGCCCCGCGCAAGCTGGAACGAGCGATACGCCATCCACTGGAACACGCCGGTCTTCTTCAGCACCCCGACGATGATCATCATGGCCATGAGCAGAAAGATCACGTTGCCGTCGATGGCATGCATGGCATCGTCGAAGCTGAGGATCCGGTAGGCGGGATCGAAGGTGCCCAGGGTATAGCTGACGAACAGCAGGGTCGAGGCACCCACCAGCGCTGCCAGGGTCCGGTGCAGCAGCTCCAGCGCGATGAACACGTACACCGCCAGCAGCACAGCACCCGCGATCCACAAGGCCGGTGAGACGGACCGCTCCAGGGTCAGCTTGACATGGCTGAGGTAGTGGTGGACCCCTCGTGCGTCCACCTGCTCGTGCACCACGTGACCGAGCGGCAGGGGCCTGGTCGCCTTGTAGGAACGCCGCTGTACCGTGTAGCGGACCTGCCCGTCGGTCAAGCTGCCCCGCGGCACCCTGAGCTCCGCATCGAAGGCGCCGCTGGTGTCGGTGACGATGTCGCCGGCCGTCTCCAGGGGTTTGCCCGCCAGGGAGAAGTGGATGCTGGCATCCTTGACGCCCTGGCCTTGCGAGGTCAGCACCGAGCCGGAAACGATGAGAACGTCGGTCTCATCCCCCGGCCCGTTCTCGGCCCGCGCCGAGGCGACGCCGCAGGATCCGCTCAGGAGGGCAACACCGAGGATCAGCCTCGTAATCCAATGCATGACCCGGCTCCTGCTGTCCCAGCTTATTTTGGTGAGCTTTGTTGGGAGGCCAGCTGCCTGCATCGCGCCACCGGCCCAACCGCAGACCCCGTAATGACACCGGCCGACCCCCGGAGCTCGTCCGACGCGACGATATGCGTCGTCGCTAGCGTACTCGCATGAGACCTCCGCGACACGTTGCAAATACGTGTGCGTAGGCTCAACGGCGGGCTCCCGCCCGCCGGCGGTCGCTTCGACCCCATGCGGGGACGTTCCGATGACTGACATTTAAGCGCCCTTCCTGGTGCACGGCACACCGGTGGGACATTCGACCCGCTTCCAATGCCCGCCGCGGGTGAGGGCCGCCTGCAGGCAGCTAGCTGCTGTGAGACACGCGGCCGCCACGCACGAAGTGCTCGCGCCAATAGGGCCGGTCCAGACTCTCGATGGTGACGAAACTGCCGGTGGACGGCGCATGGATGAACTGGCCGTTGCCCAGATAGATACCCACGTGGGAGACCGCAAAGCCTTCGGTACGGAAGAACACCAGATCCCCAGGACGCAGATCACGGTAGCCGACAGGCACCGAATCTGCGTATTGGTCGCCGGCCAGGCGCGGCACCTCGGTGCCGCTTTGACGCAGGACATAGTAAACCAGTCCGCTGCAGTCGAAGCCGCGCTCCGGCGAGGCCCCGCCGTAGCGATAAGGTGCCCCGAGCTGGCCCATGGCCACCATGAGCGCCTCGCTATCGGCGATGTCTGCCGTGGCCGGAGTCTCTGGGGGGCGCTGGTGCAGGCTGCTGCATGCCACCAGCAGCAGGCTGCCCAGCACGGTCAACATCGGCGAGAGCTGCCTCCCGCCGCCGCAAGCATCTACACTCATCGCTCCTCCACCTTGCCACGCTGCGCCGATCAGGCCGGTACAGATTCGGTGGCGGTCACGCTCCATTCAGTGGATTAGCTGTTATTTTTCAGAAGTCACCTGATATATGTATAGGATGAGCTTGGCGCGGATGCAAGAAGGCAGGGCGCAAGGGCAGCGCGCCCAGCAGCACGGCGAAAGGCAGCACCAGTCTGCGCGGGATGAAGCGTTTCATCGGGCGCCCGCTTGATGGACACGCTGTAGTAGTCCAGACGGTAGCGGTCCAACACGGAGCAGCAGCGCACTACCTCCGCGATTTCGTCCGTCTTCGCAGCAGGCTTGACTCTGCACCTGTATCGTTGCCCGGGTAACCGACTCCGGTAGCCTTAGTCGCCCACCACCGTCGTCCAGGGAAAGGTCTCCGCTCTCGAAACCGTCCCTGAACAGGGAGAGCTGAATAGTGAAGGCGTGTCCCGGGTAGCCAGGCGCGCGGGTGTCGGCCACGGCTTTGGCGTGATCGGGCCCCGCCAGGATTCCGACCCGCGCCTTGCGTACCCGCTGGCCCAGCGAGACGAAGTAGTCACCGTCGCGGATGAGCGGCGGCCGTATGCCGGGCCGGCTCGAGACGAGCTCGGCGAGCTCAAGTCGAAGGCCACCCGCGTCACTCCGGCGTGCTGGCGAATGCGCACTTCCCGTACCTCGACGGGGCGGCGGCGAGCAGGGGCGGAGCGGTGCAGCTGCCCGCCAGCGCGCCCGGAGGGCAGCAGCATTCAAGATTGGCGGATTGGTGTATGGGAAACGATGAATTTGCGGGGCAGCTCAAGGTCTACCACCATACTGGCATCGGCGCGGGCACGGTGCGGCCTTTGCGTGGCGACCGCATGTCACGGATACTCCCCGTCATGTGAAGGTAGTGAGACCTGCAACCCCAATTCCGCCATCAGCCTTTGCGCCACTCCCGCGCCGGAGGCCCCCTCTCGGAGTCTGGACTCGGCCGGGGATCCTGACGATATGCCTCGTCGTGGGCAGCCTTCTCGCGTCCGGGGCTCGGGCGGACGCGACGTCATCCCGGGACGCGGGCGTGCTGCGTGCCACGCTGGAGAATGGGCTGCGCGTGGTCATCGTACGCAATACCCTGGCGCCCGTTGTCTCCGTGGTGGTCAACTACCTGGCGGGCTCGGACGAGGCTCCGGTGGGCTTTCCGGGGATGGCTCATGCTCAGGAGCACATGATGTTTCGGGGCAGCCCCGGGCTTTCGGGTGATCAGCTTGCGTACCTGGATGCCGCGCTGGGGGGAATGGCCAATGCGGACACCCAGCAAAGCGTGACCCAGTACCTGAATACGGTGCCGGCCAAGGATCTGGGGATTGCCTTGCGAATCGAGGCGATCCGAATGCAGGGTGTCTCCGACGATGAGGCCTCTTGGGCCAAGGAGCGCGGTGCGATCGAGCAGGAGGTGGCTAGAGACCTGTCTGATCCGGGGTACGTCCTCTATACAAAGCTCCTGAAGGCTCTGTTCCACGGCACGCCTTACAGCCACAATGCTTTGGGCACTCGCGCGTCCTTCGACAAGACGACGGGCTCAATGCTCAAGAGCTTCTATGACCGCTGGTATGCACCGAATAATGCGGTCCTGGTCATAGTCGGCGATGTGCAGCCCGATGCGGTCCTCGCTCTGGTGCGGGATCTCTTTGGCGGGATACCTCGCAAGAAGCTCCCAGCGCGGCCGGTGATTCGCCCCGGCGCGGTGCAGACGCAGACGATCCGGGGCACGACGGATAGTGCCAAGGGCATGGTCATCGCCGCCTTTCGGCTGCCGGGCTACGACAGTCCAGACTATGCGGCCGTCAGCCTGCTCAAGGACGTGCTAGATAGCGAGCGCGGCGACTTGTACGCCCTGGCGGCGGATGGCAAAGCGCTGGGAACGGATGTGGAGTCGAACTGCCTGCCGCAGGCCGGGCTGGTCTACGTCTCCGCCGAGTTTCCCAAGGGGGGCGACCCTGGAGCTTTGATGAGAAGGGTCAAGGCGGTCCTGGAGCACACGGTCAAGGCAGGGTTTTCCGACGATGTCGTGGCTGCCGCCAAGCGCCGGGAGGCCATGGCGTTGGAGCAGCAGAAGAGCTCCATCGAGAAGCTGGCCGACGCTTGGTCTCTGGCCATGGCCGTGGAGGGCCGGCGCTCACCTGAAGACGATATTGAGGCCATCGCCCGAGTATCGACGAGCGATGTCAACCGAGTCGCCCGCAAGTACTTGCAGCTGGACCGAGCCGTGTATGCGGTCCTGACCCCCGAGGCATCAGGCAAGCCGGTGACCGGCAAAGGCTTCGGAGGCGCAGAATCCTTTGCCCCTGAACATCCGGGAGACGTGGAGGTGCCGAATTGGGCGCGCCGGACCTTGGGATCGGTGTCGATACCCGCCTCAATGGTTCACCCTGTTGACGAGGCCCTGCCCAATGGCCTGAGGCTCATCGTCCAGCCGACCTCCACCGGCGACGTCGTGAGCGTCTACGGCGACGTGCGCAGCGAGCCGTTGCTAGAGACCGCGCCCGGCAAAGACGGCGTCGACCAAGTGCTCGGTCGGCTGTTCGACTATGGGACGGCGATCCAGCACCGGCTCGCCTTCCAGGGGGCGCTGGACGCGATCGGCGCGAACGAGTCCGCCGGCACGGTCTTCTCCGTGGTCGTGCTGCGCCAGCACCTCGAGCGCGCACTGCAGCTACTGGCGGACAATGAGCTCCATCCGGCCTTCAGACAGGCGGAGTTTGGTATTGTGCGCCGACAGGTCGCGGCCCAGGTGGCGGGGGAGCTGGACAGTCCGGGCTATCTGACCCAGCGTGCTGTGCTGCGCGCGCTCTATCCGGCAGGTGATCCAAAACTGCGCCAGGCGACACCGGAGACCGTGCTTGGGCTCACCGTCGCAGACGTGCAGGCTTACTATCAGCGCGTATTCCGTCCGGACATGACAACGATCGTCGTGGTCGGCAAGATCGACCCTGCCCAGGTGAGGGCGTTGATCGCCAAGTACTTCGGTCACTGGAAGGCGCAAGGTCCGAAACCCGATGTCGACCTCCCGAGGGTGCCTCGCAACCCGCCCTCCATGACGGTGGTTCCGGACCAGAGTCGGGTCCAGGATTGGGTGATTCTTGCTCAGACCCTAGGCATGGACCGGTTCGATCCGGACTATTACCCCTTGGATCTGGGCAATCACGTCCTCGGAGGGGGCTTCTACGCCACGCGCCTGTACCGCGACCTGCGTGAGCGCAATGGGCTTGTTTACACCGTTAGCGTTTCCATTTCATCGAGCAGGACCCGGGCGGTCTATGTCGTGGAGCTCGCGTGCGATCCCAAAAATGTCTCCCGTGCCCGCCGTATCGTGGAGCAGGATCTCGGCGCCATGCAGGCCGAGGCGGTGACCGCCTCCGAGCTGAAGCAAGCCAAGGCCTTGCTGATGACCGAGACGGCGTTGGGCGAAGCGAGCGTCAGCGAGATCGGACGCGGACTGCTCGAACGGGCGCGGCTCGGCCTTCCTCTGGACGAGCCGACGCTGGCGGCTCGGCGTTACATGGCGCTGAGCGCCAAGCAGGTTGAGGCCGCATTTGCTCGCCGGCTGCGGCTGAAGCGCCTGGCGGAGGTCGTTCAGGGGCCGGTGCCCCATTGACTCGGCCAAAGTGTGTGAGGCGTGGTGGGGCCGCATTTGGCTGCTAGCGCCATGGCCGGCGGCATCGATGGGAGTCCCACGGGCGCCGCCAGATCCACCCCATAGTGGGGAAGCCAGACTTGCGCCACGGCGTCGAAGCGATGAAAAAAGAGAGGCGAGCTTGCCCGCGTGTAGTGGAGGGGCGTGCGCAGCAGCGGTCGGGTGAGCGACCTGCCCCCTCATCGCAATAGTGGAGGCGGTTGTGGCCGTCGACGGGTAGTTAGGGCCGCTCTAACGTCTAGAAGGCACGCCGAATCCGTGGCCTGAGTATGGTGCGGATTGGCGCCTGCGATGATGGAGGTGCACGTGACCGAAACAGGAGACCGATACGAATTTCGTGCCTTCGGCCACGACTTCGGCATCGCGGAGGAGGCACTACGTCGGCGCGCCCAGGTGACCCGCTACCGGGAGAGCCTGGAGGTCTACATCATGTCCGCCGGCAACGACGAGAGCAACACCAAGGTCCGTGGTGGTCTGATGGACATCAAGGTCCTGGTCAACCGCGACAGGGGTCTCGAGCAATGGAGTCCGCGCATGAAGGGGGAGCTCCCGCTCCCGAGCCGGGTCCTGCGCGAGGAGGTATTCCCCGCCTTCGGCGTGACGCTGCCCGACCTGGAGCGGGACGACTATACCTTCGAGCAATGTCTGGAGGAGATCATCCGACCGCATCCCGAGCTGGCAGCCGTCAGTGTGCACAAGCAACGTCTGGGCTTCGACATCGCGGGCTGCAGCGCCGAGCTGGCGAGCGTGTACATCAACGGTGCGTTGATGCGTACTGCCTGCCTGGAGTCCACGAATCCTGAGCGAGTGCTCGAGACGCGTACCCGGTTGCACCTCGACACCTACGAGAACGTCAGCTACCTGCTCGCCATCAAGCGGGTCATTGGCATGGCGCCGCTGCCGGACGGCGCCTTCTATCGTGCCTGCTGAACAACTATAGGGGCTGAATTGTGGGCCAAGAGATCGAGCGCAAATTCCTGGTCGATGGTGATGCCTGGCGCTCCCTGGCGCAGGGCACGCGTTACCGGCAGGGTTATCTGTCGACAGTTAAGGAGCGCACGGTACGGGTGCGCACCATCGCCGAAAAGGGCTACCTCACCATCAAAGGGGTGAGCAAAGGCATCGCACGGGCCGAGTTCGAATACGAGATCCCCGTCGACGATGCCAACGCTCTGCTCGACGGCCTGTGCGAGCGGCCTCTGATCGAGAAGGACCGCTACAAGATTCCCTACGGGGGCCTTACCTGGGAAGTCGACGAGTTCTTCGGCGACAACGCGGGCCTGATTGTGGCCGAGGTGGAGCTGGAAAGCGAAGATCAGGCCGTCGAGACGCCGCCGTGGATTGGACTGGAAGTCTCCGCGGACCCCCGTTATTTCAACGCGAGCCTCATCGCCAATCCGTATCGAAACTGGGGCGGGAAGACATAGGCGGCCCCCATCTGGAGCGGTCAGTTTGCCGAGGGCGGTCCCGCCGCCCTGCCCGAGGATTGCGCTGCGCGGGAGCCTTTCACGGCCGCGGCGATGTGGGGCCCGGGTCTTGCGTGAGCCCGAGTGACCCAGCCACGACATACTTACCGGAGCCAGCACATGAGCGACGACACGGCAGTGGAGACCCGCCGGAAGATTTTGATGGCGTTCTATCCGGCCGAAGAACAGGCCAAGCATGCCCTCCAATCCTTGGCCGACCGGGAGCTTCCCCTGGACCGGGCGTCCCTGCTCGGAAAGGCATCCGCTTCCGGCGACGATCCTCTGGGGGTCTACTACTCCAGCACTGGAGCGCGGATGAAGGGATGGGGCAAGATGGGTGTGCTCTGGGGTGGCCTTTGGGGGCTGATCGCCGGTGCAGGGGGAATGTTTCTGGTGCCCGGGGTCGGACCCCTGCTCGCCGCAGGCCCGGTGGTCGAGGCGCTGGCCGGGGCGGCCGGTGGCGCCGTGATCGGCGGAGGCGTGCTCGCCGGGGCGGGCGCGCTCTCCGAGCTCAGCGTCGCGGTGCACCGCCTCGGGGTACCCGAAGAGCAGCTCCGGGAGACCCACGATCGCATCGAGCGAGGCCAAGTCCTGCTTATGCTCATCGTCTCGGCAGATGAGGCCGACCGGTGGCGACCGATACTCGGGACCGCCGGCCCGAAAGTGGTCTGGGAGTTTCCCTACTACGGTCTCGCGGAAGCGGCTAAGGAGCACCTTTGACGCCCAGATCCCCCTGGCCGGGTGGCCCGCCCGCAGTCGCAAGCTAGAGCCACCAATCGGAGGTCGACTTAAGCAACACGCCGGTGCTCGGCCCGCTGCTGCAGACCATCGAGGTCATCCTCCCTCACCGTGGAGAAGCGAGATCCCTTCTAGGTCGGCGCGTCAGAGTTGATGGCGTCCGTTAGTAGAAAATGCATCCTACGCATCCACCTGCGTGGTGCGTGGAAGAGGGGCCTCTCTTGGGCGGCCACCTGCCTCGGTCCCGGTGCTGCGCCCACCCAGCTTGCTAGGGGGCTGTCGGATTTATCGCTCCTGGCCGTTAGAATAGGCGCCAAGCCAACAGCGCAGCGGAAACAGAGCCAATGGCAGTGGACTTCATCCCGATCGACCGAGACACGCCGTACATCCTGCGGCCGAGTGTGCAGGATTACGTGGCCCAGGATCGCTTGGCCCGTTTTGTGGTGGAGTCGTTGGTCAATATGAGCCGTACGGCGCCTGCTCAGGATCTAGATCCGACAGCCTTCTAGGGCCGACCCATCGGGACGACTGAAGGGGACACGCGACCATGAACCATCCCGCAAGGCGTTACGATGTCGATCTGTGGGACGAGCCCGTCCTGCCGGTCACCAAGCGCGGCAAGGAGCTGTTGACCGATCCGCTGCTCAACAAGGGCTCCGGTTTCCCGGACTGCGAGCGGGACGCCCTGGGGATTCGCGGTTTGGTGCCGCCCCAGGTGGTGAGCATAGACGATCAAGTTCGGCGGGCCATGGGGAACTACCGCCGCCAGGACAATGATCTGGAACGCTACGTCAACCTGGAATCTCTGCATGACCGCAACGAGATTCTCTACTACCGGCTGCTGTTGGAGCACATCCACGAGCTCACGCCGATCGTCTATACCCCCACCGTCGGCACGGCCTGCCAGCGTTTCGGGCATATCTACCGGCGTGCCCGGGGCATGTATTTCTGTGCCCGCGAGGTACCCTCTTTTCGCGACATGGTGCGCAACTGGCCCGAGCCTGAGGTCGACATCATCGTCGTCACCGACGGCAGTCGCATTCTCGGCCTAGGGGACCTGGGCACCAGCGGCATGGGCATCCCGATCGGCAAACTGTCCCTCTACGTGGCGGGCGCCGGCATCTATCCCTGCAAGACTCTGCCGGTAATGCTGGACGTGGGCACCGACAACGCCGCCATGCGCGAGGACCCGCTGTATCTGGGCGAGCGCACCCGGCGCCTGCACGGTGAGGACTTGTACCAGGTGGTGGAGGCCTTCGTCGTTGCGGTGCACGAGCGCTGGCCCCGTGCCTTGATTCAGTTCGAGGACTTCTCCAATGAGCACGCCTTCGATCTGCTCGCCCGCTACCGTCACCGCGTGCCCAGCTTCAACGACGACATCCAGGGTACCGGTGCGGTGACCCTGGCCGGCATCCTGTGCGCCCTGCGCATCACCGGGCAGACCCTGGCCGAGCAGCGGGTGCTGCTCCTGGGTGCCGGCGCCGCGGCGCGGGGCATCGCCGACAGCATCGCCGGCGGCATTGTGGAGCAGGACGGTCTGACGCTGGAGCAGGCGCGCAGCCAGATCTGGATGATCGACTCCCGCGGCCTGATCACACGCGACCGGCTGGATAGCCTGCGGGCACACAAGCGGGACTATGCCCAACCGGGGCCCCCGCTCGATGATCTTCGGGAAGTGGTCGACCGGGTCCGGCCGACCATACTGGTAGGCGTGAGCGGCCAGGCGGGCGTCTTCACCGAAGAGGTGGTGCGGGCAATGCACCGGCACGTCCGCCAGCCCCTGATCTTGCCTCTGTCCAACCCCACGTTGAGCGCAGAATGCACCGCCGAGCACGCTTATGCCTGGACCGACGGCGAGGCACTCTTTGCCAGCGGCAGCCCGTTCGCCCCGGTGACCCACCAGGGACGCATCTTCGTGCCGGGCCAGTGCAACAACATGTACATCTTTCCGGGCGTGGGCATGGGAGCGATAACCTGCCGCGCCAGCGCCATCACCGACCGGATGTTCTACGTCGCCGCCCGAGTGCTGGCCGAGCAGGTGAGCGACGACAGCCTGGCGGCCGGCTGCCTGTACCCCGACCTCAAGCTCATCCGTGAGGTCTCGGCGCAGATTGCGGCCGCCGTCTGCGAGGAGGCCTTTTCTCAGGGGCTGGCGGGCATCGAGCGACCGGGAGACCTGCACACCTATATCCGGGAGCGCATGTTCTGGCCCCACTACATTCCCTACGAAGCCGTCTGAGCAGGGTGGTCGCTTCGGGCACAGCGGCAGCCTCTGTCGCGTCGCCTGGCTCGCGCGGAACGCCACGGCGCCGAGGTGTAGCGGGCCTTGATGAGTTAACGGTTGGATCTCGGCATGCCGGGCACGGCCAGGGAAACGGCGGTGCCCATCTCCTTCTGGAAGCGCTAGTATTGTGACGGTTGGTATTTAGACAGCACATCGGCCAGTCTGCTGAGACCTGTCCACCCACGCAAGATTGCATTACAGATCGGCCGGAAGGAAGAGTCTCGCAGAGTGATGACACGGATAATTGAGCGGGCAAGTGACAGCTGAGCTGCAGGAGCGCCTGGACCTGGCAGTCGCCGTCGCCCGCGAGGCCGCCGACAACGCGATGCGCTACTTCCGCACCACGGACCTCCTCGTCGAGCGCAAGGCCGACCACTCGCCCGTGACGCGCGCCGACAAAGAAGGGGAGCAGCTCATGCGCGAGCGCCTCGCCGCCGCTTGCCCCGAGGACGCCGTCGTCGGGGAGGAGTTCGGCAGCGTCGACGGCTCCTCTGGCTACACCTGGTATCTTGACCCGATCGACGGGACACACTCCTTCGTCCACGGCGTTCCTCTCTTCGGAGTAATGATGGGCATCGAGTACGAGGGCAGGGCCGTGGCGGGCGTCTTGGTCTTCCCCGCGGCCCGCGAGCTAGTCTACGGCGCGCCCGATCTCGGCTGCTGGTGGGGCACAGACATCGCCGACGCCAAGGTGAAGCTCGACCTACCCAGGTCCCACGTCAGCAAGACTGCCGCCATCAATGGCGCGGCCATAGCCACCACGGGCATCGAGGGCTTCGAGGAGGCTGGGCTAGCCGAAGTCCTGCCGCGCATCGCCAGGAGCGGCGCGAGCGTGCGAAGCTGGTCCGACTGCTACGGCCACCTTCTCGTCGCCACCGGGCGGGCCGACGTCATGCTCGACCCCGCGATGAGCGTCTGGGACTGCGCCCCGCTGCAACCGATCATCGAGGCCGCGGGCGGCCGCTTCACCGACCTCGCTGGCAACCCCACGATCCACGGCGGCAGCGCGGTCTCCAGCAACGGCCTCCTCCACGAGGCCGCATTGGCGTTGTTGACACCAACCGACTAGGGTCCCAGTCGCGTCCGCTCCTCCCGAGGCTCTCGAAGAGCGAGCGCCTGCCCTGACCATTGACGACCACCTGGCTCCCGACCGCCGCGCGCTCCATGCGCCCCAACGCCTCGCACGAGCACGAGTAGTCGTCCCGAAAGCTCTCGCTTGCGGCCTCTGCGACACGCTGCAAGTACGTCCCTGTAAGCTCGATGGCGGGCTCCCTCCCGCCGACGGTCGCTTCGACCCCATGCGCGGACTTTCGCAATGGTTGTGCCGGGGCCCTTGCCGATAGCCTGCGCCGCGTTGATCACTAGGTTGAGCAGTACGTGTCGAAAGTCCCCTTCCGGGAGCCTGCAGTAGAGTTCCTCCGGGACGTCCAAATCGATGACGATGCCCGGATCGAGCTGATACCGCAGGAGCTTGACCAGGTCGTTGATGACGCGGCTGAGCTTCAGGCGCTCCGGCGGCTCGGGGACCTGGCGGGAGTCCTCCACCCAATTGGCCAGCAGCCGGGTGGCGCGCTCCAGCTCTCCGATCATCACTCACAGACGCTCGCGCTGCTCGGCGGAATCCACCTCGCCCCGCAGGTTCGTCAACGCCATCAAGACGCCAGACAAAGGGTTGCGCAGGTTGTGGGCGAGACGCGCGGAGAGGTCGCCTACGGCCGCCATGCACTCGGCACGCGCCAGGGCCACCTGCTGCCGAATCAGCGCGCGGGTCGCATCATCGACGTCCTGAGGTCCGCCGAGCCCTCGGCAAGGGTCTCGCCGCCGGCAGCCAGCCTTTCCAGGCTGTCGGCGGTGCGGGAGATGAAACGTCTATCTTCAGGAGTGACCGAGGGCCTGGCGACGAAGCGCTCGGCCAAGGCGTCGAGCCTCTCCTGGTAGACGACGTGACGTGGCAGCGGATCGAGCCGCTGCACGCCAAGCCAGGACGTAGTAACCAACAGCGCAAGGGTGATCGCCGTCACCAGCATGCCGGTGGTGCTTGTCAACAGGATGGCTCTATAGAGCACCGCGCTTCCGATTGCACTCGCTCATGAATGGCCGCGACTCGGCCGGCGCGCCAAATTCGGGCCGTCACGGAAACGGTGGCGTCCCCTGGGGATCCGTGCCGAGCACCGCCACTCCCGGGTGCCGGGTGCCGGGAGTTGACCTTGCTCTCGACGGCGCTGATTCTTCCGTCATCGACATCGAGCACCATTACCGTCTCTCCTCTGCCCAACGCCTCGTCGAGCCGGTACAGCTCCCCCCCAGGACCGTTTCCCTTCCATAATCTGAGCACCGCGCCGCCCGCCGCGCCGGCCATGATCAGCACGAGCAAGGGCGCCGCTTCCGGCGATCCGTACTTGCCGCGATACTCGGGCTGGAGTTTGCCGGTGGCGACCCCACCTCGCACGACACGCTCATCACACGCACGACTCGCGGCCTCATGTTAGCTGCGGGGCCCGTCTTGCTCGTAGCCAAGCAAACAGGGCGCCACGAATGTAGGCGCCGGCGGCCGCCCGCCGCCGCCGTAGACCCACCGTGGCGGCCACTGGGCTCGCCCGCCATCGGTCAGAGAATCCAGCAGGCCTCCGCGGTCGATTTCACCATCGCACCGGTGCACAGGCACCGGTGCCGCGCCTCACCCCGCCCACGCCCGGGCGCATCAGCTGGCTTGGGAGTTGCCTTGTCGGCGGGCATGGAGCTATTGTCGGCGGGCATGGAGCTTCCGACGGACCTGACCGAAAACCGGGAATATCTCTCCCTGGCGATCGCGCTGGCCATCGGTGTGCTATTCGGATTGGAGCGCGGCTGGCATGGCTTGCACCAGGAGGACGGCCGGCGAGTCGCCGGGGTGCACACCTTCGGCCTGATCGGTCTCCTGGGGGGTGCCAGCGGCTTGCTCTCCCCCGCGGTGGTCGCCATCGCCGACACCACCGGTATCGTCAAGACGGCGGCATCCGCGATCGTCGGCGGTCCAGCCATGCGCCTGCGGGTTGGGGGTGCCGCCGGTCGCGGCGTCGGCTGTCGGACTGGGGGTCGCCTGGTCGGCGACGACTTACTGGTGAGCCCGGGTAGCGTGTCCACCGCCCGCTGGCGCGCAGTGACCAGATCGTAGCACGGTGCGAAATTTCCGTTTCCAGGAAGCGCACAACTGCTGGCGGGTCGCTCAGGCCGAGCGTCTGGCCGCATTGGTCGATGGCGAATCTTATTTCTCGGCGGTGCGTAGCGCCCTGATTGCCGCCCGGCGCCGGATATTCATTCTCGCCTGGGACATCCACAGTCGGGTGGAGCTCGTGCGGGAAGACCCGGGAGACGGCCTGCCCACCACGCTCGGCGAGCTCATGCTGGCGCTGCTCGAAGCCAAGCCGGGTCTCGAGGCATATGTGCTACTGTGGAGCTATGCTCCCATCTACGCCCTGGAGCGTGAGCCGTTGTTCTTCGGCGACAGCCCGTGGGACAAGCATCCGCGGCTGCACTTCGTCAAGGACGACCACCATCCGCTGGGCGCGAGCCACCACCAGAAAGTCGTGGTGGTCGATGGGCGCATCGCGTTCTGCGGTGGATTCGATCTGAGCAAGTGGCGCTGGGACACCAGCGCGCACCTCGCCGAGGAGCCCCGTCGGCTGGACACCGAGGGCAAGCCCTACCCCCCGTTTCACGACCTGCAGATGCTGGTCGAGGGGGCCGCAGCCGGCGCGCTGGAGGCCATCTGTCTGTCGCGCTGGACCCGGGCCACCGGCGAGGCGATGGACCCATGCCAGTGCTCGGAGTCGAATCCGTGGCCGGAGCAAGTCCCGGCACTGCTGCAGGACCACGCCTGCGCCATCGCCCGCACCCTACCGGCCTATCGCGAGCAGACCGAGGTCAGGGAGGCCGAGCGCCTCTACCTGGACCTGATCGACGCCGCCGAGCACTTCATCTACATCGAGAACCAGTATCTCACCTCCACCAGCGTCCGGGGCGCCCTGGCCGCATGCCTAGGCCGGCGCGACGGCCCCGACGTGGTCATCATCCTGCCAAGGGAGACCGGTGACTGGCTGGAGCAGCACACCATGGACGTGCTGCGGGCCCGGCTGCTGCGATCCTTGCGGGAGGCGGACCGCCACGGCCGACTACGGGTCTATTACCCGGAGATTCCAGAGCTCGGCGAGGGCTGTCTGATGGTGCACGCCAAGCTCATGATCGTGGACGATGCGCTGTTGCGCATCGGCTCCAGCAACCTGAGCAACCGTTCCATGGGCCTGGATACGGAGTGCGACCTGTGCGTGGCGACCCGGGACGAGGGCAGCCGTGCCGCCGTGGCCGCACTGCGCCGCCGGCTGCTGGGCGCCTTTCTCGGGTTGGATACCGAAGCCGTGGCGGTCGCTGAGGAGCGGGAGCCCGGACTCATTGCCGCCATCGAGTCGCTGCGCACGCACCAGCGCTCTCTGGTCCCGCTTTCCGGCGAGGCCGATCCGGAATGGGAGCTGCAGCTGCCCGAAGATCGCCTGATTGACCCCGACCGCCCCCTGAGCGCGTCCGACGTCGGCGCAGCCGTGGTCGGTCGCAGCGCCCTCTCCCAGGCGCGTCGCAGGCTCTGGCTCGGCACCGGGCTGGTAGCCATGTTGCTTGCACTGGCCGCCGCCTGGCGTTGGACGAATCTCGGCAGCTGGCTAGATCCCCAGGCCCTGTCCGCAACTCTGTCGACCGCTCTGCACGGTCCGCTGGGTCCCGCCCTCGTCGTGGCCGGGTTCTTGGTGGGCAGCCTTATCGCCATCCCCATCACGCTGCTCATCCTGGTGACGGCGTTGGTCTACGATCCAATGTTGGGCGCATCCTATGCCTACACTGGGGCCTTCGTGGCCGCGGCCGCGACCTACGGATTGGGGGCCTATCTCGGTCGGGCGGGCGTGGAGCGTCTCTCCGGTGGCAGCATCCACCGGCTCAGCGAGCGTCTCGCGCGGCGCGGCATACTCGCCGTCATCGCCTTGCGTGTCGTTCCAGTGGCCCCCTTCACGGTAATCAACCTGTTCGCCGGCGCCTCGCACATCAGCCTGCGGGATTTTCTCATCGGCACCGCCATCGGAATGGTCCCGGGGGTGGCGGCGATGGCGGTCTTCGCCGAGGGGATCCTGGCCCTGGTGCGCGACGCCGATGTCAAGCAGTTCATCGTGGCCGCCCTGGCGCTGGTATTCATCGTCGGCCTGACTCTGCTCGCCTGCCGTCTGTTTGCCAAGATGAATGGTCAAGGCCGGGGCGGGTAACGACTGCCCCGGCTCAACAGGGCGTTTCTGCGGCCATCCTGCAACGACATTCGAGGTACGAATCGAGCATGAAGCGCACCGAGATTCGCCATACCACCCGCTACGGCTATGGCGCCCCTGTGCGGCTCGGGCTGCACACGCTGCTGCTGCGTCCCCGCGAGGGGCACGACCTGCGTATCGCCGCATCGGCACTGGACATCGCGCCCGAGGCGTTGCTCAGCTGGCGACGCGATCTCTACGACAATGTGCTGGGCGTCGCGGCGTTCGGTGACGACCCGGCCGTCGAGCTGGTCATCGAGAGCCGGGTGGAGGTGGAGCTTTACGACACCATGCCCCTAGACTTCGTGGTGGATGAGCACGCACTGCTGTTCCCGTTCAGCTATCGGCCCGAAGAGCACATGGCCCTTGCGCCCTACCTGAAGCCGGCCTATCGCGACGACCCCCGGCTGGAAGGTTGGCTGGATCCCTATCGCAAGCTCCCTCGGGACACCGAAACCTTCGGTCTGCTAGATCGCATGAACCGACAGATTCATGAGACCTTCGAATACGAGGTACGTGAGGAAGAAGGCGTGCTGCACCCGGCCGAGGCGCTGGAGCGGGGCCGCGGCTCCTGCCGCGACATGGCGGCGCTGCTCATGGAGTGCTGCCGGCGGCTCGGCGTGGCCGCACGCTTCGTCAGCGGCTATGTGCATGGCCCGGCCACGGAGGCCGGCGGTGCCGCGACCCACGCCTGGACGGAGGTCTACCTGCCGGGGGCGGGCTGGAAAGGCTTCGACCCCACCGCCGCCTCCGTGGCGGGCGCCGATCACATCCCCGTTGCCGTGCACCATCACCCGGAAGCGATACCACCGGTGGCAGGCACCTTCGTGGGTCCCGCTGGGCTGGCGCCGACGCTGACCGTGGACGTGCAGATAAATCTGCTGCCTGGCGGCTGAGAGACGCATACGGCGAATGAGCTGGAAAACCTGGTCGACTGTGGTCGCGGTGGTCCGGCGCTGCCCGCCGGGCACCCCGCCGCCGGCATGTGCCAAGGCTATGGGTCTTCGACCACTAGCAGGCTCGAGCCCGACGCCGAATCCGGTATCGCCGGCATTCTGAGCCTGGCTACCAGCGGCAGGTGGTCGGAGGCCTGCCGGGTGAGTGGGGTGTCCTCCACACGCAAATCGACCAGCAGCCGGCGCGGGCGGATCCAGATCCGGTCCAGGGCCAGCAATGGGAACTCCGAGGGAAAACTGCGCGGTCGAGGAGCGGAGCCCATGGCTCGCGCCAAGGCCCGCCCGACGCGAGAGAACGGCCACCAGTCGTTGAAGTCGCCCAACACCACCGTGCTCTCACTGCGGTCCTGGGCCAACAGACGCAGCAGCATCTCCAGCTGGCGGCGGCGCTCACGCGCGGTCAGTCCGAAATGGGTCGCGACACAGCGCAGCCGGTGTCCGCAGGCGGTGCGCAGGCGGGCGTCGATGGCGCCGCGGGGCTCGCGGCCGCTCAGGCTCAAATCGAAACGTCTCACCTGCTCGACCTCGAGACGGGTCAACAGCGCGTTGCCGTAGCTGCGCGAGGAGCGCGTCATGGTGGGCCCTGGAACGGCCACGTACGGTCCTGCCGCAGCCAGCTCCGTCATCTGCACGGACACGGTGTGCAGTCCCGGCTCGGCATCGACTTCCTGCAGGGCGATGAGATCAACCTCGAGGGACGCGATGGCGCGCGCCACCCGCGCCGGATCGCGACGACCGTCGCGACCCACGGCCTGGTGAATATTGTAAGTCGCGACCACGAGAGTCGTGGTGTCTAGAGTGTCGCTCATTGCGCTCCCAGGGACCGGCCGCCGCAACGGTGACTGCCTGGTCGTAACGTCCGCGCGCCTGCAGCGCACCACCACCGCTCATGCACTCAGCGCCCGCATACGAGCACCAGCCGAATGGGGCAAATCCACCTTTGACGGTGGATTTGGACCGTCTGCGGCCCCTGCTGGTTGCGCTGGCGGGTGCGCTCGCGCGTCGGCTCTCGGCGGACCTCCGCGGAACAGGCCTTGGGGGACGTCCTGGCGGCGGTCGGCCGCCTCGATGCTGGCAGGCTCCGCGGTCCCTACAGCCTGGCGCTTTCACCGGCTCGCTACAACGCCCTGTTCCGGCGCCATGAAGGCTCAGACATGCTGCAGCTCGACCATGGACCGGTGGATTTGACCCTGTCGCCCGGTGTTTGGGAATGGCGTGGCAGTGCGTCGCGCTCGTGATATCCCGCTATTGGAGAGACGACAAACAGGGCCCTGGAATCGCCACGGAGCTGGCGGCGCTGCTGACCTACCTCCTGGGTGCGCTGGTCATCTACGGCGCCCGGAGCTTGCCACCGCGCTGGCCAGGTGGCCCAGAGGTCCGCACCGATGCGGCGCCAGCGAGGCTGCGGATCCCGGCACTGCGATGAGGCATCAGATGCCCCAGCGTGCCTGCCGCGCATCCAGGCGCCGCAGTCTAAATCGTGCAGCGGCGGCGATGGCCTGGGCGTACTCGTCGCGTTGCAGGCGTCGGTCCAAGGGTGGATACTCCTCGGCGCGGTAGCAGGGGTGATATTGATCCATGAGGTTCAGGTACGTGTGGGGGGAGATCTCCTCGGCGACGAACCGCAGCACGGTCTCGGTCCGGGCGAGGCTGCCAGGCAGCACCAGATGACGGACCAGCAGACCGCGGCGAGCGATGCCGTGCTCATCCAGCACCAGGTCGCCCACCTGCCGGTGCATCTCCCGCACGGCCGCCTGGTTGACCTCCCAGTAGCCGCGAGCGTGGGACAGCGCCCGCGCAATGGGCGAGTCGCCATACTTCATGTCCGGCATGTAGATATCGATGACACCGTCTAGCAGGGCCAGGGCTTCCAGGCTGTCATAGCCCCCGGTGTTGTAGACCAACGGCAGCGCCAATCCCCGCCCCGCGGCGAGCCACACGGCTTCCAGAATCTGCGCCACCACGTGGCTGGGCGTGACCAGGTTGATGTTGTGGCAGCCCTGGGACTGCAGGGCGAGCATCATCTCGGCCAAGGCCTCCCCTGCCACCTCACGCCCCAGTCCCTTGCGGCTGATCTCCCAGTTCTGGCAGAAATCGCAGCGCAGGCTGCACCAGCTGAAGAAGATTGTGCCCGAGCCGGCCCGGCCGCTGAGGGGCGCCTCCTCACCGTGATGGGGTCCGAAGCTATGGACTCGCGCCAGGGCCCCGGTGCGACAGACCGCACCCTCGATGGTTTCCAGACGGTTGACGTGACAGTAGCGCGCACAGAGATCGCAATCCGCCAGGTGAGCACGTGCCTGCTCGACCCGCCGCGCGAGCACCCCGTTGCGCAACAGCGGGAGGTAGGCTGGCTCGGTCTGAGGCATCGCCGCGACCCCGCCTCTGCTGAATCTACCTATCTCGAGGCATGAGACGCGATTGCGGCATCAGGTCGACGACAGACGCGTCGCCTCCGTGCGCCCACTGTCATACAACCAAAGCTCCCAGTAGTCTCTGGCGACATCCTGGCGCAGGATGTAGACCCCACCGTCCTCTGCGCGCAGCTTGAAATAGCGGTGATCCGGTGAGAGCCAGCGGTCAATCACATCGACCACCTCCAGCGGACGGTCACCGATGAGGAAACGCCGCGGGGTCTCCTCCGCCCGATAGCCGGAATAGCACTCGACGCGAATGCGCAGCGTTTGCTCAGTCATACCGGCGAGCCTCCTCCGGTGCAATTCACACAGTCTGTCTCCGCACTATCCTCGCGCAGGGACCGAGCACACGCAAAAGAAAGATGGCGCAATTCAAGACTCCGAGCGGGTGCACCCGGGCGGGCCGTGCAGGGGGATAAGCATCGACGCAGAGAGTCGACGGGCCTGGCTGGGGCGGTAGTGGAGGCGTTTACGGGCGGAGGGCGGTGTTTGGTGATGGGGTTGGCGGTGGCGTCTACGGAGCAAGAAACGGTGGATGCGGTGCTGGAAGGGACCGAGAAGGTGTCGGCGGTGAGGATCCACCCCACTATCGACCACAGGAGGTTGAAAGCCTCGTTGCTCCAGCTCCGGGAGCTGCGCGGGCCCGGGAGGTGCGTGAACGCATTGGGGTTGGCTGCGCCGGCCGGCGTGGCGGACCGGGACGGGTGGATGGCCGATGCCGTGGCGCGGGCGGCGGCCCGGGGGCCGGTGTTGGTCGGTCGGCTCCATGGGTTGAAGCGGGTGCGGTGGACGAGCGGTCAGGGTAAGCCGGACCTGGTCGAGCGCTTCATTGGCCGGGGCATAGACGTGTGGCCGGTGATGCACGTATGGGAGGCTGGAGACTGTCCGGAGCCGGGGACGGTGTTGTTGCGGGTGCCAGCTCCCGAGGCGCTGGCGGCTGTGGTCCAGGCAACGTCAATGGGGGCGATGGAGGCGCCGGGGTCTGCTGCGGAGGTGGTGGACGGGTCGGTGCAGGGGGAGTGTCAGTAGCCCAGGGGGCGACGGCAGAATGAGTATGGACTCCGCCCCCGGCGCGTCGGTTCTTGGATTCCTGTCCCGGCTCTGCTACTTTTCGCGCCAGACCACCGAGCTACGGAGGTCACTCGATGACATGGCCCCCTCC
>Ga0307417_10000284_pt1 | contig 21711 bp, 17 predicted proteins | sample SalMarWE160210MG_2_FD_202514 | JGI IMG/M metagenome (GOLD analysis project Ga0307417, IMG submission 202514) | Salt marsh sediment microbial communities from the Plum Island Ecosystem LTER, Massachusetts, United States - WE1602-10 | ecosystem: Environmental > Aquatic > Marine > Intertidal zone... | reverse complement strand
CCTTGCCTTTGGCACGCACCAGGAAGAAACGCGTGAGGAACCCCGCCAGGAAGGGGATCCCCAGGTAAATGAACACGCTCCGGGCGATCTCGCCGATGGAAATGTCCACGATGTTGCCGGACAGCCCGAACCAGGTAGGCAGCACGGTGATGAAGACCCAGGCGTACAGGCTGTAGAACAACACCTGAAAAATGCTGTTGAAAGCCACCAGTCCGGCAGCATACTCCGTGTCACCCCTGGCAAGTTCGTTCCAGACGATCACCATTGCAATACAGCGCGCCAACCCGATCAGGATCAGGCCGGTCATGTATTCGGGATACCCGCGCAGGAAAATGATCGCCAGCACGAACATCAGGATTGGCCCGATGAGCCAGTTCTGCAGCAGCGATAATCCCAGGATCTTCCAATTGCTGAACACGTCCCCCAGTTCGTCGTAGTGCACTTTGGCCAGCGGCGGATACATCATCAGGATCAGTCCAAGCGCGATCGGGATGTTGGTCGTGCCAACCGAGACGGCCGCGTTGAAATCCTGCACCGCAGACGGGAAGAGAGACCCGATCCCCACACCGACCGCCATGGCCAGGAAGATCCACAGCGTCAGGTAGCGGTCCAGGAACGTTAATCGTTTGGGGGAGGCTGGTGTCATGCTGTCTCCATTTTTTCGATCATAGTATTATTCATTATGTAGTCATCTTGTCATATTCGGATTTAAGAATATAATGTTGCAGATGAAAGCCCCAAGCTACATAATGGCTTAGGGCTCGACAACTTATTATTCTGACTCAGTAGAATCGGTAACTTCACTGAGAGTTGATGTAAGTTTAGCTATACAATCTGGGCAACAGCATTGCGGCAGAGGATCAACATCCAACAACCTTTCCATTTCTTTGGTAGGTATTCCAAACAATTTAGCAATGTCACTCAACAGATTGAGCAGGTCCGGTTCCGTCAGCCGATAAAAGATGTAGCGTCCATCACGTCGGGTATCAACCAAGCCTGCATCGCGCATTTCCATCAGTTGTTGAGAGATATATGCTTGTCGCATGTTTAGCAGAGTTTCCAGATGACAGACGCAGGCCTCGCCATTTCCAATTGCCATCAAAATCTGTAAGCGAGCAGGGGTGCTGACCGCTCGAAAGATTTGACTGATTCTTTCGTCAGGAGAGATTTCTGATATATTCATATTCTTGAATATATTTTACTACACGTTCACATTTACACATATGATAAATGTCATCAAAATGTCATTTCAAAGGTTGCTATCTTTTCTCACCCGCCAAAATTCAATTTAGACCTACGACCTAAAGGTCGCCGGTTCCAGTTTGTGGAGTTCAGTAAGACCTAAATTAAAATAAAAAAGGCACCCAAAAAGTGCCTTTTTTTCTGTTGAGTAGCGGGGGCAGGACTCGAACCTGCGACCTCCGGGTTATGAGCCCGACGAGCTGCCACTGCTCTACCCCGCATCGGTTTGATCGAACAGGTATTTTACCACCCCGGTCAAATCAAGTCAAGCGGAAATCCGATCAAATCGTGTTTTGCTCGATTTTTTAAGGTAAAAGCGTGATCTCACGGCTGACCAGGTGGATAATCCCGTTAATCCGATCGTCCGCTTGACGCATGACCAGCCGCACGCTGGTTGGAGCGCTGACTGAATACGGGATGACCGCCGTGTAGTCCTGCTGCTCCAGGTTGGGAAAATTCATCAATTTGGAGCCGATCACCCCTCCGTCCTGCCCGATCAGCTCGAAGACGACCGGCTGGGTGTTAAAAGGCTGGATTTGCCCCTTGACGATCACCGTCCCTCCGCTGACCACTCCATTCGCGCGGGGAACATCCACAAAGAAGCGCTCACGCGTAGGGACCGCTGGCAACAGTTCGTCGGCACCGACCGACATCAACAACAACCGCTCCGACCCAATCGCACTGGTTCGCCCGTACCGATCCTCGGTCACGATTTGCAATCGCGCCACTTCACCAGCTGCGCGGATCTCATAGGAGACCTGGATGTCCATAAAACCCCAGGGGCGGAATGAGTTATAAACCTTGGTCAGAACTCGCGTAATCAGGCGACCGTCCTCGCCGATCAGTTCGACCCGCACCTGATTGCGGTCGCCCGGAACTACATAAGCCCGCAGATTGATCGGCGAAACGACTTTGGACATCGGTCCCAGAGAGAGGATCTGCACTGCCGCCAGGTAATCGTCGGGTGTCAGGGTCGGCGTGAGGGTGATGGTTGGCGTAAAAGTTAACGTGGGGACAGGGGAAAGCGTTCGTGTGGGGCTCGGGATCGTGCCGGTGATGGTTGGGGTCGTCGAGGGTTCCAACGTCAGGGTTGGGACCGAAGCTGGGGTTTCGGTATCCAGCACAGACGTAGGCGCTGGCGTGAAGGTATCCGGCTGAGTCGGCGTCGGAAGGGCAGCTGCCGTCAGCGCCACGACTGTCGGCAGATATCCATCCGGAAAAGGCGTCGGGGCGGTGCTGTCCGGTCCCAATCGAAACTGGCAGCCGCTTAAAGCGAACGCCGCAAAAATTAAAAATAAGAGGGGTCTGGTTCGTTGCATAAGAATAATTCTCCCGCAGTTTCCTGCGGGAGAATTATAAACGCGAATGGGGTGAGTCTAGAAACCGTAAATCTGGCTGTATTTGTCGTTCAAATATTTCAGGTAAGCCGTCGGGTCGATCTTGGATCCGGTCACCTTTTGAACCAGTTCCTGCGGTTCAAACTTGCGGCCATGGACATGGATCTTCTCCCGCAGCCAGCCCAGCAGGGTTTCGAATTTTCCGCTCTGGATCTGATCCTGCAGGTTAGGAATATCCTGGTTGATCTTTTCCCATAGCTGGGCCGAAATCAAGTTCCCTAATGCATAAGTCGAGAAATAGCCCATCAAGCCGCTGGACCAGTGGATATCCTGCAGCACGCCCCTGGCAGCGTTTGGCGGTATAACGCCAAGATATTCTTCCATTTTGGTATTCCAGATCTCGGGCAATTGTTTGATATCGATCGTGCCCTCGATCATGCCAATCTCCATTTCGAGACGCAGCATGATGTGCATGTTATAGGTGGCTTCATCTGCTTCGACACGGATCAGGGACGGCTGGACCTTGTTGATGCCTTTGTAAAATGTCATTAAATCCACATTGCCGACCTGCTCTGGGAAGAGCTCCTGGAACCTTGGATAAAAGTGCTTCCAGAAGGGCAGCGAACGCCCGACCAGGTTCTCCCACATGCGCGATTGGGATTCGTGTACCGCCAACGAGGCTCCACCCGCCAGTGGTGTGCGCTCGAAATCCTGCTTGGATCCCTGATCGTACATGGCATGCCCGGCTTCGTGCATCGTGCTGAATAAGGCTGAAGCGCCTGAGTTCGGCTCGAAGCGGGTGGTGATGCGCACATCGTTAATGCTGAAGGAGGTAGTGAAAGGATGTGTCGACTTGTCCTGTCGTCCGCGCTTCCAGTCATAGCCAAACTTGGTGACCACATCCACGCCGAAATCCCACTGCTTCTGCTCCTCGAAATCCAGGCGCAGGAAGGAATCATCCACCTGTTTGCTGGAAGAGATGGCCTGGATCAACTCCACCTGTTTGGGACGCAATATCCCAAAGATCTCTTTGACATCGGCGGTCTTCATTCCCGGTTCAAACTGGTCTAGAAGCACATCATATGGGTGATCAGCCGGAGGGAAAAAGGAGACAAACTGCTTGCCCATCTCCACAACCTTCTCCAGATGTGGCTGAAATACAGAAAATTCGGATTTGCTCCGGGCTTCCACCCAGGCTTCATGCGCCCGGGTCGTGACCATTGCAAACTCGGCCACAAAATCCGGGGGAACGCGGGTGGCTTGATCGTAATCGTGTTTGGTAACTTTAATCAGACGGGCTTCATCCGAATCGGGATCAGCGTCTGCGAATTCCTTTTGCAAATCATCCAGCAATTTACCGATCTCATCGGATGTGAATTTGATTTGAGTAATCCGACCAAGCGTCGCCAGTTGGTTACCGCGCGCCTCTGCGCCTCCGGCCGGCATGTATGTCTGCTGGTCCCAGCCAAGAATGGCCGTAGCATAATTCAGGTCTGCGACTTCGCCTAAAAGGGTTTTTAGTTTTTCATATTTTTCGCTCATCGAATCTCCTTTGAATTTTTTTATGCAACTTTCCAATGCAGGGGCTCGCCATTAAGGGCAGCCAGCACTTCGTTGGCTATATCTTCCGCAGCCCGCGCCTGGGCCTCGGCAGTTTGCGCGCCAATATGGGGCGTGGCAATCATTTTTGGATGGGCCACCAGTTCACTTGCCCCAGGCGGTTCCTGGTCGAAGACGTCCAGGGCTGCGCTGGCCACCTTTCCGGAATTGAGGGCGTACAGCAGGGCGGACTCATTGATGATCCCGCCACGCGCTGCACACACTAAACGAACGCCGTTCTTCATGCGCTCAAAGGCATCCACCCCAACCATGTTGCGCGTATCATCGGTCAATGGCAGATGCAAGGAAATGAAATCGGAACGAGAATAGATTTGATCCAGGTCAGAGGGTCTTGCACCGCGACGCTGAATTTCATCCGGCGGGATGAGCGGATCGTAACCCAGCACCTGCATGCCAAACACCTTAGCTCGCTGGCCAACTTCACTGCCGATACGCCCCATGCCCAGAATGCCCAGCGTCTTGCCGCCCAACTCGATCCCATCCAGGGATTTCTTGAGCCATTTCCCGGTCTTCATTCCGGCATCTGCCCGCGGGATTTCGCGCGCCATAGACAGCATCAGGCCAAAGGTCAATTCAGCCACCGCCAGCGTGGTAGCCGTTGGTGCATTGACCACGGTCACGCCATGGGAGTGGGCCGCTTCCAGGTCGATGTTATCCACACCGACGCCGGCCCGACCCACAACCTTGAGATTCTTCGCAGCTTGAAATACCTCTGCTGTGACTTTGGTCCGCCCCCTTACGACGATCGCGTCAAATTCAAAGATTATTTCCAACAATTCATCGGCCGAGATACCGGTACGGTCCTCCACGCTGGAAGAAGCGCGCAGGATGGTCTGCCCGATATTATCCAGGCCATCTGTAATAAGGATTTTTGGGTTAGACATGACCTGATTTTAACCCATCCCGGCGAGATGTGCACCCTTCCCGGGAAGGGTTGATGGATTATTTTGCTTATGACACAGAAAATCTGGCTTCGTCTTTTCGCACACCCAACAACCCAAACGAAAGTCGAAACAAGAGATAATCTCCCAAGTTGCCAAGCAAATTGCCAACACGGATCATACGTAACAATAGATTAATCGCCTGCGCTTTTTCTTTACCGTAACTTTCGAGCAATTGTTTCACAGCCTCCGGATTTGGGCGAGCATCATTCTCGGCCCAATGCTGGGCATACAGCAAGGCTACCTTTTCCCCACGTGGCGCTCCTACGGGAATCAACCCCTGGGCAAGCTCATCAATCTGTTCCTGCGGTACGCCCGCCTTCAAAGCTGCCATACTATGACCATAGCTGCAATACCGGCAGCCGTTAACTTCCGTCACGACCAACATCAACCGTTCGCGGAAATCCTGCGGGACAAGCGAACGCATGGCCTGGCGAATCAAAGGCCGGTTATGCCAGATGAACCGAAAATCATCCAGAAATTCGTCCAGAGAATGATAGGTGCGACGTAAAAATTTCCTTTTCGTCATTCGTCCCTCCCAAGAACAAAAAGGCTTCGGTTTTTATTTTTAATCCCGGAGCCTTTTGATTATTCGTAACGCAGCGCCTCGACCGGTTCCAAATTCGCTGCCCGATTGGCTGGATAAATTCCAAAGAACAGACCCACGGCCGCAGAGAAGAGCGTTGCCAACAGGATGGCATTCAGCCCTACACTGGGGGTAAAGGGTGTGCCGGACGCAACTGCGACCCGCCCAACAATAAATGCGATCAACCATCCCAGCGCGATCCCCACCAGGCCGCCAAACAAACTAAGCAGTGAAGACTCGGTTAGGAATTGGGTCAAGATATCCCGTTTACGCGCCCCAAGTGCTTTGCGCAGGCCAATCTCACGTGTGCGTTCGGTGACCGAGACCAGCATAATATTCATGATCCCGATCCCTCCCACCAATAATGAGATGGCCGCAATACCGCCCAGGAAAATGGTCAACACGCCGGTGATGGTCTGGGCCGTCTGCAGGAAATCTTCCTGGGAAAAAACCGTGAAATCATCCTCGCCGATCGGCGTGCGATGACGGGTGCGTAAAATCCCGGAGATTTCATCTATGGCGCGTGGAACCGAATCGGAACTGGCCGCCTGAGCGAAAATAACGTCGACCCGGTCAGCCGTACTGCGGCGGATCAAGCGCGCTTGAGCCGTTGTGAATGGGACCAGGACCACGTTGTCCTGGCTGCCGAACGAGCCGCCTCCCTTTGACTCCAGTACTCCGATGATTCGGAAAGGCTGACCTTCGATGCGGATCGTCTCCCCGACGATGCCTTCATGACGACCGAACAAATTGTCAGCGGCTTCCGGACCGATCAAAGCAACCGAGGCCCGACCGAGAATGTGCTCTTCGGTGATGACTTCCCCTTCGGTCACTTTGTAATTGCGCACCGAAAAATATGCGGGGGTTACGCCATTGATGGTTGCGGTATCTTTCTGGCCGCCAAAAACCAACTCGCCATTTCCCTGCAGAATCGGGGCAACTGCTTCTACATCCGGCGCTGCAAAGGGATCTGCAATCGCCTGGGCGTCCCCCAGGGTCAGTGGGCGCGGGTTACGGACCGTATCACTGGTCCCGCCGCGAAAAACAAACAACAGGTTGGTTCCAATTCCGCTGATCGAACCGGTAATCGTATTTTGCGCTCCCGCGCCGATGGCCAGCATGGCGATCACGGCTGCCACGCCGATGACAATCCCCAGGATCGTCAGGCCGGAACGCAGCTTGTTGGCACTCAAACTCTCCAATGCTTCTAAGAAGGACTGCAGCAGGTTCATTTATTTTTCTCCACCAAACCATCACGCAATCGGATGACCCGCTGGGTTTGTTTTGCAATCGTGGGATCATGGGTAACGATAATCAAAGTTGTACCTTTCTGGCGATTTAAATCGAGCAACAGGTCCATAATCTCCTGCCCGACCTTGGAATCCAGGTTACCGGTTGGCTCATCAGCCATGATAATGGCAGGATCATTGACCAACGAGCGGGCAATCGCCACCCGCTGCTGCTGCCCCCCGGAAAGCTCGGTCGGCTTGTGACTCATGCGGTCAGCCAGCCCAACCGCCTCCAGCGCAGCCCGGGCGCGTTCGATGCGGCCGCCGTTGGTGATGCCAGCATAGCGCAAGGGCAATTCCACGTTTGAGAGCGCCGACGTCCGCGAGAGCAGGTTGAAACTCTGAAAGACAAACCCCACCTTGCGGTTACGAATATCCGCCAACTGGTCGTCGCCCAGCGTAGCCACCGATTCCCCGTCGAGGGTATATTCTCCAGCCGTTGGCCGGTCCAGGCATCCCAGGATATTCATCAAGGTCGATTTACCCGAACCAGAAGGGCCCATGATCGTAACCACTTCACCACGTTTGATCTTGAGTGAGACACCGCGCAAGGCATGCACCTCTACCTCACCCATCTTGTAAACCTTGGTCAGGTCTTTGGCTGTAATCACCCAATCCATTTTTATTGCCCACCTGCGAATGGAGGCGGTCCACCCGTCTGGAAATCCAACGGCGGATTGAGAACAATCTCATCCCCCACCGCCAGATCGCCCGAAGCCAGGGCGCTCATCGTATCAGATGAAGCTCCCAGTCGAATCTGCACCGCCTGGGGTTGACCGTTCTTGAGAACATAGACCACACGATTTCCGTTTACCAGGCGTACGGCACGATTCGGGATCAAGAAAACATCCTTCAGCTCGGTGACGACCACATTTACCGCAGCAGTCATTCCGGGCTTGACCTGTTCATCCGGGTCGGTCAGTTCGACCGTTACCGTAAAATTAACCACGCCTTGAACAGTGTTGCCTACCTGTGCAACCTCGGCAACCTGGCCGTGGTATTCCTTGCCCAGAATGGCGTCAAAACTCATGGTGACAGGTTGCCCGATTTTGATCGTGTTGATATCCACTTCAGAGACATCCACATCCACCAGCAAATGCGAGAGGTCATCAACGCGGAAGGCGGCTGTACCGGCTGAAACTTGATCACCGGGTAATGGATGGACCTCCGTAACCGTTCCGGCAAAGGGAGCCATCTGGCGAGCCAGATCGATCGTGGCCTGAATCGACTCCACCTTGGCGCGAGCCGCGTCGACATCCTTCGGGTCGGGACCGTCCTTCAGGCGGTCCCACTCACGCTGGGCGTCCTGCAGTTGGGCTTTTGCCACCGCCAGGTTGGCTTCCAATTCGGCGGAGTCATTTTCAGAGGGTGTGCCTGTGTACCAGTTATAGTTTGCAATCAATTGATCCAGGTTGATACGCGCCTGGGTAAGATTAGCCAGAGCTTGCGCCTTGGGAGGAAAATCATCTTTCTTGTTCCTGAAGGTGCGATAATAATCTGTCGCCCTGGAAACCTGATCCTGGGCCAGGATGATGTTCGACTTGGTATTCTCGATCAAATCATCTGAGGCGCGTGGATAATTCAGGCTGGCAACCTTCTTTTGCGCGTCGTCCACGGCTTTCTGGGCATCTGCCAGAGTCAACTGGGCTTGGGCTTTGGCACTCTCTGATTCGAGCAGATCGTTCAGATTTCGCTGGGCTGTGACCAGGTCCGATTTCGCCAGGATCACGTTTTGAGGCAAGGATGTTTCGAGTAATGAAGCCAAGATGTCCCCAACCTGCACCTGATCGCCTACTTTAACGTAAACCTTATCAACTGTCCCATTCGTTTTCCAGACCAGAACGGCATCCTGCCTGGCGCGCACTGTACCGGTTGCGCCGACGGTAGCAGTCAGGTTACCCTTTTCAAGTTTGGTTGTCTGATACGCCGAATTGCCCTGTGCAGCGCCTCGCCGGCTCAACAACACCGCAACAACGATGATGGCAAATGCAGCTATTCCCAGGATCGTCCAGGTCCGCTTACTGAATTTTTTGGAAAAATTTTTCATGCTATTCAACCTCCACAAAAAGGTGAGTTTTTACAGGTCTCCATAACCAAATAGAAACTCAATCGTTGCGTTAAAATCCTGGCCAGTGCGTACATGAATTGAGCTTTTACCAACCCAGGACAAATGCTCGGGATACAATAATATCAATAAAACCCATGGTTAACTATATAATTCTTGATAGAAATCTCAGGCCCCTGATTCCTTATGTAAATTATTTTTGTCATCTTACTCGAATCAAAATTATTGATATCAAAAACCAATCAACTAAATATGATGACCGATTAATCATACGCCTAACCTCACAAGAAGTTTCATGCTTGTGCCCAGACAGCTTAGCAGGTATCCATTTTCAACAATCATAAATGAAAATTGTCACAATGCCCAGCTTAACCACATTAATGTGACGATTGTCGTCCACTTTGGTGACATAATTGCCTGTCTCAAGCAATTAAGATTAGGTATTATCTTTTAAGAGAGATTAATGCAAACATTATCGTTACAGGAGCAGATTCATGCAAGCTGTCCCCAGTGAATTCCTCGCCATTGACCGCAAAGAACGCTATTACAAACCCTTCGTCGATCTTGACTTGCGTCCGCCAGGAGAACGCACCTGCGATTTCGAAGATGTCGTGATTTCTTTTAATAGCGAACGTGCAAAGCTGGAAGCAGGGCGCTGCATCCACTGTCCCGATCCGGCTCCCTGCATGCTGGCCTGCCCGACCCACAATGACATCCCCTCCGCCATGTGGCTGATCGAACAGGGGCGCTTTCAGGAAGCCGCACAACTTTATCATCAGACCAGCTCCTTACCGGAAGTTTGCGGCCGCGTTTGCCCACACGAACAACTCTGCCAGGGTTCATGTGCACTAAATAAACACCACGAACCGGTACAAACCGGCGCGCTGGAAGCCTTCGTTGTAGATTTCGAACGCGCGACTACAGGCCATGCTATACCAGTAGGCCAGTCAACTGGCAAAAAAGTCGCTATTATTGGGGCTGGTCCGGCGGGACTTGCCTGCGCTGAACTATTGACCTTGCAGGGTCATAAGGTCACGATTTTTGACAGCAAACCGGCTCCCGGTGGTTTGATGGTATACGGCATCCCCAACTTCAAACTCCCAAAAGACGTTTTCTTCAAAAAATGGGAAGAATTCAAGCAAGCTGGAGTCAAATTCGTTGCAAACACCTATATTGGCCAAGATAAAACCATCGACGATTTATTCAGTGAAGGGTTCGAGGCTGCTTTTTTGGGTGTCGGAACCGGCGTTGATGCCCCAATGGAAAACACACCCGGTACTGATTTGCCAGGTGTTTTCGAAGCCACAGACTTCCTGATCCGTGCAAATGTTGATCCTGCAATTATGCCTAAGGATAAAGCCGAAAAACTCGAGATCGGCAAGCGGGTGGTGGTGATCGGCGGCGGCGATACCGCATCCGACTGCCTGCGGACAGCTCTGCGTATGGGCTCTGAAGAAGTTACCTGCCTGTACCGCCGTACCGAGAAGGAAATGCCCGGTGGCAGAAAAGACCGCAAGATGGCCAGGGAAGAAGGTGCAAAATATCGCTTCCTGACCCAACCGGTTAAATTCATAGCCGGTGAAGACGGCCGGCTGGCTGCGGTTGAATGTATCGAGATGCGTTTAGGCGAACCGGACGAAAAAGGTCGGCGGCGGCCAATTCCAGTAGAGAATTCCAATTTCAGCGTAGCTGCTGATACGGCCATTCTAGCACTCGGTTACTGGCCAGATCCCGTGATCGGGGATACAACCCCTGGATTGGAAACTCACAATTGGGGTCTGATCAAGCTGGTTGACAAAGAAACTGGCGCGACTACTCGCGCAGGCGTGTTTGCTGGTGGCGACGGCGTCACCGGTCCAGATTTGGTCGTGACCGCCATGGTGGCGGGTCGCAAAGCCGCTCACTCAATCAACAAATACCTGCGCGAAAAATAAAGCATATCCCCGAGGGCAGGGTGAAGAAACCGGCACAATAATTGTGCCGGTTTCGCTTTCTTCAATTTATTCAAACTCATTTCTATCTCACTTTTTCTGGTTATAATCACCCGCATGCTCTACAGGTTGCAACGTATTTTTGAGTGGGTTATCTTCATCGTCCTGTGGGTCGTCTTGCTGACAAGCAGTACGCCAATCTATACCAGCATTTATGACCGGGCCCGCGCGTATACGCGGAGTATGGAATTCGACTACATCTCCTGGACGTTCAACGCCGCCTGGATCAAATTCCAGCAAGATTCGATCAGCAGTCCCCATTACATAGACCGCGAGACACGCAAACAAATCGTGATGGAATACTTACGCGTCAGTAATCAAATCTTCCAGGATGAAGGCAAGCTCAACCAGATGTTTGCCGATCCCTCCATCAAGGATAAACAAGCAGCCTCCGCAAATCTGCGGCATGAACTCGACAACCTTTACAACCAGCAATCCAAACTGGCGCCATTTGCTGAGTCTATCTTACAGGAACAGGTCAGTAGTATACTGGCACAGCAGGGTTTGACTGCCGGCGGGCAGCCCGTTCCCCCGGTGCTCTATCACATGTCCCCCGTTCCCAACGCACTGATAGTCTCTCCGCGCGATCACATTGAACAGATTGCCAATATCTCATTATCTCCTAAAATGACCGTTGACCAGGAGGCTGCGCTCGAAAACCAGGTCGACCAGGGATTGAACGTTTCTTCACTGGTTGTGCCAATTGGAGGCATCGGCAGCTACCCGACCATGGTTATGCGCACAACCGATTTATCCTGGCTGCTGGAAACCGTCTCCCACGAATGGACACATAATTACCTGTCCCTGCGGCCGCTGGGTATCAACTACGATACCACACCCGAATTGCGAACGATGAACGAGACGACCGCTTCGATCGTCGGAAAAGAAATCGGCAGCCTGGTTTTGAAGACCTATTACCCCGAACTGGCTAACACATCCTCCCCGGACTTGAGTTTGGTCTCGCTTCCCGGTTCGCGGCCTAACCCGAACGACCTGCCTCGTCCGGTCTTCGACTTTCGCAAGGAGATGCGCTTGACGCGTGTGACGGTCGATAAATTGCTTTCCGAAGGAAAGATCGACCAGGCGGAAACCTATATGGAACAACGCCGCCAGGTCTTTTGGGATCACGGGTATGCCATCCGCAAGCTAAACCAGGCTTACTTCGCCTTCTACGGCGCTTACGCTGATGTCCCCGGTGGCGCGGCTGGAGCGGATCCGGTCGGGCCGGCTGTCCGGGACTTGCGTGCGCAATCCAGGTCCCTGGCGGATTTCGTCAACACAATTTCCTGGATGACCTCCTTCCAGCAACTTCAAAATACCGTCGCTCAGCCAACCAGCGCCCAAGCCACACCATGAGGGGAGATTGCCAATGCGGAAGTATTTGATTGCTATTGCTATCGTTATCTTATCTGCTTTCATGTTGACGGCTTGTGGGAGTACCCCGACCAAACCCGCCACGGATCCTGCGACGCTACCCTCCAAGGTGGTCAACAATCCCGTGACGCCCAAACCGGGATTTCCTTGCATCATGCTGTCCACCGAACCGACTCCCGGCCCGGATGTCCCCTCATTATTTGCCCCAGTCAGCAGCGCAGATTGGATTCGCGGATCCGCTCACGCTACGGTCACTTTCACGGTGTACAGTGATTTTCAGTGCCCGAATTGCAAAGGCCTTGAACCAATTTTAAAACAATTGGTAGTCGATCATCCCGAGGATCTTCGCGTCGTGTATCGACATTTCCCTTTGATCACGGTGCACGACAAAGCCGCCCTGGCGACCCAGGCAGCCGAAGCCGCTGGTTTACAGGATAAATTCTGGGATATGCATGATTTACTCTTCGAAAAACAATCCGAATGGGAGCAGCTCTCACCGGACGACTTTATCAAGTGGGTCTCTTCTCAAGCCGAAGATTTAGGCCTGGATTCAAATCAGTTTAAAACAGATCTGAACAGCGAAGCTTTGGTGGCCAAAGCTCAGAAAGCCTGGGATGACGGGCGTCAAATCCCGATCCCCGGTACACCTTTCATGTTGATCAACGGTCAGGCATACACCGGGCCGCGAGATTATGATAGTCTGGATCGCATCATCCGTTTGATCGCACTCGGCCAGCGGCAATTTACCACCTGCCCAGCCATGAGCATCGATCCAACAAAACAATATATTGCCCGGTTACACACTGACAAGGGCGATGTCGCCATCAATTTATTGGCGGACAAGGCTCCGATAACGGTCAACAATTTCGTGTTCCTGGCCCGCAACGGCTGGTATAAAAACATCACCTTCCACCGCGTCATCCCCGGCTTCGTCGCCCAGACCGGCGATCCAAGTGGCACTGGCTCTGGAAATCCGGGATATTTCATCCCTGATGAGATTAACCCTCTACTCAAATTCGATAAACCGGGAGTAGTTGGGATGGCTAATTCCGGACCGAATACCAACGGCAGTCAATTTTTCATCACCTACGCTCCAGCCTCCAAGCTGGACGGCATGTATACGATCTTCGGCTATGTGATTTCTGGCATGGATGTTCTCACAAACCTGACACCACGCGATCCGCAGTTGGGAACGGTTTTACCACCAGGTGATAAACTGTTAAGTATCGAGATTGAGGAGAAATAGTGCAAGAAAATCCCATTCAGACCACCCCGGTCACACCACCTTTGAAAGAAGGTTCCGTTCACTGGCCAGCGACCCTGCTATTGACCTTCAGTTTGTTATCGTTCTTGATCATAGTCCTGACCACCATCATCCTGATATTCAGAGGAGCGATAGCCCTATTTCAAAACGTGGATTATCAAACCAGTGCCAGTATGTTCACTGTGGCCCTGGAAACCACGTTGATTGGGCTGGTCCTGGCAGTCATTGCATATTTTAGTATCCGTCGCATTTTGGACAAGACTGAGCCGGAGGTACTCACGATCTGGAAACCTGGTTTGTTTGCCGGGTTGGTGATCGTTTGGGGCCTCAGTTTATTGCTTGGACAATGGGCCACAACGAATTCGGGGAGCGGTTGGTGGGTAATGCCTCCCGTGACGATTCTGGCGGTTGGGATTCCGGTCTGGGGTTTTGCATCCCTGGCTACGCGTGGGATCAGATTGGGGCCTCGTTGGAGCGTCTGGGGCATCTTCGGGCTGGGTATGTCCCTTGGTCCGTTCCTGATTATCCTGGCAGAGTTCGGACTCTTCGTGATCATCGTCCTGGTAACATTCATCCTGATCGCGGCAAATCCGGGTTTGGTAGAACAATTGAAACAGATGGTAACGCGCTTGCAATATGCTCCAAACGATCAAACTGTTTTGCACATATTGGAACCAATGATTTATCACCCGCTTACCATCCTGGGTGAGCTGACATTCGTCTCAGTCTTAGTCCCATTAATCGAAGAAAGCTTAAAACCAATTGGTGTGTGGCTTTTCGCAAAGAAAATAGCAACCCCAGGACAAGGATTTGCCCTGGGTGCATTGAGCGGAGCGGCTTATGCGCTGGTTGAAAGCCTGGGCGCATCTGCCCAACCGGGGATTGGTTGGGGTATGATTTTGATCACGCGGGTCGGGACTGGTGCCGTTCACATCTTGAACAGCGGTTTGATGGGCTGGGCACTGGTCTCGGCATGGAAAGAACGGCGCTACCTGCTACGTTTGGTTGGTATCTACCTGGCCGTCGTATTGATCCACGGGACTTGGAACGCATTTGCACTCGGGTTCGGATTTAGTAATCTGACCGATTTCCTTCCCACGAACGCATTCAATCTGCAACAGATCGGGGTGATCTCCAGCTTTGGATTGGGTGGCTTATCCCTGATCGTAACCTTCATTCTTGTCTGGGCCAATTGGCGCCTGCGAACAGCCGGGCAGGTTCCCGAACCGAACCCCAAAACACCAGAAGAGACGGTATAATCGGCCTCTGTTAAATTTTGAGGATTGAGGAAAGCATGGATTTAGTCAAATTTTTCATCGACCTGTTCCTGCATTTGGATGTGCATCTGGCCGAGATCATCGCGCAGTATGGATTGTGGACCTACGCCCTGCTGTTTTTTGTGATTTTTATGGAAACCGGTTTTGTTGTTACTCCCTTCCTGCCTGGGGACTCGCTGCTGTTTGCTGCCGGGACCTTTGCAGCGTTAGGCGCACTTCATCACGTTTCCCTGCTGGGTCTGTTAGCGGTGGCAGCTGTTTTAGGCGACACGGTTAATTACTGGATTGGGCACTTCATTGGGGAGCGTGCCTACACCGGGGAGATCAAATGGCTCAAGAAAGAGTATATCGAACGAACGCACGCTTTCTTCGAGAAACACGGCGGGAAGACCATCTTCCTGGCCCGCTTCGTACCAATTATCCGCACCTTCGCGCCTTTCGTGGCCGGGGTAGGTCGCATGTCTTACGGGTATTTTTTCTCGTACAATGTCATTGGCGGGATTGTGTGGGTCAGCCTCTTCATATCCGCCGGTTACTTCTTCGGGAATATTCCCTTCGTCAAACACAACTTCTCGGTCGTCATCCTGGCGATTATTTTTATTTCGCTCATTCCTGCCGGGATGGAAGCCTGGAAGGCCCATCAGGAAAGCAAAGCGCAGCCAAAAGCGCAAGCTTAAAACAATTCTTAATTAATTGGCGGAGGCGGCTAACCGTCTCCGCTCATTTTTTATATGAAACGAATAGCCATCATTTTTTCACTTTTTATTTTAGCGGTGATCATTGCTGCCGACTTGAATATTCTGCCAGCATTCACCAGGGTATTTTACAATTTTCAGGGAGGCGACAAGGTCGGACATTTCATCTTGTTCGGCGTCCTGAGCTTTTTTGTCAACGCTAGCCTGCTGCTGCAAGTCAAGCCAATGCGCAACCAGGCCCGAATGGTCATCACCTCAACCCTGGTTCTTTTCGTTCTCATCAGCTTCGAAGAATGGACACAGGCTTTTATCCCCAGCCGCACTTTTGATCTGGTCGATCTGTTCGCCAGCCTGACCGGCGTGGTAATCGGAGCAATACTTGCCGGTTTAATTGCAGCCAAATTCATAAAAACAACCTCGAAATAGGTACTTGACAATCTCCGAATATCTCATATAATTAATGCGTAGTCAATTGACTACGCATATTACTTAGGAGAATAACGATGAATAAGAACATCCTGCATAACCGGTCATTGTTGACCATCGGTATTTCCGAGTCAGTCAGTAATATCGGCAACTGGATTACCATGATGGCCGTCTTCGCGATGATCGTCTTCAAAGGGGACGGCACCGTGGCACAAAGCAGCGGAATCTTCCTGGCAGGTTTGGTCCCCACGCTCTTTGCCAGCCCACTGGCCGGCTGGCTGCTGGACCGCTATGACCGCAAATGGCTGATGGTCGGCAGCGAGCTTACCTCCGGTTTAATCACCATCGGGTTAATTTTTACCCAGCGGTTGGAACTGATCTATGCTGTACTTGCCTTGCAGTCCATTTCTATTTCACTCATGACCCCGGCACGACAGGCCGTCATCCCTGACATTGTGTCTCAAGAGGACCTGACCGGTGCCAATGCCCTCCTGCAACAATTGGCAGGCATTATTAAAATTGCGGCTCCGATCCTGGCGGGTATGATCCTGGCCGTCATGAACCCCCACACTGCGATTGTGTTGGATGTATTCTCATTCCTCGCATCAGCCTTTATCCTCAGCCGCCTGCCATCCCTGCCTGCTCATCACCAGGAAGCGATAAGCGAAACCGGATCAGCGTATTCGGTCCAGCACTCAAAAACCAGCCTGGTGGGCGTCATTTTTAATGACCTGTACCTGCGCTTGCTCTTCGTTTCGACCTTCCTGGCGATATTCATCTTTATTGGTTTTGATGTCTTGACCCCACTCTATACCCGTGACATCCTGTCAGCCAGCGAAAAATTCTTTGGCATCATGATCGGACTGATTGGTATCGGGACTGTGGGAGCAACGATTATACTGATGCTGCGCAAAGGCAACGGAGACCCATGGCGCGACATTATCCTCGGCTTGCTGATGCTTGGCATCATTCCGGTCGTCATGTCATTTGGAACCATTCTTCACAACATCCAGCTGACGCGCGCTTTGATCATCGCTGGCTGTTTGATCGGTGGATTTGGCAATGGCATGCTCAACGTCCAAACTGTGACCTTGATACAGTTGCTCACCCCAGCCCACTTGCTTGGCCGATTGGGCGGGGCTTACCAGAGCACAGCCGTCGCGGGCCAGTTGGCCGGCTTGCTGGTCACCCCCCTCCTGGTTCCAGGTCTGATGGACTACGGAAATTATTTCGCCGCCTCAGCTCTGTCAGTTCTGCTGGTCGTCATGTTTACGGTCATCACCTTGATGCTTTCCCGGCGGACCAGAGTTAGCCAAGCCGCTACGGATTAACCTGAAGGGAAGTATATATGAAACCCTATCTCGGTCATCATCCCGCTACGTGGTCGATCGGTCGATCCATTATTTTGGAATTGGAGACCTTCCTCAACTTCGCTCTAAACCAGCATTTGTTACCCGGACTCACTGCTGATATCGTCGAAACGGTAAACGCCATTCCAGAGGAGTGGCTGCAGGCCTGGCAAGAACTATGGGGCAAACCCGAAAAATACCGTTATGGCCTGGAAATCGCCGCCCGGATCGCAGGCACGATCGAAGTGGACGATTACGGGCAGGCAACCCTGCCGATTCGCGAGTTGACGGTTGAGGCTGCGCTGGAACGTCTGGCTGTCCAGACTGGAAAAGTGGATCCTGGCACCGGCGCCAAACTTGATCCGGTTGGACAGTTGATCGAATTGGGCACCCAAAAACAAATCGCGCTTTACAGCGCGTTAGGCTTTCAGATTACCCTCGAAGACGAACGCACCCGGCGCATCCGCCAGGAACTGGCCTGCGCTGCACGCCTGCTTGCAGGCAGCGATCTGCATACCCGCTTCTGGATGCTGGTGGACCAATTCTTCTACGAGGTGTATCATCCCTGGCGGGAAGCGCGCCTGCAGGTGATGGAGCAGTCCGAGATGCGCGCCCGTACCGCGCTGGGAAATCCGGACCAGATTCCCAACCTCGAATGGCTGCCGGTGCGTAATCCACTGCTGCGCCAACCCGAATTACGGGAAGCAGTAAAAAATGGCGGGCTGCATGTCTTTTTTTGGGTTGAGCCATTTGGCCTGTCGGACACCTGGCTGCTCGAATCGGGATATATCGGAGTCTCGTTTGCCGAGGATGGCATTCTCTTTCAAAACTTTCAGGGTTGGGCACAGGATGTGGCCGGCAGGGCGCAAGCATTGAGTGACCCGACCCGCCTGATCATCCTGCGTATGATCCGACATTTCGGCATGGTCAACACCGAGATTGCCGACTATCTGGGTATCTCGCGACCGACAGTCAGCGTACACGCTAAAATCCTGCGTAAAGCCGGGTTGATCAACTCCCATCAGGAGGGACGTCTGGTACGGCACAAGGTTGACTCTAACGAAATCCGCCGTCTCTTTCGAGACCTGGAAGCCTTCCTGGACCTGCCGCCTGAAGATTAATAACAAACTCCCGAGACGATCGTCGCGGGAGTTTGTTATTAGGGGCATATGGTTACTATGGTAACAGGCGCAGATGCGCTTCAGAATTGCTGGTGATGGCTTGCTCGTTCCACAACATCGGGGAATACTGGATATTGCGCCACAGATCTGCCATGTCGATGTAATGGGGATCGAAGGCATGGCCCGACTGTCCTGTGGTATGGACCGTCAGCGAATTGCGCAGGTCGCCCAGGTCGACGATCATGCGCATGGACGGCAACCAGTTGACCTCGAAGGAATCGCCCACATCCCAGCCGGTGGCGTTGACGATGCTTTCGCCACCCGCGGTTGGGAAAGGGCCACGATTGAAGATCGACTCGATCGGACCGATACCCGATTCGCCCAGGGTTGGGTTCCGGAAGGTGGCTGTATGCAAATCTCCCCATTTCCACTGGCCGATATCCTTCCCAAACTTGTCGACGCACGGTTTGCATGAAACGGCCTGGCCGAAGGCTTTGGCGAATATTTCATCGCGCGTCTCGACCTGAACAGGTGTGGATTTGTCATCCCACCAGGGGCTGTCCGGCTCTTGGACCAGCTCTCGCATCACCTCGAACCAGCGCGAACCACCGGTGGGTTGATAATCCTTGGGAATGGCCTCATCGTTAAAAGTATCGCTCAGCAGACTCCACCAGAAGGATTCGAACAGCGCCGCCGAAGGTGAATCCATCGTCGTCTGGTAATTCCAGTTGGCCAAGTACTTGTCGCGGATTGCTGCCAGCTCCGGGTCCAGCTTGACCTGCATTAAGACCGGAACCAGGGTTTCGGCGTTCAAATCCTTATCGTCTCCCTGCATCTTCTGCATATACGGGATGTCGATCTTGCCGGGGGCGTCCTCGATCATGCCCAGAATGCGGGCAGCGCGGAAGCCATAATCCCAATCGGTGGTGACCAGGTAGGGATAATCTCGCGGCGGGACCTGGTTGTTCGCCGTGGCGACGTAGCCCGAGGCCGGGTTAAAAACATAGGGCAGCTTTTCGAACGGGATAAAACCGGTCCAATCGTAATCATCCGTCCAGCCAGGGACGGGCAGGCGCCCGTCGCCATTCTTACGGATCGGTACCAAACCGGGCATCTGGTACCCAATATTCCCATCCACATCGGCATACACCAGATTCTGGGCCGGGACCTGGAAGTTGCGTGCCGCCTGTCGGAAGTCACTCCAGTTTTGGGCTTTGTTAAAGCCCCAGATGGCTTCGAAAACCGAGCCGGGCTGCAAAGCAGTCCAGGCCAGCGAAATCACATATTGCGAAGGCAATTCGATACCGGCCTGATCTTTAAACGGGGTGGCCGTCCCTTCGACCTTATCTTTCAACGGTCCATACGTATCGGAAATAACCGGACCGTGGCGCGTACTGCGCACGGTTATTTCAAGCGGATCGCTGCCCGCCACCAGAATGGTCTCCTGGCGGGTCTCGAAATCGACCCATTTTCCGTTGACTTCGTACTGGTTTGAGTTATCCGGGTTGACCTTTTCGACATACAGGTCCATCACATCCGGCCCGACGTTGGTAAAACCCCAGGCGATGCGGTCATTATGCCCGATGACCACGCCCGGGACTCCAGCGAACGAAAAGCCACTGATCTCATACGGGCAGGCCTCCGACTTGGGTTGACAATGCAAATTAACCTGATACCAGATCGAGGGCATCTGGATCCCAAGGTGCGGGTCATTGGCCAGCAGCGGCATACCACTGACTGTCCGCTGGCCCGAAACTACCCAGGAGTTGGAGCCAATGCCTGAACCCGCCGGGCCGAGAAGCGCATCCAGCGAGGTGATATTTTCTCGAACGCTATTCAAAGTGGCTTGTGACACATCCGCAGACATGCGAGCCTGGCTACCGGAAGGTTTAAAAACATTCTCGCCGATCTTTGGCACAATCACCGGATGATCGTCCGGGTACGGCGGAAATAATTCGTCTACCTGTGCGGGTGTCAGAGTCTTAAGCAAGATCGCACGTTCAATTTCTTCCCCCATGTTGCCCCTCAAATCCCAGGCCATGGCTTTGGCCCAGGTCAGCGAGTTAACCGGTATCCACTGCTCAGGCCTGTAATCCGCATTGAGCAGTTTAAGCACGCCATATTCCAGACTGAGCGAGGTACCCTGGTGCTCGGCCAGATAGGCGTTGACACCTTGGGCGTAAGCGTTCAGTATCGCCTGTGATTCGGGATCCAAATCCTGCCACTCCTGCTCGGCGATCTGACGCCAGCCAAGCGTGCGCAAGAATTCATCCGTTTGAACCTGGGACTTCCCAAGCATCTCCGAGAGCCGCGCTGAGCCAATATGACGCCAGAAATCCATCTGCCAGAATCGGTCCTGGGCATGGACGTAACCCTGCGCCATGAACAAATCATGCTGCGTGGTGGCATAAATGTGCGGGATGCCCATGCCATCCCGGTAGACGTCTACGCTGCCATCCAGACCCTTGAGATGGATCTCTCCATCCGTCTGCGGAAAAGACCGGGGTGCCAGCGAATTGGGAATGTAACTGCGGGTGAGATAAAAACCGAAAGCTGAGAAAAAAACAACCAAAACCAATAACACACTACCGGCGCGCATCAAGATACGACGAACCCTGGATGACATTCCTCCTCCTCAATCTGGTGATTAGAACCGATTATATATCTAACCTTCGCAATGGGAAAAAAAGAAGGACGAGGGATTTCCTCGTCCTTCCAGATTATTTGATTATCCCCAGCATCCGCGGGAACCAGTACCATAACAGATCGGCAGCCGGTTTGCCATGCACGGATGCGGATTTATCCTGCAGGATAGTCGGTGGATAATAACCACGGCTGACGAAGCCATTCACCCAGGGCCGCGTGTTGATCGCTGTCAGCATGGCCTGATAAACATCGACTTGTGCCTGCAAATCCAGGGTAACCGTGGCCACATCTGGGCTGGGTTGACTTAGGGCCATCCAATCCAGGCAGCCGCCTATTCCATCGGGCGGGCAGTTGGTAGCAGATCCAATAATGGACGGAGCGGCCATGGCGATCACAACCGGCTTCTGCAGGGTCTCCTCGAAGGGTAAAATTTCCGCATCGAGCAGCCGCCCAGCCTCGTTGACCAGGACCTCGTTGGATGGGACCAG
>Ga0307417_10000283_pt1 | contig 21718 bp, 21 predicted proteins | sample SalMarWE160210MG_2_FD_202514 | JGI IMG/M metagenome (GOLD analysis project Ga0307417, IMG submission 202514) | Salt marsh sediment microbial communities from the Plum Island Ecosystem LTER, Massachusetts, United States - WE1602-10 | ecosystem: Environmental > Aquatic > Marine > Intertidal zone... | reverse complement strand
GCCGTAGAAGCTGTCGAAGTCCGTGCTGCCCCGGGCGGTCGAGCCCTCCGTCACGCTGTCCACCATTTCGCGCATACCCTCACCTTTGGTCATCAGCTTCGCTCAACCTCCATCTAGTAGACGCCTGGGACTGCCGCATCGTTGCGTGAGCCGAGCGGTGTCGCTGCCGAGCGGGTGATGTCACCCGGTGAGCCGATCCCGACGTAGACGATTCCATTGCCCCCGCAGTCGATCGCCCCCTTGCCGTCGAGATCGTCCCCGTTCTCGTTGCGCAGCCGGAGACCGAAGTTGCCGAGATTGCTGCCCGACACGCCGTTGTAGTCGAGGGTGACGAGATCGTACGACGCACCATCGGCAATCCGATCCGCGAGCCCGGAGGCCATTGCGTCGAAGAAGCCCCTGACTGCGGTCTCCACAACTTGTGAGCACGACGCCCCAATCATCGCCTCAACACCAACTTCGGAGATAGGGGCTTCGACATCTGAGGTGCCACAGCTCGCGAGAAACAGGGACAACCCAACCGCGATCGTTGTTGTTTTCCGCATCTCGCAACCATACGCCGCGACGTTGAGCGTGTTACCGGCGTCGCCCGGGATCAGAAGCGAGCACACTAGATTCCCACCCATGTCTACCGGTGGCTCATCCCGTGTCGTGATCGCCGCGTTCCTGGCGAACCTGGGCATCGCAATAGCCAAGTTCATCGGGTTCATCTTCACCCGCTCCTCGTCGATGCTGGCCGAGTCAATCCACTCGGTCGCCGACACCGGGAATCAGGTACTGCTCCTGATCGGTGCCCGGCTCTCGAAGCGGCAGCCGGACGAGGAGTTCCAATTCGGATTTGCCAGGGAAAGCTACTTCTGGTCCTTCGTCGTTGCCATGATCTTGTTCTCGCTCGGCTCGCTGTTCGCTCTCTACGAGGGGATCGGGAAACTCAGGCATCCCCACGAGATAGACAACGTCGCCTGGGCGATCGTCATATTGATTTTGGGCGTAGTCCTCGAGGGGTCGTCGTTCCTGACAGCGGTGCGAACCTCGCAGCCGCTCAAGGGTGATCGCAGCTGGTGGCGGTTCATCCGCTCCTCACGTATTGCGGAGTTGACGGTGGTCCTGCTCGAGGATTTCGGCGCCTTGATCGGCCTCGGAATCGCGCTCACCGCGGTGACCGTGAGCACCGTAACCGGCGACCCGGTGTGGGACGCGATCGGCACCATCTGCATCGGTGTGTTGCTGGGCGCCATCGCCACGCTGCTTGCCGTCGAGATGCGGGGACTCCTGATCGGGGAATCGGCTCAGCCGGGCGACTACGACAAGATCCGCACGGCCATGCTCGGGGCGCCTGACGTTGTAGACGTCATCCACCTCCGTACCCAGCATTTCGGGCCGGAACAGCTGCTGGTCGGCGCCAAGATCGCCTTCTCCCGCGACCTGTCGGTTCTCCAACTCGCCAACGCCATCAACGAGGTCGAGCGGCTGGTCCGGGAGGTGGTCCCGATCGCCCGTCCCATGTACATCGAGCCCGACATCATTCGTGACGTGGAGCCACAGCCCGGCGACTCCGGGGACTCGAACCCGGTATCTTGAGGGCGATGCGATTCCGAACCAAACAGATCCACGCCGGGGTGACACCCGATCCGACGACCGGTGCGATCCTGACCCCGATCCACCAGTCGACCACCTTCGTGCAGCCGTCCGTCGATGAGTACATGGCCACCGGGTACTCGTATTCGCGGTCGGGCAACCCGACCGTGCGGGCCTTGGAGATGAAGGTTGCCGCCCTGGAAGACGGCGCCGATGCAGCAGCCTTCGCCACCGGGATGGCTGCCACCAACGCAGTGATGCTGGCGATGCTCAACGCCGGCGACCATGTGATCTTCTCCGACGTCGTCTACGGCGGTACCTACCGGCTGGCCACCCAGGTGTATCGCCGATTCGGCGTCGAATGCGAGTTCGTCGACACCTCGCATGCGGAGAACGTGGCCGCCGCTCTCCGGGACAACACCCGGCTGGTGTTCACCGAGACGCCGGCAAACCCGACGCTGAAGCTGACCGACATCGCCGCCGTCTCGGAGATCACGTCGGCCCGCGGCATCCCCCACTGTGTCGACAACACCTTCCTCACCCCCTACTACCAGCGACCCTTTGAGCTGGGAGCCGACCTCATCGTCCACTCGACGACGAAGTACTTCGACGGCCACAACGCGACCGTCGGCGGCGCCGTCGTGTCGAGGAACGACGAGTTCCAGGAAAAGATCAAGTTCATCCAGAACGCCACGGGGACCACCATGTCGCCGCAGATCGCCTGGCTGACCCTGCAGGGAACCAAGACCCTGTCGGAGCGGCTCGATCGGCAATCTGATAACGCCATGCAGGTCGCCCGGTTCCTCGAGAGCCACCCCAAGGTCGTCGAGGTCGCCTACCCGGGGCTGGAGTCGTTCCCGCAGCACGACCTGGCGAAACGGCAGGCATCCGGCTTCGGGGCGATGGCGTGGTTCGAGGTCGAGGGCGGGGTCGAAGCCGGGAAGAAGCTGATGGGTCTCGTGCAGTTGTGGACGCTGGCAGAGAACCTCGGCTCGGTGGAGTCGCTGATCACACACCCCGTGACCATGACCCACGCCGCGATCTCGCGTGAGGAGCGGCTCAAGGTGGGCATAACCGACGGTCTGGTACGGATCTCGGTAGGGATGGAAGACGTCGAGGACCTGATCGAGGACCTCGCCCAGGCGCTCGATCGGGTATGAGCGACCCGGTGCTCACCACGATCGACGGCCTCGGCGTCGACTACGAGGTCATCCCGTGCGACCCTCAGCTCGCAGATACCGCCCAGTTCTGCGAGGCGTACGGGTACTCGCCCGAGGACTCGGCGAACACGATCGTGGTGGTCGGCAAGGCCGACCCGAGGGTCTACGTTGCCTGCGTCGTGCTGGCCAGCACCAAGCTCGATGTGAACGGCACCGTGAAAAAGAAGCTCGGCATCCGACGTACCTCTTTCGCATCGGGTGATGAGACCGTCGCCGTCACGGGGATGACCATCGGCGGGGTCACCCCCTTCGGTCTCCCCAAAGACCTCCCCATCTGGATCGACGAACGGGTGATGGCCCGGGAGACGATCATCCTCGGCGGTGGCTCGAGGGACCGCAAGATCTCCGCCCCACCGGCAATCCTGACCGCCCTGCCCGCCGCCGAGGTGGTCACGGAGCTCGCCAAGGAATTCGAGCCGAGGTAGCGAGCGATGAAGACCATCCCCAACGAGCTCACCGCCGCGCTTGCAGCCAACCCCGAGGCGCAGCGCATCTTTCTGGGCATGTCCCCGTCACATCAGCGCCAGTACGCGATGCACGTCGCCGAAGCAAAACGCCCGGAGACGCGGAGACGCCGGGCGGCACAGATGATCCGCCTGATCCTCACCAAGGGCGACACGTAGAGAGCTACGGCCGATACGTCAAAGGCGACCACCGCTCGTCCTTCCCCCCTCGTCCGGCCCAAGAGGGCCGCCCGATCCCCCCGAAATGGGGGGATAGCTACTTGCCCCCAACAGCCGTTCTCGGGCCGCAAGAATTCAGACCGGTGTCATGTTGCCAACATCTCTGTATCAAGTGGGCCCTCTACCGTGTCTCTTGTTAGGGGGACAGGGCATGGGATCGGCCGCCAAGACCGGTCCCAACGCCCAAGAGCGCTCCGGTGCCGCAACGCCGGGGGCTCCAGGAGACGGGTGGGCGATACGCTCCTCGCCCGGCGGGTACCGCACGACCTGCCGGCATCGAGGATCGCCGACCCCGGGTGGTAGGGCCGGTGACAGCCTCACGACGTGAGGAAGTCACCGGCCGCTCCGTTTCACACGTGGGTGATCGCCTGAACGTCACGCAGGGTCCGCCCATGGAACGCCGCGTACCGGGTGGCGACCTGCCGCAGCTCCCGGGTCTCGGCCACGGCGAGCGATCTGAGAAGATGTGCCTCGATGTCGATCTCGGAGCCGCCACGGCGCACTCGCCAACGACCGGCAACCTCACCGTCGACGAGGATCATCCCCAACGGGAGGCCGCGGACATAACCGAGGGTCGATTCCCGACCCGTGGGATCGGAAATGTCCCGCGACTCCTGATATCCCACGAGGTACTCGTCGTAGATCTCGACCAGATTCACGCGTGGCGAACGCATCGGTTGCGACGGGATCGGCTCGCCTGCCCAGTACGTCCGCCCGTCGTTTTCGATCTGGTGGAGCTGATCGCTCATCATGGCGATGCCCCGTCTGATGTCGGTGACCTTCAAGCCAGACCACCAGCGGAAGTCGTTGACTGTCGCCGGGCCGTGGCCGGTGAAGTAGCGCAGCGTCAGCTCGGCGAGTGCCTCGTCGGGGTCCGGTTGCGGTTGGGCCGGAAGGCGCTCGTCGAGGAGGGCGTATGTGGGCTGCTTGGCGCCAACGCCGCTGCACACGAGACCGGTCAATTCGGCGTGCATGACGATGTGAGCCAGCCGCAGACTGTCGGTGTCGATGCCGACGTTGGCGAGCTCCTCACCGATGGCGGCTCGGGAGAGCGATCGGCCCTGAAGTACGGTCGCGATTACGCGGTGACAACGCTCGAGTTCGTCGTTGTCGAGGTTGACGTTGCGCATCTGCGACCCGGTCTGGATGAGAACCCTGGGCCCGGTGAGGGCAAGCCACGATCGCAGGTCTTCCGCGGCGACATAGTGCCAGGTGGGTCGGAGAACGTGGGTTCGGACCACAAGACCTCTGTCGAGCGACGCGGCGATATCGGTTGCGGTGGCGTCGGCGATGCGCTGCGCCATCGCCCAGGTCGCTGGCCCGATGTTCTGCGACTGGACCGCACCAAACCACGAGACTGCGTCATGGAAATCGGCGAATCGGGGGGCATCGAGACCGTGGACCGCCATTCGCAAGGCAGCGGGTTGAGGTTGCATCGTCGCACACTACCGGGAGGGTATGACGCGGTTCGGCCGGTGGTCCCACCAACCGTGAGGGACCACCGGCCGCGCCGTTTCCGTACCATCACATCGGTCCTTGAATCCTTCCGCGAGTGAGCGAGAGAACACTCAGCGACGTACGGGCCGCCAACTCGACGACGCTGGCTGCCAGCTTCGTCTCTTGGGTGGGTTGAGTTGGCTCGGTTGCGACGGGCGCCGGCCCGCCGGTCTCCGCTGCTCCGCTCGCCACCTCGGGGCCAGCCGGGGAAGCGTAGGGAACGGGATCATGGGCTACTGCCGGAGGCGTGGTTGGTGCGCCGGCCAGCCACCTCGAGACAAGTGCGGTCGTCTCCTCGGTGACGGGGATGCCACCTTCACCTGCGCCATGGATGGTGACGGCCATGGCTTCGGCGAAGTGTTCCGCCGGTGTTGCCGACCAGCCGGTTGCGTAGTCGAACCAATCACGGTCATCTGGCAGATCTTGGGCGGCGTAGAAAGCTGTGGTGAAGTCCCCGTCGGCAAAGGCGCCGCATGCGAGGAAGGTGTGGTGGCTGAGCTCATGGACCACGATCGCAGCCATACCCGACGTTGTATCGGTTGGGTCAATGACCACCTGACCGGTCTCGGTGCGATACTCGCCGCGGCGACCGTCGAGCTGCTCATACGTGATGGTCACCGACGAGGAACAGGTCTGGCGGACACCAAGGGAATCGAACCACTCGTCGTACGCCGTCGCGACGATCGATGTGACCTCTGTGGGGACTGCTGGAGAATCAGCAGAAGCGGCGGCTGGGGCTACGACGAGACTCGAGATCATCCCTAGCACCAGCAACGTCATCCATGACCGCATATCACCTCGCCTTCCGTGGCTATGGGTGGCATGTCGGCAGCGGTGGACTATGGATAAGTAGTTACATCGAGGTTTTCTTCATTAGTTACCCACAACGGCTTAATCGAGCTGGGCGCCTGCCGGACGTGACCGCTATGCGGTCAGCTCGATGGAGACGATATCGGTACGCGGTATGGACTCGGTACCGAAACGGTTGCGTAGGAGGAGCGCATGCTCGCCGTGCACGGCCTCCATCCCCAGGTACTCGCCAAGCGTGACACCGGTCGCCGTGGTCACACGGTAGACACCGCCACGGCGGAGGTGGTTAATAGGCATGTCATTCATTTCCAGTGCCGACATGTGGCGTCCTTTCTCCATTCGTCCCCGGAGTGCGAGGTGGGCACTACCGGTGCCGGGGCGAGCACGATGATGAATTGGCGTTTCGCCTCGGTGCGTCACCGTATCATCCATTCGGCAAAATGGGACGGGAATTTGAGCGGTATCGGCGGGTCACCCGGCTTCCCCTGCTCGCATGGGTAGAACGATCGATGAGTACGGCTGAACGCTGAAGAGATGTCGTCCCTAGAGGCCACGCAGACCGGGACGGCCCATGATCTTGGCCAGCGGCAACAGCGACAACCACGACTGGCTCTTGGGTCGCTGCGCATCATCCTCGATCAGGTCGGGGAACATGTCGAGCGGGGTGAACCGGATGTGGCCGTGTTGCAGGCCCATGAAGGCACTCTGGGGCTGGTCGCTCATCGCCTGCTCGATCAGGTAGTCGAGCGACTTGGATGCGAAACGGGTTGCCTGGATCCGGTCGAATGGGGACGGGTCACCGCCTTGCTGGACGTGACCAAGGATGGCTTGACGGACGCTGAACAGCCCTTCGCTCTCTCGCTCGAAGAGGGCCTTGATGAAGCCACTGTCGTACACCGGATCGGCGCCCTCGCTGGTGATCACGAGCCCGAGCCGCTTGCCGTTCTTGAAGCCCTCTTTCAGGTTGCTCACATCCGACTCGAGGTCGTGCAGTGAGATCCCCTCCTCCGGCAAGTAGGTGCGCTCGGCACCAGTCGCCAGGCCGCTCATGAGAGCCAGATAGCCACAGTCGCGACCCATCACCTCGACGATGAAGCACCGGCCGGAAGCGACGGCCGACTGCTTGATCTTGTCCACATCGGCAACGATGTTGTTGAGTGCTGTGTCCGCGCCGATCGCAACCTCGGAACCGGGTAGGTCGTTGTTGATGGCAGCCGGCAGGCAGACGATGGGGAGCCCGAGGGCGGGATGCTCGCCGGCATGTGTCCGCAACTGGTGAGCGACGACGTATCCGGCCCAGCCGCCGATGAGCAGCAGACCGTCGATCTGATACTTCTCGATGTTGGCGGCGATGTGCGCCAGCTGCTCACCACGCGGCTGGTGCCGGCTGATCCCCAGCTCGGCGCCGCCTCGCGATGCCCAGCCGTTGACACTCATCCAATCCATCTCTTCGATCTGCCCGGCCTCGAACCCGCGGAACCCGTTGCGGATGCCGTACATCATGTGGCCCTTGTCGATGCCGACCCGGACTGCCACCCGCACCGCCGGGTTCATTCCGGGTGCGGGACCGCCGGCGTGGATGATGCCGAGCCTGAGCCGCCGCTGTTCGGGGTCGGGTGCGTGCGGCTTGGCACGCACCATGGTCTTGATCATCTGGAACGAGTCGCGGAAGCTCCCACCCCTCATATCCATGGCGGTCCCATAGTCGCGCTCGGCGATCCGGTCCGCGACGGCCCGGGTCTGCTGGACGCATTCCATCAACGGGGAGCTGATGATCTGGTGCTCCCTCAGCCCGATGAGCTGCGCCTCGCCGCCGGGAGCCGTCACCACCTGTTCCACCGCGGCGTATCCGAGGACGGTGCTCAGGTAGCGGTCGAAGGCGCTGGGGGCGCCACCGCGTTGCACGTGGCCGAGACTGGTGACCCGGGTGTCCTCGCCGAGACGCTCCGACAGGACGTCCTTGACGTATTGGGCGGTGATCGGGTTGCCGTACTTGTCCTGGGCACCCTCGGCAACGATCACGATGTTGAGCCGGCGCCCGACCTCCCTGCCGGCGCGGAGGGCACCCATCATCGACTCTTCCCATTCGTCCTGCTCGGGCGGGCTCTCGGGGATGAGCACCCAGTTGGCGCCGGCGGCGACCGCACTCATCAGTGCCAGATAGCCGCAGTTGCGACCCATCACCTCGATGACGAACGCACGTTGGTGGCTCGATGCGGTGCTGTGAATGGCGTCGATCGCATCGGCTATCCGGTGCAGGGCGCTGTCGGCGCCGATGGTCATGTCTGTGCCGAACATGTCGTTGTCGATCGACCCGACCATCCCGACCAGAGTGAGCCGTTGATGCGCCTCTGCCATCTCGGGCGTGATCTCCCCGGAGGAAGCCAGATCATCGATATGACCCCGCCATTCCTCCTTGAACAGGTTGGCACCGGTCAAGCTGCCATCGCCACCGATGACCACCAGGGCGTCGACGCCGAGCTCGACCAGGTTGCGGGCGGCGCGGCGGCGACCTTCGGGAGACCGGAATTCCACCGAGCGGGCGGTGCCGAGCACCGTGCCGCCCTGGTGCAGGATGCCACCCACCGACTCCGAGGTCGCCCTCTTGATCTTGTTGCCGCCCTCTACGAGACCCTGGAAGCCCTCGTAGACGCTGTAAACGGCCAGGTCGGCGTCGAGCCCTGCCCGGACCACCGCCCTGACGGCGGCGTTCATCCCGGCCGCGTCCCCGCCGCTGGTGAGCACCGCCAGACTGGTCGGGCGATGTGACATTTTCAGCATTTCAATCTCCTGGTGGAGGGAGACAAGTATCCCGCGAAACCCTATCCCATGCGATGTCGTGTAATGAGTGTCGTGTAAGGAGTGTCATGTAATGAGTGTCGTGTAAGGAGTTCTTGTCAATCGTCGGCCGTTGTGCCGGATTGCGCAAACCATTCTCGAGAAAGGGTCTTTACCCATACGGGACTGTATGGTATGTTAAGACCATGATGCAAGCAGAGACCACACGAAGGGGCAGGCCCCGGGACCCGTCTGTAGACCAGGCGATTCTCGACGCAGCCCGTTCCGTGGTCGCAGCGAAGGGCTTCACAGGCGCCTCGATGGACGAGATCGCCCGGCGTGCCCATGTCGGCAAAGACACCCTGTACCGCCGCTGGAAGTCGAAGGAGGACCTGGTACTGCACCTGCTCACGGTCATGTCAGAGCAGAACGTCCCACCCCCAAAACTGGAGGATCCCCGCTACGGGCTCTTTCTGTTTCTTCAGGACATTCGTAAGGTGAACCTCGGCACCGACCTCGGCCCGATCATCGCCGGCATCGTCGGTGAGTGCGCCCGCAACGAGCGACTCGCCGAAGGGTTCCACAAGTATTGGAGGGAACGCCGCCGTCTGGCAGGCCTCGCCGTCCAGGAAATCGTTCCCTCGAACACGACCGACGAAGAGATCGAGGTAATCCTCGACCACATTCTCGGCCCGTTCTACTACCGCCTACTGCTCACGGGCGACCCGGTCGACGATGAGTACCTCTGGGAGCTCATCGGGACGATCCCGTGGTCTCCAGAAGAGCAACTGAACCAGAACTGACATAGACAGAAAACTGAGGCCAGAAATGAACAAAGAGCACACACTTACAGTCGTAGAACCAACGCTCGACGGCGACTCCGCCATCGACCTCGCCAAGGAGACCCGTGCCCGGGGCGGAGACACAACCATCGTGCTGCTGCTCGGTCGCGAGACAGTGGCCAACGTGGCGGCCTTCGCCAAGGCCGAGGACCTCGCCATAGCCGACGGACGGGAGATCTACTTCCAGCGTCTCACCGAGACGTATGAGAACCTGTCCGGGGGCAAGGTCACCCTCGTCTTCGACGGCCCGACTGCCAACCGTTGGGTCTTCGATCAGGCCGCTCGCTCACACGCCACCTCCGTGGTGCTTCCGCAGCGTCTGGTCAATCGCCGCAACTGGAAAGCATCCGTATCCAAGTCACAGGTTCCGGTGCTGCTTGCTCCTCCCAAAGCCGCATAGCACCGGATAGCTCGGCTCAATCCTCCTCCTGAGCCGTGAAAAGATGAAGCCGCCGGTTTCCCGCCTGGCGGCTTCATCGCGTCCTGCCCGAGTGTCGATGTCGCGCTCCCCGCGACGATCCTATGATGCGGTCTGCGCCGCCGGCAGGTTCCGGTGGCCGCAGTTGGTCGAGCAAGGAGGCTGCGGTCAGTGACCGCTGATAGTCCTAGATCCAAGGGTGCTGTCGCCCCCTGCCGCTCGGCCGTCTCGTCGATGGTGTGAGCTCCGCCGGGGTGACCACTGCACCCCGGACACCGTGAAGGAGTTCACATGTCACGTGCATTGCACGCGTGCCTTTCTCGGGAGGTCGTGTCGTGACCGGGCCCAAGCTTCCCGGCCGCATGGTGCGGCGTGCGGTTCGCACGCCACGAGAGCTGGCCCGCTGGCTCCGGGCATTGGCACGCCGGGAACCACGTCAGGCTCAGGAGTACATCAGCACCCACGCCGGTGATTGGTCACTGGTCGCCGACGCGAGCCCGGCCGACGCAGCCGACATTCTGGAGGCGGTAGGGGAAGAAGCCGCCGGGGAGCTGATCGCCGATCTCGACCCTGATCAGGCCGCCGACCTGTTCGAGGAGGTACGCGATCAGCTAGCTGCTGCGATCCTCGAGGAGCTCCCGGAGACCGGCGCCGTGCAGATCCTCGCGGAGATGGCTCCCGACGAGGCCGCCGACATCCTCGCGGCCCTCGACCCCGAGGTGAGCGACCGTCTTCTCGACGCCTCTGCCGATGAGTTCTCCGACGAGGTGCGTCGCCTGCTCGGGCACCACCCCGAATCGGCGGGTGGTCTGATGACCACCGACATTGCCTCGCTCCCCGTCGGGCTGAGCGTCGGCGAGGCGATGGAGCGGATCAGGCACCTTCGGGAGGAGTACGAGGACCTCTCCTACATCTACGTGGTCGACGACACCGAGCACCTGCTCGGGGTCGTTTCGTTTCGTGATCTCGTGTTCCGCCGACCTGGCGACAGTCTCGACCAGGCAATGGTGCAGCATCCGGTGGCGGTGGAGGCAGCCACCGACCGCGCCGTGGTCGCCGAACTCGTACAGCGGTACCACCTGTTCGGGATTCCCGTCATCGACGACGAGGGCCGCTTGCTCGGTATGGTCACCACAGACGCCGTCCTCGAGGTCGTCCAGGAGGAAGCGTCCGAGGATTTCGCCATCGCCGTGGGTACCACGGCCGAGGACTCGGTTCACGCTCCTGTTCGCCGCTCGATCAGGCACCGTCTCCCCTGGATCGCATTCGATGTCGTGGTTTCGTCCAGCGTCGTCTTCGCCATCTCGCAGTTCAACGACATCATCACCGCCTTCGTCGTCCTCGCTGCCCTCATGCCGCTTGTCGCCCGCATCGGCGGCGACGCCGGGGCGCAGACGCTTGCGGTGGTGATTCGCGGTCTCGCCACTGACGACATCCAGAAGGGTGACAGGCGCCGCGTGCTTGTGCGTGAGACGACCATCGGGTTGGTGAATGGTTTCGTCGTTGGTGTCCTCGCCGGTCTGCTCGGGTACGGGCTGCAGACGCTTCACAGCGGCCCCGATCCGCTCCGGGTGGCCGCCGCGGTGATGTTCGCGTCATGGACGAACATCGTGCTCGCCGGTCTGGCGGGAGCCGCTATCCCGCTCGGCCTGAAACGGCTCGGGTTCGACCCCGCCCTCGGGTCAAACCTGTTTCTCACCACGGCCACGGACCTGGTCGGTTTCGCCGGCTTCCTGGCGGTCGCCACGCTGCTGCTGTAGACGCTTCTGGCGTTGATACGCGCACGATCAGGACCAGTTTCAACGCCAGAACGTGGCATGATGCGATGTCTGGCCGGGAGGATTGGCGTGAACCTTGTACGAAGCCTGATGAAGACGCTGCTGGGCAAGCGACTCCCCATCTCCGAAGGGGCGTTGAAAGTGCCTGGGATAACCGGGCCAGTCCGCATCTCCCGGGATTCTCACGGCGTCGCATACATCGAGGCGGATAACGACACAGACGCCTGGTTCGGCCACGGCTTCGTCCAGGGCCAGGACCGGGCGTTCCAGCTCGAATCGATCCTGCGTTTGGTGCGCGGCACGCTCTCCGAGCTGATCGGCCCGGACACGCTGCCCCTCGACCGACTGTCACGTCGCATCGGTTTCCGGCGGTCTGCAATTGCCCAACTCGACGCGCTCGATGGCGACATCCGGACCATGCTCGAGGCGTATGCCGCGGGCGTGACCCAGGGGGCGACCGTCGGCTCGTCAAAGCCTGCCCACGAGTTCACATTGCTACGGAGCCGACCGACCCCGTACGAGGTAGCCGATGTGCTTGGCCTCATGAAGCTGATGCCTTTCCTGCTGGCATCGAACTGGGACGCCGAGCTCATGCGCTACAAGATGATCGCCGAGGACGGCGTGGAAGCAATGCTGGCGCTCGACCCGACGTACCCCGAGTGGCTGCCGGCGACGATCCCTGTGGGCAAGTCGGCGGGTCCCGCCATCGATCGGCTGTCCGCCGACCTGGAGCGGTTCACCGCCGTGACCGGGATGGGCGGCGGCTCGAACAACTGGGCGATCGCCGGGTCACGCACCGCATCGGGCCGCCCGATCGTCGCCAACGACCCTCACCTCGCTCCTTCCCATCCTTCGCACTGGCATCTCGCCCATGTCTCGACGCCCGATTGGCACCTCGCCGGGGCGGCCCTGGTCGGGGCCCCAGCCTTCCCCGTCGGCTTCAACGGCAGATGTGCCTGGGGTGTGACGGCAGGGCTGATCGACAACACCGACCTGTTTCTCGAGGAGATCGGCCCCGACGGGGCGAGCGTTCGTATCGGCGATGAGCTCGTCCCGTGCACGGTCCACCACGAGACGATCAACGTGAAGGGCGGCGAGCCGGTTGTCGAGGAGGTGCTGGAGACGCCGCACGGCCCGATCATCGGCCCTGCGCTCGCCGACAACGAAGCGGCCATCGCCCTCAGGGCCACGTGGCTCGACCCGGTGCCGGGCCGCGGCATGCTCAGCTTGCAGACTGTCTCGACACCCCAGGAGCTGAGCCATGCCTACCGGCATTGGCCGAGCCTGCCGATCAACATCGTCTCCGGCTACGACAACGGTGACATCGCCTGGCAACTCGCGGGCGACACACCGATCCGTAAGACCGGCAACGGAACCTTGCCCGTCGCCGGCTGGGATCCGGCCAATGGCTGGTCCGACGACCTCGTCGATATCGCAGATCTGCCCCATGCCGTCAACCCGGATACCGGGTTCATCGCGACGGCTAACAACAAGCCGATCGCCGGCGATGGCGGCGCCTTTGTCGGCTACGACTTCATCGACGGGTATCGGGTGGCGCGAATCACCGAAGAGCTCGTGGCACACGATAAATGGACTCTCGACGATGTGGCCGCGCTCCAGATCGACAGGACGACGATCCCGTGGCGCGAGATGCGCGATGTCGTCCTCGCTGTCACCACCGAAGACTCCGATGCCACCATGGCGCTCGGGATGTTGCGTGGGTGGGACGGGGTCGCCGGCATCGACTCGATTCCGGCGAGCGTGTACGAGCTGTTCGTCGTCAACCTCGCCAGGCGTGTTGTCCATGCGAAGGCTCCGCACACCGCCGAATGGGCGCTCGGCAAGGGCATGGACGCTCTGCATCCCGAGATGGGCATCTTCACCCGGCGTGTCGGCCATCTCTCCCGCCTCGTCCAGCAGCGACCCGACGGCTGGTTCGACAAGGGGTGGGACGCCGAGATTGCGCAGGCCCTCGCCCAGGCTGTCGCACAGTTGACCGAGCTGCGGGGTCCGGACACGAAGCAGTGGGCGTGGGGTGCGGTGCGGCCGCTGACGTTCAAACACCCGGTCGGCGAGAGAAAGCCGATGGACAAAGTCTTCAATCTCGGGCCCTTCCCCTGGGGCGGCGACGCCAACACCGTCAGCCAGGCAGCCGTGTCGTTCCTCGACCCAACGGCCAACTCGGGGTTTGTGGCGTCGATGCGGATGTCAGTCGAGGTGGGCGACTGGGACGGCAACCGGTTCGTGCTCCCCGGCGGCCAGTCGGGCAACCCGATGTCACCGCACTATGCCGACCAGCTCGACCTCTACCGGACGGGTAAGTCGATTTCTATCGCCTGGTCACCCGAGCGGGTCGCGGCGGCGACGGTCGGCATGCTCGAGCTTCGACCCGGGACCTAGGTCATGCTTCATTGACGGGCACGACCGGCGGCAGGTCGAGCGCCTCCGCCCGGTACGCCAGCGTACGGCCGGAAACTATTCGCTCGGTCCGACCACCCACGGTGGTGTCACGCAACCGACGGGAACGCAGAAGTGCATCGTTCAGGGGTACTTCCCCCTCTGAGCGGTAAGCGTCGCGATCGAGCGTTCCGTTCGCCCTCCCTCATCCGGTGCAGATCCACCTCCTGCCGCAGTTATCGAGAAGCCCCACGCGCCGTCATGTGGGATCAAAGAGAGCGATCCGCCAAGAGATGAGCACCGACAAGCACAATCCAGGTGAGGTACACGAAGAGAAGCCCCCGCTGCACGAGTCCGGTGTTGGCAGCATCTCTCTGGAAGGCCAGAGCCGTCCAGACGGTCATACCGACACCAGCTACCGCCGTTGCCAACGTGTACCAAGCCCAGAAGGCGTCCAGTTGAAGCGCCACAGCCAGGCACGCCCCAAGGGCTGCCAGGGAAAGGACCGGACCACTAACGTTGTGGATCCGAGCGCTCCAGGAAGGCTCGGCTCGAGGTTCGATGGGTGCTCCAGGCGGATATCCGCGTACTGGGTCGGGGGCAAATACGCCTGAGACGAACAGCCCAAAACCAAAGATCGCCAGCAGCCCAGCTCCGATGAGAGTGTCCAGAGCTTGATATATCGCGGCAGCAAAGGCGAACATCCCTAGTCCCACGACAAAGAAGTTGGCTCGCTGCACCCAACCTCGCTCACCAAGCTCCAACTCGCTCCCGGTGTGGTAAACGGGGTTATACCCAACTCGGATCGCACCTTCGATGAGCACTACGGCGAGGAACAATACAGCCGTTGCCATCCCGACAATGAGTAGGACATCTAGCATGACCTAATCCTTCCTGCCCCGACCATAAATGAGTTGCCCGCACTCCCAGTCGGTCGCATCAACCGATGCGTAGCCCTCTTGCCCAGCGCCCGAATGAGCCGATGTCGCTCGGGTGCTGAATCGGATCTTCCTCGCTCCAGAAGGGTGGTTCCGAGCACCAGGCGCCCCAGAACCAAACACCCGGCAGGTTGCCATCTCGTCGCCGCCAACCCTTGAAACCGCCCCTTCACACTTCATTGACCGGCACGACCGGCGGCAGGTCGAGCGCCTCCGCCCGGTACGCCAGCGTGCGGACGAAGTCGTACATGTCCCCGCCTTCCTCTGTAGCCAGCGTGCCTTCGTAGTTGTTCCTCTGATAGCTCGTGAGACCACCGGGGCGGAACCGCGTTATGTGCAGGTCTCGCTCGCCGCGCAACTCGGCGATGACCTGTGTGAGCACATCGGACAGGCTCTCTATCGCGCTCGCCGGAAAGTCATCGGAGGGCGACATCGCGCCGAGCGCCTCGTGCAACGCCAGCGCCCACTCGATCAGCTCTGTATCGGGTGGGATGGGCTCCATCGCTTTCCTCCTGGACGCGCCCGGCCAATCATATCGAGTGAACCGCCACATTGCACCCATATGTATGGGCCATATGATATGGTTCACTGTATGAAGACGACCGTTGAGATCACCGATGAACTCCTCAGAGCGGCAAAGCACACCGCCGCCTTCCGCGGCACGACACTCCGGGACCTGATCGAGCGTGGCCTCCGCCACGAGCTCGACGAGGAGCGCGGAGGTTCGTTCACCCTCGTCGATGCTTCCTTCACGGGGTCGGGCACCCAGCAAGGAGTCGCAGAAGGCGACTGGAGCGCGATCCGCGAGCTCATCTACGAGGGTCGCGGCGGATGATCGCCGTCGACACCAACATCCTCGTCTACGCACACCGCGGCGATTCGGCCTATCACCCGCCTGCTGCGGCGGCGATCCGGGGCCTCGCCGAGGGGAGAAGATCGTGGGCAATCCCATGGCCGTGTCTCCACGAGTTCCTGGCGGTGGTCACTCACCCCCGTATCTACGATCCGCCCACGCCTGCCGATATGGCCGTCGCCCAGGTGGAGGCATGGCTCGACTCGCCATCACTGGTCGTGATCGCCGAGGGGAATGACCACTGGGATCAGTTGAAGCCGATGATGACCACGGGCGCAACCGGGCCACGAGTCCACGACGCCAGGATCGCTGCCCTGTGCAACGGGGCGGGGGTCACCGAGCTGTGGTCGGCGGACCGCGACTTCACCCGATTCCCGATAAGGACCCGGAACCCGTTGATCGCCGGGTAGCGCGCCGCCCGACTGCTGGGTGAGTTGCTTCTCAGGGCTGCTCGACCACAGACTGAAACGCCCTCCGCAGACGCTCAACAATCTGATCGACGCTCAGGCCGAGTTGGTGGCCTCGAATAGCGAGGGTCTCCACGGCTCGCTCCAGGTCTGCATCGTTCTGCTCGCCGACGTGCGGCTCCGAGACGAAGCTGCCATGCCGTCCCCGGGTCTCCAGCACGCCATCTCGCTCTAGCTCCTGATAGGCACGCGCCACCGTCCCAGGGGCAATGCCCAGGTCTCTGGCGAGTTGCCGGATGGTGGGGAGACGAGTCCCGATCGCCAGTACGCCCGAGACGGACATTGCCGTGATCTGGCTGCGAATCTGCTCGAAGGCGGGGATCGGCGAATCGGCGTCGATCCGGATGATCATGCTTCCCTCGCCCTCGGCACGATCCACTTTGTGTTGAGACGTGGAAAGCCGAGGAGCATCCCCAGGCCACCGACCATCAGCGCCACACCGAAAATGCTACAGATCCACCTCACGGGTCCGTCGGTTGCCAGCGTGAGATCCCAGGCAATCGTGGCGCTGACCCACATCGGCCCGCCATAGCCCAACCCGGCGAGACCCTGGATCGACACGCTACGCATTGCGTCATCGGCTTGTGCCTCGTCGAGATCCTCGAAGTGCTGTCGGCGGCGAACGGTCATTTCTTGGGCGATTCTGGTAGCGGCGATAATCGATAGAGCAACAAGGCACATGGCGACGTACCAGACCGCACTATTGCGAGAAAGTGCGGTTTCATTGGGTGGACGTACCTCCGCGACCGGGAGCACAATCCCGGCCACGGCCAGCAAGACCGCTACGCCAGCGAGGATCAGCCCATCGATCCGTGTGAACGTTGGCAGGTACTGACCCAGCCGACGCGGTTCCAGGGACACCACATCACCTCTGCCCTGTGGGCGAGTTACCTCGGCGAGGATCATCCCGGCGGCAAACCCAATTAGCCACCAGTAGGTGCCGAGTTCGTCCATGCGCTCGGCACTGCGCGTAACCCACATCCACACAAACGGGACGTTCCATCCAGCCAGGAATCCGATGGTGCGAATCCAGCGGGTCCGCCTGAGATAGGAAGCAACAAGGGGTCGGGTATGTGCGCTTTTCCGTAGCCCGTGTCCGATCATCCACGAGTCGAGTGCCTTCTGGCTTGGGTAAAGCACCGCACGGAGGATCCCAATGACCGTGACCCCGCCAAAGAACAGGCAGGTAACGATCAGGCCATTTGTGTCAAGTCCATCGATCATGCCACTATTGTATCAATGTATCGATACAATGCAACATAGTTTCTGGCGTTGATTCTGACCGTTTGTGTGCGCGTATCAACGCCAGAACTGAGCGGCTAGGCGCCGTCCCAGCCGGCGAGACGGGCGGATAGCCACCAGAACGCCATGCCTTTGCGGCGGCAGTTGAACGGGTGGCTGTGGGCGCAGCTCGAACCCAGATCGGCGCAGTCTCCCGGATGAGCCGAGCACCACGTGCTGCACCATTCGCAGGCATCGCTGGCATCTGGGTAGAAGTTGCCCGCCGGGTCGTATTGCTCGATGTCGGCGAAGTCGAACAACACTCCCCCGGTGTCGAGCACATGCTGACGAACCTTGTCGTTGTTGGCATCGAGGGATGCGCTGCCGCCGTCGAGATGCCCGGTCATGTACACGAAGGTCACGTCCGGATATTCCGCCTCCAGGGTCGTCATCGCATCGAGGTAGGCATCGACGTCGGTATAGTCGCCAGACATCTCACCGCACCACGACCAGGCGAAGGCGTTCGCCTCGGGCACGTCGGCGAGAATCGACCGGGCCTCACTCAGGTAGGCGGAGGCGTTCCAGGACCACCCGGAGTCGTAGCCCATCCGTAGCTCCGCCGGAGTCGTCTGCGAGCCGATGTCTCGATACCACTTCTCGAAGGGCAGACCGAGCCAACCGGCGAGGTCCTCGGCACCCGTCCAGATCTGGGTTCCGTGCGAGGTCGAGCCATACGCCCAGATCACGTCCTCGGCGGCCGCAGCCAACCACACGTCCGGGATGGCATCGATGTCTGTGGTGGTGTGGTCGATGACGATCGCATCCGGCGTCTCGGGCGGCGGTGGCGTGATCGGGTCGAGGTCGAGAGCTCGGGCGAGGAAGGACGCCATCTGATCGCGTTTGACGAGTCCGGTCGGGCAGAAGTTGTCGTTCCCGGGCGGGTTGCAACCGGCCGTCACGCCGGCCGCGGCAATCGCGTTGATGCTCGCCTCGAATACCGAAGCCTCGTCATCGGTGAAGAAGTCGGAGCCGGCTGCCGGGTAGTCGAAGGCGCGGTCGAGGAACGCCGCCATCTGTCCGCGGGTGACTGTGTCGTCGGGGCAGAAGCGATCGTTCGCCGGTGGGTTACATCCCTTGGTAATGCCGGCGGCGGCAACCGCGTTGACATCGGACTCGAAAACGGTGCCGTCATCATCGGTGAAGAAGTCCGACGTGGCCGGGGGAAGATCGAGAGCCCGGTTCAAAAAGGCAGCCATCTGGCCACGGGTCACCGTGTCGTCGGGACAGAAGCGATCGTTGCCGGGCGGGTTGCACCCCTTGGTGATTCCGGCGTTGGCGATGGCTTCGATGTTGGCCTCGTGAACGTTTCCGTTGTCGTCGCTGAAGGTACCGCCCGGGGGGAGCGCAGCGACGGCAGCACTGGACAGAGCCAACACGCTGGCAATTCCCAGGATCGCGGGGCGGAAGATCTTCGTGCGCACGTCGTCTCCTCTCGGCGCCTTCGGCAACGCCGCATGAATCGACAGTAACGCACGATAGGTTTAGCCCAATTCCTACCGGATGTGTGGGCGGGCGGCGCCAACGACGATATGGTCTCCGGACAATTCCTCAGCAGGAGCTGGGAATTCCACAGGATCGAGCGCCGGCGCCGGCCACCTATACGCCCGCCGTGAGAGCGCTTGTTCTCACGTGGGTCGCCTGGTCACGCAACGACGATGTGTCGTCGTATGTCACCACTGCCCTCGTCTCGAGCCCGGTCGTTGGCTCCAGCAGCACCGCCAGAGTGTCCCCGGCGACGGTGGCTCCGAAACCCGCACGGGCGCCGGCGCCAAAGGCTCCCTGCTCGGCGTGCCACAGGAGCATGATCACCCGACTCGACCTCGTATCGGCCCAGTCCCCGGCGGTGACCCCGAGGCTGCGGTGGAACCCGGCGACGGCGGCGGCGGGAACCGATCCGTACTCACAGGTACCCGTCACCGGCGCGGATGCGTCAGCCAGAAACAGACGGGCAGTCTGGGCCAAGTAGGCACATCCCGACGCCGGGTCCACGACCTCCTCGTATCCGATTGTCGTGACCGCGGTTGGCTCAACACCCGCCATCACCGCCGCCACCGCGGCGTGTTGCGCTCGATCGAGGTCGATCGCCGCCTCGGCATTCCCCGTGCCCTTGATCAGGGCGACGAGCAGCATCGCCACCAGGGTCGCTGCCACCACCACGATGCGAATCACCACAGCCCGCATTGTTGCCCGGTCCATTCGTCGCTCCTCACCTGCCCGAGCCTCTCACATACTGTTCTCCGATGCCGCCGCCGCGGTTCCGGCGACCTTTGGGATAGGTGGGTTGCGTGAACGCCCGTTTCGGACCTACAGGTGGCCACCCGATGCCGGACCGGGATCGATGAACACGGTCCGCCCATCGTCGGACAGGGCGACGCCATCGATCTCTCCCCCGGACGGATCGACGACCACAATCACCTCTTCGAACTCCGGGCCGGCAAAGCCCCTGAGCCAGTCAAGGTCGATACGGAGGCGCCTGTCCTGCGGATGGGTCGCCGGTTCGGGCAGTTGGGGCTCTCTGGTCGGCGCGACTACGTGGCGGTCGGGCTTCGCCTCGGGTACAGCCGGCTTCGGCTTGGGCCCGTGGACGATGTCGACCCCGAGCAGCCGAGTCAGGTAGTCGATCCCCGTGTCGTTCTGCATCTCGGCTACCGCGGTATCCGACCTTCTCCGCCACTCGGTGATCGGGAAGTTGCCGCCGAAGGCGACGAGGTTCACCCAGTTGCGCAGACCGTGCATCGTCTCGAGGACACGGGTCCAGCCTTCCTCGGTCACCGAGAACATCACCAGCCTCTGCACGTGGTCCCAGCGGGAGCCGGATTTGATGCGCTGTTCCTCCCAGTGGGTGAGCGCTCCACCGTCGAGGGACCCTGTCTCCATCTGTGTCTCGAGCAACTCCCGGCTCCACTGGTCGAAGCCCGGTCCCATCACTATGTCTTCACGAAAGCGGCAGAGCGCGGCGTACTGACCGTCGAGGATCTCGTCGTACTCGTGGCTGGTGGCACGTAGGTCGAGGTCCCTGACCTCGTTGTTTTGCTGTGCGACATCAACCGCACGATGTGGTCTCGCCTGACCGCCTCGGACCGGGCGCGGGTTGCTCGGACCTTGGGTGACGACGATGTCGTCCTCGAGTGAGGCGAAGAACATGCTCTCGCCGGGGTCTCCCTGCCTACCCGCCCTCCCCCTGAGCTGATCGTCGACCCTACGGCTGGCGTGTCGCTCAGTGCCGATCACACACAGCCCTCCGAGCCGCACCACCGCGTCGTGCTCGGACTGGTCCGCACCGCCGAGCTTGATGTCGACGCCGCGCCCGGCCATGTTGGTCGCCACGGTCACCGCGCCGATCCGACCCGCCTCGGCGACGATGGCCGCCTCCGCAGCGTGGTGCTTGGCGTTGAGCACCTGATGTTTGATGTCGATGCCCCGCAGCCGGGCGCTCAGATACTCGGAGTGCGCCACCGTGGTCGTCCCGATCAGCAGAGGCTGCCCGGTGGCGTGTCTGGCGACGATCTCCTGCACAACCGCGTCGTACTTCTCCTCGGCGGATGCATACACCCGGTCCTCCTGGTCGACCCGGATCACGGGCCGGTGCGGAGGAATGGCCACGACGTCGATGCCGTAGGTGTCGCGGAACTCTAGATGGGCAGGCTGTGCAGTTCCCGACATGCCGACCAGCGTCTCGTAGCGGGAGAAGTAGCTGCGGACGGTGATCTGCGCCAATGGCCGCGAGTCCTCCCGTATCTCGACGCCCTCTTTCGCTTCGACCGCCTGATGCAGGCCATCGGTCCACCGCCTCCCCGGGAGGACACGTCCGGTGAACTCGTCGACGATGCGGACCCGGCCACCCGTGACGACATAGTCCCGGTCACGACGGACCGAGCAGCGCGCCCGCAGCGCCATGTGAATGTTGGCGCCTGCCGCAGAGCTCGGATCGGACATCGCTCCGGTACCGATCGATCGCTCGACCCTTTCGATACCCCTCTCTGTCAGCCATGCGGTGCGCTGCGCATCGTCGACCGCGAAGTCCACGCGGCGTACGAGGCCTGACACGATCCGGGCCGCATCGGCCAGGCCGGCAGGATCAACGGGCTCCCGCTTGGTCAACACGAACGGTATCCGGGCCTCGTCGAGCAGTATGAAGTCGATCTCGTCGACGAGTGCCGTGGCGTGGCCCCGCTGCA
>Ga0307417_10000282_pt1 | contig 21857 bp, 20 predicted proteins | sample SalMarWE160210MG_2_FD_202514 | JGI IMG/M metagenome (GOLD analysis project Ga0307417, IMG submission 202514) | Salt marsh sediment microbial communities from the Plum Island Ecosystem LTER, Massachusetts, United States - WE1602-10 | ecosystem: Environmental > Aquatic > Marine > Intertidal zone... | reverse complement strand
CATTGTATTGATCAAAGTTACTCATAAAAATCTTTGTCTGGTAAGAGGCACCAATATATAACTGAGGAGTTATATGTCCCTGGTAGCCAAATCTTGCGCCAAAGCCTGATGAAGTACTCATTCTATTTCCCGTCAGATTTGATGGATCACTTGAAAACATTGAGAACGATGCTAATCCCTGAGCTGCAAATCTCTGGTAAGCATAAAGGCCTGTGATACCAAAAGAATGATCCCGGGCAATTCTTATTGCGTAAGTTACTCCAAAGAAAATCTGTTCCAGATTCACTCCGGTGTTTGAAGAATTTGGATCATAAAATGTTTTGTATGGATAATTAGTATTCATTCCTCCGTTTGCAAATAACATTGCGCCAAGCGAGGAATTTTCATCTAATTTCCACGTAGCTGCAATAGAGGGAATAGGGAAGTACTTTGAATCGCTTTCAAAATTACCTGGTGCAATACCAAAGGTCCCCGGATAACCTGATGGATTGCCAGTAATAGTATAATCTCGGCTAGGGCTAAATAGTGCAAGATTTATTTCATATTGATTAGAATTCATAAAACCTAGTGAAGCCGGATTTGTAGCGGCACCCATTGAACCTAAAGAAAGTGAAACACCTGAACCTGCCAAGGCAGAATATTTTACACCGTAACCGTGTCTTAAATATCCGCCGGTTGCAAAAATCAATGAATAACTAAAGATGAAAGTTACTATTAACAAAGAACATTTTACGAAAAGATTCTTTTTCATATTACCCCCAAATTACATTTTACTTGCTGTTATTTTAGTATTGTTATTTTTAAAGTACTTGAGCTCTTTCAAATTTTGTAGATCCTTAACTCTTTCAGGAGAATATCCTAATCCCTTAAAATCCAATATTCCGTTTGGTGAATGACAACTTTTGCAATCCAAACCTTCTTTTTGGATTCCGTGATTTACCATTAAAGTTCCGAATTGTCTCATCCAGTGTGCTTCTACATTTCTTAAATTTCCTTTATCATCCAATGGGTAAACATCCGACCACGTATCAACCCCAAAGTAATGCATAAAATCATCCATCATATATTCTTTAAATGGAAGTTGATACATCCTTTTTACAATCGGATTTTGAATGGCTACTTTAACTGCTGATTTTGGATCTCCTTTTTCGTAGTAAGTAGCATAATCAAAAGGCAGAATCATAGCGCCAAATGGACCCTGGTTGGTCATATCCTCATACATTCTTGCATTGAATAATTTGAAAGGATAAATTTTACTCTCCCCCATATTTTCTAATTTGAAAAGAAAATCATTTATTACTTTCTTTCTTTTCTCAACCATTGCAGGGGAGAGTTGAGATAGTGTATTAGTAAATTCTTTCATATATTCTTCAGCTTGTTGGTCGGTCATATTAAAATCTTTTTTAAGATTTTCTTTTACTTCTCTTAAAGCTTCAGGGTTATTTATTTTAACCATCTGGTTCATTAACGGATTATACCTATCCGTCTTATTTGGATTATTACCTAAGGCGTTAGCCAGGAAAGTACCGTTTCCATTGAACCACAGGTAAGTAAATCCAACGCCTGTTTTACCTGAACGAAGTATATCTGTCGGCACATACATTCCTTCTTCTTTGCTCCACGTTGGTTTAGTCCAATCTCGTAATACCACGTTAGAATTCTGAAGATCTTTGATATGACAGGTTTCGCATGCAATTCTTGAAATATGGCCATTTAGTATCACTCTTGTAAGTTCATTTTTTGTATGAGGAGCTGCTGTATGGCAATTTTCACACGCAACTGTTACTCCCGGAAGATCATTTGCAACCAAATCAGTTCCTTTTGTTCCGCGTGGGATCTTATGGCCTTCGGGAATATGACAATCGATACATTTTATTCCTGCTGCATAGTGAAGATCATCGTGAACACTAAATGGGTTGCCTCTCTTACTTCCTGCATGGATGATGCGTCGGTTTTTGTAGCCAAGGTTTTGAGCTGAAACATTATGCTGATAAACATCACCACCCATATTATGTTGGTGACAGTTTAAGCAATTTTCATTTGTTGGTTTTGTAACTGTCATTGCAGCGCGCATTGTTCTATCCTGATTCCACCTTGTTCCTATGTTATCCTTAATCACATATTTATAATTCATATCATAAGTTTGTGAATGACAAATAAGGCAATCAATTCCTTCTTCCGCAGATTTTGGAACATCACCAATTGGCATCATATCTTCAGTAGCAGGCTGGTAGTTTCCGCCTATGTGACAGGCTCCACAGCCTTCGCTTCGCATTTCTACTTTACCATTTTTACCTTCTGGGTAAGTTTTGATTAATGCTGCCCAGCCTGTCCAGGAAAAACTTCCCGGAATTCCGCAAGCTCTATCAATTTTGCCTACAGGAATTGGCCTTCCTTCCTGATTGACTTGTTTTCCGTTATAGCCATAAGTGCTGAAGCCTGCTGCCATTCTTTGGAATTTAAAGTGCACAGTGCTCAAAACATCTTCCATTGTGTTCACAGTTTCAGTTGATCCATCTGGTTTATGAACTGCCATTGTCTTGTGACATTGCAAACAAGTTTCGGGGCCTTTGTACTGAAAAATGCCTGCATCACGAAAATATTTTATATGCTTAAAATTTGTTTGCTGTTGAAATGAAGCCGTATTCATCAACATTTCGATTTTAACTTTTCGCGAGAAATTGTCGGCTTCTTTGCTGGTTACTTCTTCAGCGCGTTTAAGCCTGTCCTGGTGTGTTAACTCTTTTGCGATCTTATTAAATTCATCCACTGTAATTTTTTTGCTGGAATCGTAGGCTAGGGTTGCATTTTTTACCCCGGTATACCATTCGAAAAAAGGATTATACAGGAATGCCATAAAAAGCCAGCCGAAAAGCATTACTGCGGCAATTGTTACTATTAGTTTGCCGAGTTTAGTTTTGAGAAATTTTAGTGATATCTTCTTCATTTTTTACTCCGGTGTCTAGTTTAATTTCAGAATGGCTGACGTGCCATCCAGTTATCATTCCTTTAAAATTACTTGTTAAAGTTGTGCCAGTTGTTGCGAGATAGATGTGCCCTATCATAAAAATAGAAAGTATAAAACCCGCTGCAGTATGGATTAAAGATGTAAAAAGGAAACCTGAAATATTGAAAAGCTGCTTAATTAAAATTTCAGGAAATAACATTGCCCACCCGGAAATTATAACCATCGGCAAGAGGACATACATTATCTGTGCATAGGTTATCTGTTGTAAAGGATTAAACTTATTCTCTTTATTAGTTTCAAACGGATGTTCCGAATTTTTGAAAATGCCGCTTAAATAATATTCAGACTGAATCGTTAATTTTTTTATAATGCCTTTAACAATTGGTATGTATTGCCGTATGTTTCCTGAAATTATATTAAATACAAAAAAGAAGAGATAATTAGCCGTTAATATTATTCCGGAAATATTATGAACCTTTATAGCGTGATCAAATCTTATCAAAGGATTTGCTTTTGTGGAATATTGTAGGTTTAATCCTGTGATAATCAGGCTTAAAAATAAAATTGCATTTAGCCAATGCCAGACCCGAAGCCACGCAGGGTAGTAGTATTCTTTCTTAATTCTCATTCCTTAATCTCTGTCTTTTTGCTTTTAACTCTTAAATATGAATGAATCCCCAGTGCGATTAATGTTAATCCAAATATTATGAAGCTGAATAAGTTCAAATAATAATTTCTCGTTGCCCCAATCACATACGAGTTATTTAATATGGTTGCATTAATAAATCCTTCCTCATTTCGTTGCTGTAGAGACCTGAATTTGTAAAGTGTTTGTAATAAAATGGAATTTTCTGAATGACAATTAACACAATCTTTTACTGCTTTATCTTTAGGAAGTATATCGTGAGGTACCCCTGCTGTAGTGCCTGTAGCATGACAATCTATACATCTTACGTTTGTCCAATGCAGTTCAAGATGAGGAAGCCATTCGTGTGATGAATTTAGAGTTGGTACTACTTTCTTTGAAATTGCTTCGATCTTTTCTGAATTATTGTGACAGTCAAGACAAATATGGTTATCATATAAAACAGTTTTTGAGATTTGATTATTTACTCTGGCATTAACTTTAAATGTGTGAGGCTCGTGACAATTGAAACATGTAAACTTATTCCCGAACTTTTTGTAATGAATACTATCCTTAAAATCATGTTCGATCTCTTTAAAGCTGTATTTAAATAATTCTTTTTTATCAGCATGACAATCAAGGCAATAAAGGCTTTCTTCTTTTAGTTTTGATGAATGGGGGAATGTTGTAAATTCTTTTGAATGACAATCAGTACAGGAAAGATTTCTATGATTTGATGAATAATAATTTTCCGGATTGACCGATAAATTAATTAATAACCCTGTCTCTTTATCTTTATAGCCTAACGTTGACCAGGAATGACATTTGAGGCATTTTTCATTTTCTACTTTACTATTTTGGTCCGGAAATAAATTGATTGTTAATAAAATAAACAGCAGAATAATATTTGCGGTTTTCATTGATATTTATATTTAGATGTGAGAGCATTTTTATTGCCCAATTAAAGTTGATTCATTAAGTTTTTGATTTTAGTACAATCTGAAAAATCTCTGTAAACTGAACATTCCCTGCAAACTCTTGATGAACAAATATTAGTCTTGTGTTCAAAAGTCCAGCACGGTTTTGAATGGGCAGTAAAAGCAGGGCAATTGGATCTTTCATTTTCAGAACATCCAGTAATTTTCCAGCAGGGTATAAAGGAATATATTGTTTTAATACCTGCTATACTGATTTTGCTTTCATTAATTGCTTTTCGAATGCATTTGAGCCTTTCTAGATCATCTTCAGAATAAAGCCTGTGTCCGGAATCTTTTTTATAAGCTATAATTAGCCCTTCTTTTTCATACATCCTTAAAGTATGAACAGATATTCCAAGGAGGTTTGCTGCGACACTGATTGTATAGACGGGCTGAGAAGCTTTTGCGATTTCCATTTTCTAATAATCAATATTTGATATTTATAAATATCAAATATTGTGCTATTCCTGAATCTAACTTCTGCTTCAAAATTGATGAATTGATTCTATTTTATTTTCGTTTTATAGAAAATACCTTTAAAACTTTTCGATAGAGAGAAATAGAATGGTTATTTTTAGTATGACTTATGGGTCAGTTTCTTATTATTTATAAAATGCTGTAACTTCCATTTTCATATTGAGTTAGTTATATTTGAAAGTATAATATTATAATAAGCTGAAATCACTCTAATATGGAAGAAAATTACAATATTGCAGTATTAGGAGGGGGACCGGGAGGCTATGTCGCAGCTATACGCGCCGGTCAATTAGGCCTTAGGACTGTTGTAATTGATAAAGATAGATTGGGTGGGATTTGCCTGAACTGGGGTTGCATTCCAACCAAATCCCTTTTAAAAAACGCTGAAATTTATGATACGGTAAAAAATCATGGTGAAGATTTCGGTATAACGGCTAAAGAATTAACCTTTGATTTCACAAAGATTATAAAAAGAAGCCGAAATATTTCAGAGAGAATAACCAGCAACGTTGAAATCCTGGTTAAGAAAAATAAAGTCGATAGGATAAAGGGCTTCGGGAAATTAGTTTCTAAAAATCAAATTGATATACTTGATGATTCGGGTAAGAAAGTTCAATCTGTTAATGCTGATAAAATCATTATAGCCACAGGTGCCAGGCCAAGAGCAGTACCTTCAATTCCAATAGACAGGCAAAACATCATTACAAGTACTGAGGCAATGAATTTGCCCGAGCAACCCAAAGAATTGATCGTTATCGGTGCAGGAGCAATAGGAATTGAGTTTGCATACTTCTACAGTGTACTGGGTACAAAGGTTACAGTAATTGAAATGCTTGATTCAATTCTTCCAATCGAAGATAAAGAAGTTTCTGATACACTTGCCAGAAGTTTCAGGAAAAGAGGAATTGAAATCTATACAAAAACCTCTGTAGAAAAAGCAGAAGTTAAAGGTAAGAAAGTAGAAGTAACAATTTCAACGGATGGGGAGAAGAAAAAATTAACAGCGGATAAAGTTTTAAGCGCTATTGGTGTGACCGGAAATGTAGAAGGATTTGGTCTTGAAGAACTTGATATTGAATTATATAAAAACCATATCAAGGTAGACAAGTCCACTTATGAAACTAATGTAAAAGGAATATTTGCTATCGGTGATGTAATAGGTCCGCCCTGGCTTGCGCACGTTGCATCTGCTGAAGGTATTCATTGTGTTGAGAAAATTAAAGGAATGAATCCTCCCGATATAAATTATGAAACAATTCCCGGATGTACATATTGCCAACCACAAGTAGCCAGCGTTGGATTAACCGAAGCTAAAGCAAAAGAAAATGGGTACGAAGTTAAAATCGGAAAATTTCCTTTTATGGCAAGCGGCAAAGCCTTTGCTGTCGGTGAAAGGGAAGGGTTTGTAAAATTTGTTACCGATGCAAAATATGGTGAGATATTAGGTGTACATATTATTGGTTCGGAAGCAACTGAATTAATTGCGGAAGCTACATTAGCCAAAACTCTGGAAGCAACAACAGAATCAATTATAAAAACTGTTCATGCTCATCCAACACTTTCTGAATCTGTGATGGAAGCTGCTGCTGCTGTTTACGGAGAATCGATTCATATTTAACAATATTAAAAGTTATCAGGTTAGACTAAGGTGTCACAAAGAATATTTAATTATTGTGATCTTGATTTTATTGATTACCAGGAAGCCTGGGAATTACAAAAAGAGATCCTGAATTTAAGAGTTGATGAAAAAGTTAACGACGTTCTTTTCCTGCTGGAACATCCGCATACATATACGCTTGGCAAAGTAGCCGATAAAAATAATTTGATAGGTTCAGAAGATTATCTTCACGAAAATAAAATATCTGTTTTCGATATAGACCGTGGCGGCGATATTACATATCACGGTCCTGGTCAGATTGTAGGTTACCCGATTATTGATTTGAAAAAATGGAAACTGGATACACATAAATATTTGCGATCACTGGAAGAAGTAATTATTAAAACTTGTGCTGACTATGGACTTAAAGGTATCCGTGATCCTAAGTATACTGGCGTATGGATTGAAGATAGAAAAATTGCAGCAATTGGAATAAAAGTTTCACATTGGGTTACTATGCACGGATTTGCATTTAATGTTAACACTGATCTGGATTTCTTTTCAGGTATAATACCTTGCGGAATAACAGACAAAGGAATAACTTCTTTAAAAAATGAACTAAAAAAAACAATTGATATTTCTAAAGTGAAAGAAAAATTAGGAAATAACTTCAAAGAAATTTTTGAATATGATGATGTGATAAGAATAACGAAAGATGATTTGATACCGATAACTGTTCCCAATTTATAAACAAAGGAAGTAATAATGGCTAAGAATAATACCAGTGGAATTAATACTTCAAAAACTTCATCAGTAAAGAAAGGTAACTCAAATTGGAAAAACATGGGAAATAACGGAGCTTCTAAAAATAATTTGAAATCTGACTTAAAGAAATTAGAGTTGCTAAAAGTTTTAAGACATATGATCGTTGCGCGTGGTATCGACAACAAGGCAATGAATTTATTGAGACAGGGTAAAACATTTTTTCATATTGCCGGAGCGGGACACGAAGCAATTCAAACGGCCCTTGGATTTTCGCTCGACCCTAAAACTGATTGGCTTTTTCCATACTATAGGGATTTAGCTCTTATATTAGCAGCGGGAATCACTCCAACGGAATTTTTTCTACAATGTTTTGCTAAGGTTGATGATCCATCAAGTAGTGCCAGACAGTTGCCCTGTCATTGGGGTCATCCGAATATAAATCTTCCTTCACAGTCGAGTCCAACAGGCACTCAATTCTTGCATGCGGTTGGAGCAGCACTTTCTATGGTGCGTACAAATAAAAAAGGCATTGCTTATGTCAGTAGTGGTGAAGGTACCACCAGCCAGGGAGAATTCCACGAAGCAATTAATTGGGCAAGCAGAGATAAGCTTCCTGTTCTTTTTGTAATTGAAAATAATAAATATGCCATATCTGTTCCGGTACATTCACAAAGCGGGGGAAAAGAAAATTCAATATCTGAGATGATGGCAGGCTACGCGAATCTGCATAGAGCAAGAATTGACGGGACTGACTATTTTGAATCATATGTCAAAGTTCAGGAAGCATTGGATTACATAAAATCAGGGAAAGGCCCGGCATTAATAGAAGCGGAAGTTGTCAGATTGCTTTCGCATTCATCATCCGATGATCAGAAGAAATACAGAAGTCAGAAAGAACTTGAAGGGGATTTGAAAAATGACCCTATTGAAAAACTTGTAAGGAAAATGATCGAACAAGGGCTTTTGACAAAAGATGGATATGAAAAATTAAAATCTGAAGTAGCCGAAGAATTAAGCAATGCAGCCGATGACGCATTTGAAACAAACGATCCTGATCCTGCTAATGCATCAGCTCACGTTTTTGATGATTCAGGTTTCAGAGAATCTCTTGAATATGAATCAACTATACCATCTGGTAAGTCAATCGTAATGGTTGATGCACTTAATCACGCTATGCGTGAGGAAATGGAGCGGAATGATAAGATTTATATGTTTGGTGAAGATATAGCAGACAACAAAGGCGGAGTTTTTACAGCAACAAAAGGTTTGTCATCAAAATTTGGAGACGACAGAGTTTTTAATTCGCCACTAGCAGAAGCGAGCATTATGGGAGTTGCAGTAGGGATGTCACTAACAGGATTAAAACCTGTTGTTGAAATTCAGTTCGGTGATTATATCTGGCCTGCGTTTATGCAGATGAAAAGTGAAGTTGCTACAATGAGATACAGGTCCAATAATACCTGGAGTGCTCCGGTTGTTACCAGAGTTGCAGTCGGAGGATACATTCACGGCGGACTTTATCACAGCCAAAACATTGAATCAATATTCGCTCACGTTCCGGGGATTTTTATTGCATTTCCATCAAACGCAGCTGACGCAAAAGGATTATTAAAAACTGCGTGTAGAATTAATGATCCTGTGCTGTTCTGCGAGCACAAAGGATTGTACAGGCAGAGTTCAGCTATGGCTCAGGAACCAGACGAAAATTATTTACTCCCATTTGGAAAGGCAAAAGTTGTCAGAGAGGGGACTGATGTTACTGTTATTTCGTATGGCGTGTCACTTTGGGATTCTGTCCTTGCAGCAAGAAAATTAGAAGAGGAAGGACATTCAGTTGAAGTCATTGATATCAGAACGATTATTCCGCTCGATGTTGAAACAATATTTAATTCCGTTAAGAAAACAAACAAAGCGATTGTAATTCATGAAGATACTTTAACAGGTGGATTCGGAGCGGAAATTGCTGCCAGAATAGCGGATGAATGTTTTCAATATCTTGATGGACCTGTAAAAAGAATTGCGGCAGAAGATTCACACATTCCGTATTCGCCTATTCTGGAAAATGCTATCTTACCAAACAGGCAAAAAGTGCTAAATGGAATAAGAGAACTATTAGAATTTTAATAAGAAAAATTAGAACCAGGAGTTTTGACAATGGATGTTATAATGCCCAAAATGGGCGAAAGTGTAAACGAAGGAACTATCATCAAGTGGCATAAAAAAGTTGGTGATAAAATTAAGCGTGATGAAATAATTTTTGAAATCAGCACGGATAAAGTCGATACTGAGATTCCATCTTCTTCTAATGGTGTTTTATCCGAAATAAAAGTTCAGGAAGGAGAAACAGTTGAAGTCGGAACAGTTGTGGCTGTGATCGATAAAGAAGGAACGGTTGCGGAAGAAAAGAAAACTGCTGCGGTAACTGAACAACTGGTAAAAGAAGAAGCAAAAATAGTTGAAGTAAAGAAAGTCGAATCTGAACTGCAAACAGAAATAAAAAAAGAACAATCCGGTCCCTTTCAAGCAAACGGGAACGAAATTGAAATAACAATGCCAAAGATGGGCGAATCAGTAATGGAAGGAACCATTATAAAATGGTTTAAGAAAGTAGGTGATGCTGTAAAAAAGGATGAAACTATTTTTGAGATAAGCACAGATAAAGTTGATACGGAAGTACCTTCTCCGGTTGCCGGCACAGTTTCAGAGATCCTGGTAGCTGAGCAGGAAACGGTTGAAGTGGGAACAGTTGTTGCTAAATTGTCGACAGGTGCGACCGTAGCGAAAATTCAACAAAAAAAAGCAATACTAGAGAAGCAATCTGATCCTGTAAAAACACAACCAGCAGCTATGCACGATAATTTTTCAAATGTTGTTAGAGAGGAGCCGAAAGAAGAATTTGCAAAAGGTGAATCATCCAGATTTTACTCGCCGCTCGTTCTGAATATTGCTCAGAAAGAAAATGTAAGTTTTGCAGAACTTGAAAAGATAAACGGAACCGGACTCAATAGAAGAGTAACAAAAAATGATATTCTTGGTTATCTTCAAAAAAGAGGGAATGGTGGTGCATCGCAGTCTGTAGTAAAACAAAAAGAAACTGCACCTGCTCCTTCATATTCAAAGGTTGAGGCTGTTTATTCAAAAGGTGATGTAACTGTTATCCCGATGGACAACATCAGGCAGAAAATTATGCAGCATATGGTTGCAAGCAGGGATACTTCAGTTCACGTTAATGCATTGATTGAAGTTGATATGACTAAAATTCATAACTTCATTCAGTCAAAAAAAGAAGAATATATAAATTCACAGAATGTGAAATTAACTTATATGCCTTTCATTGCAGATGCAGTTGTAAAGGGATTGAAAGAATATTCCCTGATAAATTCGACAATTGACGGAACAACGATTTATCAGAAAAAATATATTAATCTTGGTATAGCTGTTGCAATGGAACCAAATGGTTTGATAGTACCGAATATAAAAGGTGCGGAGCAAAGAAATTTCATAGGGCTTGCAAAAGCAATTAGCGATCTTGCAGTGAAATCTCGGACAAAAAGATTATCTCCTGATGATATCAGCAATGGAACCTTTACAATTACAAATTACGGTGTGTTCGGTACAGTCTGGGGGACACCGATAATCAATCAACCAGAAGTAGCGATACTTGGTGTTGGTGCGGTTATTAAAAAGCCTGTTGTGATTGATGTCGATGGATCCGACGCGATAGGAATCAGGCATATGATGTCATTAACTCTCGCACACGACCACAGATTGGTTGACGGGATGCTTGGCGGAAAATTCCTTAAATTTATGAAGGACACTTTAGAAAATTTTGATAGTTCATTAATTTAATTGCTATATATTATAACTATACAATTTGCCATTCCGTATTTATTTCGGAATCTCTTGTAATTTTAGAAGACCCCGAATCAAGTTCGGGCTGACTTTTTATAAAAAATATTTATGGCAGTACTAAACACACATCAGAGAAATGTAAAAGAAGCTTTTGAAAAGAAAAAAGTTCCTCTTGGCAAAAGACCGGATTGGCTGAAAGTAAAATTGCCGACAGGGAATAATTATTCTAACTTAAAGCATCTTGTAAAAGATCAGCATCTGAATACAGTTTGTGAAGAAGCGCGTTGTCCGAATATAGCAGAATGCTGGAATGCAAAGAGTGCTACATTTATGATCCTGGGCGATACGTGTACAAGAAGCTGCGGCTTCTGCAATATAAAAGTCGGAATGCCCGTCGGACTTGATCTCGACGAACCAAGAAGAGTTGTTGCTTCAATAAAAGAGCTTGGACTTAGACACGCGGTTATTACTTCAGTAAACAGAGATGAACTTGAAGATGGGGGGGCCTCGATTTTTGCAGAACTTATTCGTCTTGCCAGAATTGAAGTACCTGAATGCACAATCGAAATTTTGATTCCTGATTTTCGTGGAGCTATTTCAGCGTATGAAAAAATAATGCTGAATCCTCCGGATATTCTAAATCACAATCTTGAAACAGTTCCAGGGCTTTATCACGTAGTTCGTCCGCAGGCAAAATATGAAAGAAGCCTTAAGCTGATCAGGTGGTTTAAAGATCGATATCTCAGAACAAAAAGCGGGATTATGGTTGGCATTGGTGAAAAACCTGAAGAAGTTTTTGATACAATGAAAATCCTTGTTGACCATGGCTGTGATATTCTTACGATAGGGCAGTATTTACAACCAACAAAAAATCATCTACCTGTTGATCGATTTGTTACGCCGGAAGAATTTGCAATGTACAGGGAAGAAGGGCTCAAAATGGGGTTCAAAATTGTTGAATCTTCACCTCTTGTTAGAAGTTCCTATCATGCCGACAAACACGCGCGGGCATTATTTTAGTTAAGTAACTTAATTAGGCGGAAAGTAAGATATTTAATAAGTTTTTTAATCTCATTATTTGGTTAATCCTGCTCGAATCATTAAATTTGAAGAATAAATTTTAAAATTTAAGGGAGAAAATGAGCGAAATTAAAGGAAAAATCATCCAGGTAATAGGCCCTGTAGTTGACGTAGAATTTGCAGAGGGGCACCTTCCAAGTATATACAATGCAGTTCGTATCCCAAGAACTACCACAGAAGGAGTTAAAGAAGACCTTATAGCAGAAGTACAGCAGCATCTTGGTGAGGACAGAGTTCGTACAGTTTGTATGGACTCCTCAGATGGTCTTGTGCGTGGAATGGATGCGATTGATATGGGCAAGCCAATCTCGGTACCAGTTGGACCTTCTACGCTCGGAAGATTAATAAATGTAATTGGTCAAGGAATTGATGGGCTAGGTCCCATAAAATCAGAAAAGGAATACCCGATCCACAGACCTTCACCCAAGTTCAAAAATCTTTCCACTAAAAGCGAGATGTTTGAAACCGGAATAAAAGTAATCGACCTTATTGAGCCTTATTCAAAGGGCGGAAAGACCGGGCTTTTTGGCGGTGCCGGTGTTGGTAAAACCGTTATTATACAGGAACTCATTAATAATATCGCCCAGGAACACGGAGGCTACTCAGTATTTACAGGCGTCGGTGAACGTACCCGTGAAGGAAACGATCTCTGGCTTGAAATGAAAGAATCAGGAGTGCTTGAAAAAACTGCGCTTGTGTTCGGACAGATGAACGAACCACCGGGGGCTCGTTTGAGAGTTGCTCTTACCGGTCTGACTATCGCTGAATATTTCAGGGAAGAAGAAGGCAGAGACGTGCTTTTATTTATCGATAATATTTTCCGTTTCACACAGGCGGGTTCCGAAGTATCGGCACTTCTCGGACGTATGCCTTCAGCGGTTGGGTACCAGCCGAATCTGGCTTCAGAAATGGGCGCTTTGCAGGAGAGAATTACCTCTACAGATAAAGGCTCAATTACTTCTATTCAGGCCATTTACGTACCTGCGGATGACTTAACAGATCCGGCTCCTGCCGCAGTATTTGCTCACCTTGACGCCACAACAACATTAAGCCGTAGAATTTCAGAGCTTGGTATTTACCCGGCTGTTGATCCTCTTGATTCAACTTCAAGAATTATGGATCCGGATATTCTTGGACAGGAACATTATGATGTAGCTAAAAACTGTAAAGAGATTCTTCAGCATTACAAAGATCTTCAGGATATTATTAATATTCTTGGCATGGATGAGCTTTCAGACGAGGATAAACTCGTTGTAAGAAGAGCAAGAAGAATCGAGAGATTCTTCAGTCAGCCGTTCCACGTAGCTGAGCAGTTTACCGGTTTCCCCGGAAAATATGTTAAGCTCGATGATACAATTCGTGGCTTTAAAGGAATTATTAACGGTGAATATGATGAACTTCCCGAATCAGCATTTATGTATGTTGGAACCATAGAAGAAGCTGTTGAAAAAGCTAAGAAAATGAAATAATTATATGACTGTATTAAACTTAAATATAATTTCACCTTCCAGATCTGTTTTTTCAGGAGATGTCAGATCCATAACTGTTCCGGGTACGGATGGCAGTTTTCAGGTTTTAAAAAATCACGCACCTATTATTAGTAGTCTTGAAATTGGAATTGTGAAAATCGAAATGCTGGATGGTTCAACTGAGTTTTACTCGGTTAGTGGCGGTACTGTTGAAGTTTTAAATAATAAAATTACCTTACTTGCTGATTCAATTGAAAAAAGTGATGAAATAGATCCCGATAGAGCGAGAGCTGCCTTAAACAGAGCAAGGGAACGACTGGCAGAAAGAGGTATTGATAAAACAATTGATGTAGCAAGAGCGGAAGCCGCTGCAGCAAGAGCGCAGAACAGGCTGAATATTTATGAGAAGTATTTGAGAGGTGTTTCAGCTACAAAATAATTAAAGTTTTTAATAAGCCAGATTACGGGATGAATATTACTGAAGTTCATCCCATTTTTTGTTTTAAAACAAAAAAGGCGTCTTAAAGACGCCTTTGAAATCCGAAAAATCTATTTATTTAGCTACGTGGCTTAGCTTCGTTAACAACGATATTTCTGCCATCCACTTCGGAATTATTCAATGCTTTGATAGCATTTTCAGCATCAGATGAATTTTCCATTTCAACAAATCCGAAACCTCTTGATCTGCCTGTTTCGCGATCTGTAATAACTTTAGCTGAGACAACCGAACCGTGTGTTTCGAAAATTTCCTGTAATGTGTTGTCTTTAACTGACCAGGGTAATGAACCCACAAATAACTTAGTACTCACTATTAGAACCTCTAAAAAATAATATTAAATAAAACCCGGCTTAATACCGAGTTAACAAAATTACAAATAAATTATATCAGAACCTAATGTCTTTTGCGTATATAACCACTATCGCGCCATTCATTAAAAAGCTTAATTATTTATATATCCATCACCAAGAATAATATCTTTTAGAGCAATGCCTTTTTCTATCTGTTTTTCGAGGTTTTCAAGGTGATTAACCAGGAAATTGATCCTTTTATTTTCATCGCGAATTGAGAGGAGGTTTTGCTGTTGTTCTAACGATAGCCCTGATTTTTCTGCAATTTTGTAGGATTTATTTCTTGAATTTAAATAGTTTTTCCAGAATGTATCCTCAAGCTTGAAATTCACTTTATCGATAACCATCTCAAATTTCTCTTTGAGTTCTTCAAGAGAATTCTGGTTAATAATTACATTGCCCAGGTCAGGAAAATTATCTATCAATGCCTCATAGTAACCGTCGGGATGAATGTGATATTCAATTAATATGAATCTGTTTAAGGCCTGTACAATAATATCTAACTCACCGTTTTCATATTCAGTGAGAATGTCTGCCACTCTTACATAACTTCCTACCTTTGAAAGTTCCTTTCCAATCTGTGCTACAATCCCGAACCCTTCGCCATTTGAAAGGCAACGTCGAACCATTCTTCTATATTTTTCTTCGAAAATATGCAAAGGATATTTAGATTCGGGGAATACGACTAGCGAAAGAGGGAATATGGGTATTGTTGAAGAATTCATATATAAATATAAAAAGGTTGCATCAAATAATCCTAATTGCCTTTATTGTTAACACTTCAGCAGATTATTTAATACAACCCTTAACTAGAACAAATTATAAATTATTTTGTTTTTGCAAAACGTGAAGCAACTTCATCCCAATTAACCACACTGAACCAGTTTTCGATATATTCTGGTCTTCTGTTTTGGTATTTCAGATAATAAGCATGCTCCCAAACGTCCAGCCCGAGTATCGGTGTACCTTTTTTGTCTGCCACATCCATTAAGGGGTTATCCTGGTTTGGAGTTGAAGTGATATCAAGTTTTCCGCCTGTTACTATTAACCAGGCCCAGCCAGAACCGAATCTTGTAGCAGCAGCTGTACTGAACTGTTTCTTAAATTCATCGAATGAATTAAATGCGGAATTAATCGCATTTGAAAGATCGCCTAATGGTTTTCCACCACCGCCTTTTTTCATTACTGTCCAAAATAATGAATGATTAAAATGTCCACCTCCATTATTTCGTATAGCAACCGGATGTTTTGAAACTTCTTTTAATAATACTTCAAGTGATTTACCCTCGAGCGGGGTTCCTTCTACAGCAGCATTTAGCTTATTTACGTAACCTGCATGATGTTTACCATGATGAATCTCCATAGTCATTTTATCTACGTAAGGTTCAAGTGCATCGTGTGCATACGGCAATGCCGGTAATTCGAATTTAGCCATAATCATATCCTCCTGTTTTTTATTCTATGCTTTGCACAATAAAATTAGTCCAAATTATGCAAAATTGTTTACTTATAATTTATACACCGAATGATTCCCCACAACCGCAGGCTTTTGTAGCATTCGGGTTATTAAAAACAAATCCTTTTCCATTTAATCCATCGGTGAAGTCGAGTAAAGTGCCGGATAAATAAAATAAACTCTTACCGTCAACAAAAAGCTTTATTCCGTTTGATTCAATTGTAGTATCACCTTCTTTTGAACCAGCGTCAAATCCAAGAGAGTAGGTAAGTCCTGAACATCCACCTCCTTTTACTCCGACACGAAGTCCATAGTTTTCCGGAACTTTATTCTCTTCCATTATCTTTTTCACTTCTTTAACTGCTTTCGCAGTAATCTTTATTTCAGTATCAAGTTGTGTATCTGACATTCTGAAACCCTTTCATTAAACTTTAAATAAAATATTTGTAAAAATAAAATAAACTCCCGGTAATTACCAGCCCAGGCTACCGGGGGCTGGTAATGTGGCGCGGGAATTAATTAAAAAGGATCGCCTGGCTCTTTTGTTGCAAATTCAGGATAATTTAATTTCCAGGTACCTGAACTTACAGGTACAAATAATCCCTGGTTCTGAAAATGATTTGCGAGCATGTTTGCCAACTCTTCTGTATCAGAGTAAGAAACCTGGATCCCTTTCTTTTCTAAAAATTTTCTGATTCCAAATTGAAAATCCCTGAAGAAAAAATTTGAATTGTGAAAAACAGGGAACTTCGCTTTAAGAAAATTCAGAAAGATTGTTTCATCATTTTTGATTAGTTCAAAATACTTATTGTTTTTTTTATTCATAAACAGCCCCTTATAAAATGTTACTTAGTTTAGTCCTTTGAAAAAGATTGTCTATTTCCATCTGTACTTTTGCAAGCGGATCACGGATCTGGCAGCAATCCCAATGAGAGCAATCGTGATAATCGCCTTCATTCTTCATGCACTTTGTTAATTTATAATGTGGCTCCATAGCAAGTATCACATCCAGAAGAGCAATTTCTGATGGATGTTTAGCCAGTAAATATCCGCCTTTCACTCCCTGGAACGAATCTATCAGTTTTTTTTTAGAAAGCTTCTGTAAAACTTTTGCGACAAATTCAAAGGGAATATTATACTTATCAGATATTTCTCTTGCTGTTGAAGCATTGCCTCCGTTTTTGAGTGCCATATACTTAACAGCCATAAAAGCGTATTCTGTTTTTTTTGAAAGCTTCAGCATATAAACCGGACTAAATTTGTCGTATTTCAAACTTATGGAATATTTTGAGAAAATGCAAATAATTTGTTGTGTAAAAACTCTTCAATTTAAATAGGAATTTGCTATTTTGTTATATAAATAATTCAAAAAGGGATACAATTCACAATATAAAAATCAAGAGAATAACATTATGTCAGAGAAAAGTTACTCAATAAAACTGCGTGCCACCAGTATGTATCAAATTATACTGGCTTTATTAATAATGGTACTTGGAATCTATATGATTCTTACAACACAGGGGCAAAGTGTCTTATGGGTTGTTTATGTAATTTTAGGCGTTGTTCTTATGTTCAGGTATTTTAATATGCCTAAAGAGATAAAAGTGGATGAGGAACTACTAACGTTTAAAAACTGGTTTGGTAAAGAAAAGATGGCTTACATAAAAGATCTTAAAAAGATCAGTAAAAGAATGAGCTACCTGTATGTTTACACTGAAGAGAAAAGAATTATTACTCCTTCAGGTTTTAATGATTTGAAAAACTTTTCAGACGATATGAAAACAAGAAATTCGCAGTTAGAAGTATCTGGAATAAAATAATATTAACAATAGAGACTCACAGTGATGAGTCTCTACTTAATTATGCTTTGCTTTTTACTTACAATTAAAAATCCTATCAGCCCGCATAAAAATCCAAATACGATATATCCAACGCCTGTTGAAATGAGCCAATTGGGTTCTATCGTTTTTAAATGTCCTCTTGCTTCAAGAAAATAAAAAACAATTGTGCCGATAAAGCCCAAAATTGTGGCAAACATCACCTGCCGTTTATTTGTATTTGGAAGAAAAGAGGCTATGACTGGGATAAAAATTGTGGCTGTTAAAACTCCGGACGATAGATAAAAAATATCCCAGAGAGAGTTTGTGAAAAGTGCATAAAAGAAAGCAATAAAAACTGCACCGACTGAAACCCATTGTGCAAGAGAATTTAGTTTTTTACTGTCCCATTTTTTACTAAAGTGAGGTTCCAGAACATCATAAGAAAGTGAAAGCGCGACGACATTTCCGCAGGTATCTACGGTTGACATTGAAGCGGCAAGCAGTCCAATTCCTAAAAGAACATTTAACCAGCCGGGGCTAAAATCTTGCATAAGGTTAGCAAAGATTAAAGCGCCATCCTGCAATTTAGCGGGTGCCTCACCATTAACTGGGGAATAAAGCAGCAAAGCCGAAAGTCCGATTATCATCGGCAGAATTCCTACAAACACCAACGAATTAAAACCCGCAACAAGAATTCCTTTTCTTGCTTCTTTGTTATCACTAGCGGCTTGCAATCTAATCCAGACATCTGTTTCAACAAGCCATCCAGGTAGATAGGCAAAAAACGTCATTGCAATTAAGGCCAATCCGGGTGAAAAAAATCCGTGCAAACCAGTATTAGCCTTCGGAGCAAGCGAATCAGCTGAAAATAATCCCGACGAAATATTTTCACTTCCTATTGCTTTTAATCCGATGTACGCAATTACAATCACAAAAATTGCAACAAAGCCAAACTGTATTCTGTCAGTCGATACAACAGCCTGAAATCCGCCGGTGTAAGTGTAAAGTGCAATTACGAGCGCAATTAAAAACATAGTAGCTTGAGGAGAAATTTTCAGGAATGGTGCAATAGTAATTCCTGCAGCGTAAATTTCTGCTCCTCCCCAAACTATAAAAACAAATATCAGGGGAATGGCTATTAATTGTCTCAGGTTTTTCCCAAACCTTTTTGCGATCAATTCAGGCTGTGAAAATGCCTGAAGCTTTCTGAAGAGAGGAGCAAAAAGAAAAAATCCACACATTGTAATTAGCCAGGGAATTGCAAGCAGCCAGGCTGCACCTGTGCCATACCAATAAAATAACTGTACACCGTAAACACATGACCAGCTAATCGACATCATACTTGCAGAGATTGAAAGGCCTATCAGGAAGCCCGACATTTTTTTATTTGACGCCCAGTATCGCTGTGTGTCAGTTGGTGGGGGAGCATTTCTTCTTTTTAACCAAATGTAAAACCCTATTCCGATTACTATTACAGAATAGATAATGAACGCAGCCCAGTAAATGATTGTATAATTCACTTTATAGACTTTGAATTATGTGTTTTGAATTTTGGATGTAATATTAGGAACTTAGGCAATTAGAAACAAATAGAAAATCTGCGTTATCTACGCGATACTAAAATCCGAAAAAGACTAATGAATTCCTGGCAAGATTAATAATTGGCGTGAAATAAATTCCAAAGAAAATTATTGGAGCAACTAATGCAAACAATAATGCAAGATTTGGAACTGAAGCTGAAAACTGCGGAATTTCTTTTTCAGGTTTGTCAAGGTACATATTTTTTAATACCCTGATATAATAATAAAGCGAAACCACAGTATTCAATAAAGCTATTATTGCGACAGCGATCATTTTAGCATCGACTAGTGCAATGAACAGATAAAGCTTTGCAATAAATCCTGCAGTCGGCGGTAAGCCAGTCAGCGATACTAAAAATATTGCCAAACAAATACCAAGGACAGGTGTTGAGTAACCGAGTCCTTTATAGTCATCAATCTCTTCGCTACCAATTTTGTTTGAAATAAGCATAACAATAAAGAAAGCGCCAAGATTCATAATTGTATAAACCACAAAATATATCATCACTGCGAGGATTCCTGCATTCGACATGACAACTATACCGAGCATTAAATATCCTGCGTGTGCAATACTGGAATAGGCAAGTAGCCTTTTCATATTATTCTGCCAGAGTGCAGCAAAATTGCCAAGTGTCATTGTGATAATTGAAATCAAAATGAAGAAACTCTTCCAGTCGATCAGATTGATTACCTGCCAATATCCTTCTGGGCTAACAGATTTGATGAATCCGACTTTAATGAATCTTATCAGCAATGCAAATCCTGCGGCCTTACTTGCCACGGAAAGATATGCTGTTATTGTTACAGGAGCCCCTTCATAAACATCGGGAGTCCAGAAATGAAACGGTGCTACAGATATCTTAAAGCCGATTCCCACAAAGATTAATAAACCCGCAAATATTAAAGTTAATTGATTTATCTGTAGAGACTGAATAAGCGTATTAATTTCATAAAGGTTAGTAGTTCCAGTTAAACCGTAAACTATTGAAATTCCAAACAGCATAATTCCGGATGATACACCACCATAGATTACATATTTAAGAGAAGCTTCACTATTCCGCAACGTTTTTTTAGTGAATCCTGCAAGCACATAAGAAGAGAGAGAAAGCAATTCAACTGATAAGTAAATTAATATCAGATCAGCCGCTGATACCATAAAGAACATACCGAGTATCATTCCGAAAATAAGAGAATAATATTCACCAAGTCTATCCTTTGCAGAATCGAGTTCTTTGTTCGTGATCGAAAATAAAATAACTAGAATAGAACTGAATACAATTAATAGTTTAAAGAAAGCACCGAATGGATCTGCAACAAGCAGTCCTTTATAGTCTGCAGATGAAAAAGCTAAAGAATTTAAAGAGAATTGTCCTATTACAAAGTAACCGATTATTATAAGTCCAATTATAGAAAGCCAGGGGAGTGCTTTAGATTTATTCTTAAATACTAAATTAAAAGTCACTACGCAAACCAATACAATCGCAATAGCAATTTCAGGTTTGATGAGGTATAAGCTGTCTGTTAAAGAATTTAGATTCACTTTAATATTTCGTTTTTAGTTTTCAATAATATTCGGAATTAAAATCCACCAATTGAGCTATAAAGAGTCTGTGCATGGTGCATAAAATTAACCATAGCGTTAACTGATGAATTCATTATATCGAGCATTGCCGATGGATAAACTCCAAGGAAAATTATTATAAGTGACAATGGAACAAGCATAGCATATTCTCTTAAAGTAAGATCCTTTAATTGGTTCCATTTTTCTTTTAATTCTCCCATATAAACTCTCTGGAATGTCCAGAGCATGTAGCCTGCGCCAAGTAGAATACCAAGTGTTGAAATTACTGTAATAACTCTTATAGTTTCAGAACTAAATGCACCCAGGAATACGAACGCTTCGGAAATGAAGCCGCTTAATCCGGGTAAACCGATAGCTGCAAAAAATGCCAGTGTAACAAATCCTGTGTAAATAGGCATCTGGTTAGCAAGTCCGCCAAACGCATCGATCTCTCTTGTGTGTGCTCTGTCGTAAATAACTCCGACAATAAGGAAGAGCATTGCTGTAATTGTTCCGTGATTGAACATCTGGAGAATTGCACCGGAGATTCCGGCAGTAGTAAGTGATGCCATTCCAAGGAGAACAAAGCCCATGTGTGATACAGAGGAATAGGCAATAAGCTTTTTGAAATCACGTTGCGCCATCGCGCACAACGCCCCATAGATAATATTTATCATCCCAAACAGACCTATATACCAGGCAAGTTGATAAGTAATTTCGGGGAAGATAGGGTAGCTTATTCTTAAAATACCATAAGTACCCATTTTCAGGAGCACACCAG
>Ga0307417_10000281_pt1 | contig 21859 bp, 21 predicted proteins | sample SalMarWE160210MG_2_FD_202514 | JGI IMG/M metagenome (GOLD analysis project Ga0307417, IMG submission 202514) | Salt marsh sediment microbial communities from the Plum Island Ecosystem LTER, Massachusetts, United States - WE1602-10 | ecosystem: Environmental > Aquatic > Marine > Intertidal zone... | reverse complement strand
TGATGGAACCGTAAAAAGTCCGTCCATGGACTTTTTTCTCACGGAGATCGAAAAGTGTGATTTTCGATCTCCTTACAAATCAACGGGTTGCCATGCACCCCATTGATTTGCGTGCCCGTCCATGGGCAGGATGATGACTTTTTACAAAGCCATCAAAGAATAAATCATCAAGAGAGGAACGTTTTTGAACAGCGACTATACAAGCATTGAGGTCAAACGTGACTGCAATAATGATAAATAATCTCGAGCACCTTTTATCACCCTTAACAAACCCCGTATTGACCATTGGAAACTTCGACGGCGTTCACCGTGGACATCTTGCACTCTTCGAAAAAGTCAAGAGACGTGCCAGTGCTCTTGAAGGCCAATCGGCTGTCATGACCTTTCAACCCCACCCTCTGAAGATAATGAAGCCTGGGATCCCCCCCCTCCTCATTACACCCACAGAGCAAAAACTGGAACTCATCACCCGGGCCGCCATCGATGTGATCTTCTGCATTCGATTTGACAAAACCTTTGCCGGCATAGGGGCGGAGGACTTTGTCAGGAACATTCTTGTGGAGAAAATCGGTATCAGGGAACTGGTCGTGGGTTATGACTATACCTTCGGTCACCAAAGAACGGGGAACATCGATCTCCTTTTCCAGATGGGGGAAGACCTGGGTTTTCAGGTGCATGTGGTGCAGCCCGTGCTTATCGGCGGCAAGGTGGTATCAAGCACTTCCATCCGAGAACTGGTACGGGCCGGAAATCTTCCGGACGCAAAGACACTGTTGGGGCGGGACTACCAGATTTCCGGAACCGTCGTGAAGGGGAAGAATCGTGGAGGGAGACTCCTTGGATTTCCCACAGCCAACCTGGAATTGGTGGATGAATTGATCCCCAAAGAGGGCGTTTATGCCGTTCAGGTCCTCATTGACCATCACAAATACAATGGCGTAACCAATATCGGTCACAACCCCACCTTCGGCCAGGGACCCCTTTCCATTGAAACCCATATCCTGGATTTTTCCGAAGACCTGTTGGGCCGGGCCATCAAGGTCAGATTTATGAAACACTTGAGACCTGAAAAGACGTTCGAGAGTATCGAAGAACTCGCCCGGCAGATCCATCAGGACGTGAAGGCTGCCAGGGCTTTGCTCGAAATGCCATGAACCCCTCCACTGCTTTGATCTTCCGCACTCCCGACATCGACCTGTGCAGGTCCCTGCTCGACACACCGGCCAGTTTTTTCTTGACATTTTTCCTAATGTTTTTAATATGAACGATTTTTACACTTTGGGAAATTCGGATTAGAAAGAAGGTTTCATTTTCAACAACTCTCGGCCAGGCAACAATGACTGAATCCTTATTGACATTTCCAAAAGGCGGCGTCCACCCGCATGAATTCAAGTCTCTGACAGAGCATCTGCCAGTGGAAACCTTGCCCGTTCCCGACGAGGTTGAAATTCTGCTGAACCAGCACTTTGGTGCTCCCTGCACGCCGCTGGTGGCGAAAAAGGATGAGGTCCAAGAGGGAGACCTCATCGGACAGGTTGAGAATGGTCTTGGCGCCAATATACACAGCAGCGTAACGGGCGTCGTCAAGAATATCGGGACCTCACCCCACCCCATTTCCGTGACCGCCCCCTCGGTCACCATACAAACTGACAGCTCCGCTCAACCTAGAGCATATGAACGTGATGACTGGACAAAATTGTCCCGGGATGAGCTGCTAACCAGGATAAGGAACGCGGGAGTGGTGGGTATCGGAGGGGCCGGTTTCCCCACCCATGTCAAACTGGCGCCTCCTCCCGAGGCCAAGGTGGACACACTCGTCCTGAATGGCGCAGAGTGCGAGCCGTATCTCACGACGGATCATCGTGCCATGCTCGATCACCCTGAAGAGATTATTGAGGGTGCCAAGATTATTCTGACCATTCTCGGCATAAGTGAGTGTCACGTGGGCATTGAAGAGAACAAGTCGGATGCCATTGATATCATGAGAAAGGCGGCAGAGGTCTCCGCCTCGAACGGTTTTCACATCCGTGTGGACGCCTTGAAGGTAAAATATCCCCAGGGATCAGAAAAACAACTGATTCAGAGTACCACGGGACGGAAAGTCCCGGGATTCGGCTTGCCTTTTGACGTGGGAGTAATTGTACAGAATATAGGGACAACCAAGGCCATCTTTGAGGCCGTTGCATTGAAAAAGGCCCTCTACGAAAAGGTCGTTACCATTTCCGGAAAGGGGATAGAAAGGCCCGCCAATCTCCTGGTGAAAATAGGCACCAGGCTGAGCGACATTGTCTCCTTCCTCGGAGGGACCCGCTCAAACCTGGCCAAGGTGGTCCTTGGGGGCCCCATGATGGGTTTCGCCGTCCCCAGCCTCGAAATGCCGGTGACCAAGACCACTTCAGGCGTCCTGTTCCTTACAGATGAAGAGATCGACACGCGTCCCCACGGTCAGTGTATTCGCTGCGGGTGGTGCCTGGAAGCCTGCCCCATGGGGCTCTCCCCCAACGAAATCGGAATCTATGTGGAGGCCGGACGGGCTGAAGAGACGTCCCCATTCGGGATCTTTGAATGTTTCGAATGCGGCTGCTGTGCCTTTGTCTGCCCTGCGAAACGGCCCCTCGTACAATTTATCAGGCTGGCCAAAAGGAAGGCGAAAAGATAATCTAGGGATGTTCTTCATCGGAGACAAACCGGCATTCAGGAGTGCACCATCGAAAAGGAAACGAAAAATAGCGGATTGACGGTGGCTGGTCCCCAACTGTGGACCGTTTCGGTATCCCCCCACATCAAAAGCGGTGAATCCGTTGAAAAGATCATGTGGACCGTTGCGGGGTGTCTGGTTCCTCCCTTGATTCTTTCGATTTTTGTATTCGGGTTCCAGACCCTTATCATCACCCTGATCAGCGTCGCCGCCTGTGTGGCAACCGAGGCCGTTTCCCAGAAGCTGCTTCGAAGACCTGTAACCATCCGGGATGGAAGTGCCGTCATCACCGGCATGCTGCTGGCCTATATCATTCCGCCGGGTGTTCCCTACTGGATGCCCATTCTCGGTGCAGTCATGGCCATCTATGTGGCCAAGATCCTCCTTGGAGGCATAGGTTTCAACTTCTTCAACCCGGCGCTCGTCGGCAGGGCATTTCTTGTCGCCAGTTTTCCCGTTGCCATGACCTCCGCCTGGCTATCCCCCATCCGCGACGGATCCATATTCAGATACATGGGAACAGGGGTGGACGCGGTCAGCACCGCTACCCCTCTTTTCGTCCTGAAACATTATGGCATTGCCGGTGTCATCGAAAAATTCGGCTCACTTTCGAGCATTTATGAGAACTTTTTCATAGGGTGGCGCCCGGGATGCATCGGGGAGACCTCGGCCCTGCTCCTCCTTTTGGGCGGGCTCTACCTGATCTACAGGGGTTACATCACCTGGCACATGCCCGCGGCGGTCATTGTGTCGGTGGCGTTTTTCACCTGGATCTTCGGGGGCGAAAGGCTCTTTACAGGCAACCCACTTCTTGCGGTCCTGTCAGGAGGAATTATGTTGGGGGCCTTTTTCATGGCCACGGATTATGTTACATCCCCCACCCAGAAAAACGCCAAGCTTATTTTCGGCGTCTGTATCGGGGCAATCACCGTCCTCATCAGGCTGAAAGGCGGCTATCCGGAGGGCATATGCTATGCCATTCTTCTCATGAACCCGCTTACTCCGGCATTTGAGCAATGGTTCGGCCCCAAACGTTTTGCTCCGCAAAAGGGTGTTTCCAAATGAGACAGATCCTACGAATTACCATCGGATTGACCGTTTCCTGCCTGATCGCCGCATTTATCATGGGAGCGGTCTTCACGGTCACCGACAAGGCCAAGAAGCACAACGCTTTTATGGATGTCCAGGGCACCATGCTGGGGCTCCTGGGATATTCCGAGTCCCATCCAGCCCCATCGGATCTGAAGCTTCTTTCCGTTTACAGGTACCTCATCACGGATCAGGGATCCCAGTTTCTCGGATACCTGATACCCATCAAAAAAGAAGGGGGAACGGGCTACGAGCTCCTTTTGATTGATTTGACCGGAAAACTGAAAGGCCACTTCAGCCTCGCCTTGTCCCCTGACAAGGCCGTTGAAATGTCCGAGAGGGAGGCGGCATTGAAAGAGGTCTTGAAACCGCCGAATCAGTTCACCTATGCTGATTCCTTCATTGTGGCCCTGCTGGGAGGCAAGCGTCTGGCCTACCTGATCCCAGGTGAGTTCCCCGGATTCAAGACTTTTATCAAGGTCATGCTCGCCCTGAAGCCCTCTTTCACCGTCAAAGGGCTCGATATTCTGGAACAGGAAGAAGATCCGGGATTGGGTGGTGAAATCAGCCAGGACTATTTCAAGAATCAGTTTGTTGACAAATCCTTTAAGAGAATGAAGACGTTACAAGTTGTGAAAAAACCTCTCCCCCCGGAGTACAGGAAATATCTCGAAAGGGAAAAATCGAAAAAGGGCATGTTCACCCGGGAACAGATTGACGAAATCCGCGCGAAATACGAAAATGCTGACATCTATGCCCTGACCGGGGCCACCATATCCAGCCGCTGCGTTACGACGGGGATCAGGAATATGGTCAAGAAGTTTGCTTACCGAACGAACATCCTAGACCGTGCGCTTGCTCAAGGACATATTCCGGCCGCATTTTAGCAATTTCAGGAAATGTTCCGTTCGGAATAAGGAGGGATTCTCCATTGGTAACAACAAAGACACCCGCACAACTGGTTTTTAACGGCCTGTTGAACGAAAATCCCATCTTTCGTTTGGCCCTTTCCATGTGTCCTGCCGTGGGAATCAGCACCACCGTGATGAACGGCCTGATGCTCGGGGTGGCTGTCCTCTTCGTACAGGTGTGTTCCAGCTGCACCATCGCCCTCATAAAGGACTACATCCACCCACGGATTCGAATCCCCACCTACACCCTGACCATCGCTACCTGGGTTACGGTTATAGACCTCGTGCTGTCCGCGTATGCCCCGGTGGCGTACAAGGCCATGGGTATTTTTATCAAACTGATTGTGGCTTTCGCCATCATCACCATGCGATTGGAGGTTTTTGCCTGCAAGAACACCGTCGGCAAATCCTTTTTCGATGGTTTCGGAATGGGCCTTGGATTCCTCTTCGGGATGGTCTCTCTCGGCTTTGTCCGGGAACTTTTGGGGATGGGTACGCTGCTCGGGCACGATGTCCTCGGCTTCCGCCCGCTCCTTTTTTTCGCCCTTCCACTGGCAGGTTTTTTTTGTGTCGGATTTATGATGGCTTTGTACAACTATATTGAAATTGTTTTTAACCGGATGAAAAAAAGGATTGGATGAGGGCCTCATGGGTTGTATAAAACGCTGCAGCTTTCTTGCCTTCGGGACTGCTTTCCTGATGATCCTGCTCTTAACGGCGGGTTGTGAGCCGCAAAACCGTTTTGTGAAGGAAACCGCCTTCAAGGGAAACCATGATATCGTCATCACCTTTGCCGCGCCGGTAGACGAAGCGTGGGCAACGGATGTGTCTCATTATCGTGTCTATGAGAAGTCTGACCCCGATATCGGTTTACCGCTTGCAAGCATTCATCTCTCGAAGAATGGACAAGACGTGACGCTGCATTTTCAGGAGGAGTTGAATCAGGATCAACCGCACATGGTCACCATAAAGGATATCATGTCGGGCGGCAGGTCCCTTGGGACCGCTGTCGTAACGGTCAAGAAGCTCTACCTCGGCTTTCTTTTCTCCATACTCATCGGGGCAATGCTTATTCAGAATTTCGTGTTTACGAAATACCTCGGACTCTGCGTGTTTTTCGGAACCTCTCAGAAAAAATCAACAGCTGTCGGAATGGGAATCACTTTCACCATTGTCATGGTGGTCAGTGCCATGATGTCCTGGGCCCTCTACCAGTTCGTGCTGAAACCTTTTCATCTGGATTATTTGCAGATCGTTGTCTTCATCGGCCTGGTGTCCCTGTCGGTCCAAGCCGTTGATACCGTATTGAGAAAAGTTAACCCGGTACTCTTTAAGGCCTTCGGGGTCTACCTGGTCCTGGTTATCGCCAATTGCATTATCCTGGCGGTTCCCTTGATTCTCGCGGACAACGAATACAATGCATGGGAAAGTCTCATGCTGTCGCTCGGCGCCGGTCTCGGATTTCTAGTGGCCCTGTTCATGATGTCCTCCGTGCGTGAACGGCTGGAACTGGCCAATGTCCCGCCGACCTACAGGGGACTTCCCATTGCCTTTGTGGTGGCGGGACTTTTTGCTCTCGCCTTCCTGGGCTTTTCCGGGATGTCGATATTTTGAGATCTTGATAATGTTTTTGCAATCATGTATAACCTGTTCATCCTGTCTGAAAAAGAAAGCAGGGGTTTGAATGGATCCATTGTTGATGAAATTGGCCGTCGGGGGCATGGCATTGTTGGGTTGTATAGGCCTGTTTTTCGGAATCGGCCTTGCCCTCGCCGCCCACAAGTTTGCAGTGAAGGTGAACCCCAAGGTGGAGGAAGTGCTCGAAATCCTGGCAGGGGCCCAGTGAGGGGGTTGCGGCTTCGCTGGATGCGAAGGTTACGCAGAGGCCGTCGTAAACGACCCGGAGGTGGAATCCAACCTGTGTTTTCCCGGAAAGGAGGAGGTCGCCAAACTGGTTGCTGAGATCACGGGAAAGCAGATGACGGCGGTGGAAGACATGGTGGCTGAGCCCCGCTGTTCGCGCATCGAAGGACAGGTTCTACAGAAACAGCATTATGTTGGTTACCAGACGTGCGCTGCAGCCGATCTGGCCTTTGGCGGACCTCTGGCCTGTCACTATGCCTGCATCGGTCTGGGGGATTGTGCAACCGCCTGTCCGTTTGATGCCATCCACATGGTGGAAGGATTTCCTGTGGTTGACCCGGAACTTTGCGTCGGTTGCGGGACCTGTGTCCGGACCTGCCCAAAAGGCATTATCGAACTCATACCCCTCAAGGCCCGGGTCTGGGTACCCTGTTCTACAAAAGATCCCGGGAAGACCGTAAAGACCGTCTGTGGGGTGGGATGTATTTCCTGTAAAATGTGTATCAAGGTCTGTCCTGCCAAGGCGGTCAGCATGAATGACGGCATCGTCAACATCGATAATAAGCTGTGTACGGATTACGGCCCTGAATGTGGGGAAATCTGTGTGGAAAAATGCCCGCGCAATATCTTCAGGTATTTTTCTCCCCCCAAAGAAGGATCACAACAAAAGGAAGCAGCTTCTGCTGCTTAGGTCCGGTTATAAAACAAGAGCTGCATCAGGGCGCCCGGGTTTGGGTTGGAGGTGAACCCGGCTAAACCGCTCCTGATGCGCAACGGAGGAATAAAAATGGAAAAACAGACCATCTTTTCTCAAAGGTTCGGAAGCATGAACCGGAGATCTTTCCTGAAGATGTCAGGAATTCTCGGTGCGGGCCTGGGAACTGCAGCGATGGTACCGCTTACGGCAGAGGCCGTTAAATTCAATCGAAAAATGTATAAAGTATCCAGGGTCAGGCTGGATATGGGGACGTTCGTCTCCATGACCCTCATCCATGGCTCCAGGGATCAGGCTGAAGAGGCCATGGGTAAGGCTTTTGAAGAGATCGACCGGCTGACGGGCCTCATGACGCGATTCGATGCCGGCTCTCCCGTGGGTCTCCTGAACAGGGATGGAATCCTGCGGGATGCGCCTGATGAAGTGAGAAGCGTCGTGGGAAGCTCCCTTGATTTCTATCGCGTGAGCAAGGGCTGTTTCGATATTTCCGTAGCACCTATTGTGGATCTCTTCAAGGAACAGCTGGGAAAGGGTGCCTATCTGCCCCCCACTGAAACAGAAATCCATGACCTTCTCACCCGAGTGGACGCAACCCGCATTGAGATGAAGGGGCGGACAATCCGATTCAATAAATCGGGCATGGCGATTACACTTGACGGCATAGCGAAAGGTTATATTGTCGACCGGGCCGCGGATGTCCTGGCCGGACACCGGATAGGAAACTTCCTGATCAACGCGGGTGGTGATATCAGGACCAAGGGTCATAAAAAGGGCGGGAGGCCCTGGACCATAGCTATCCAGGATCCTCACAAAAAGAAACATTACCCGGACATCATCCACATGAACGACGGCGCCATTGCGACATCAGGAAATTACGAGGTGTATTTCGATAAGGAAAAGCTGTTTTATCACATTGTGAACCCAAGGACCGGATACTCACCGCGTACCGACACCAGTGTCTCTATAAAGGCCCCAACCACCATGGAGGCAGATGCACTTTCAACGACGGTGTTCGTAATGAATCCCACCCGGGGTATCCGCTTCATCAATGCCCTGCCCAGATATGAATGCCTCGTCCTGACGGACTCCGGAAGAATTGAAAAATCTAGGGGCTGGAAGAGTGCCGCCATATAATCTTTTCTATTCTGCTCACCAACGGTTTCAAAGTGGGAGGGTGTATGGCCGAAAGGGTCACCCCTCCCGTTCTTTTCTGGAGCATCCTGGCTTCCAACGTTTTTAGACGATCGCATTTATTCAGTACAAGGAGCAGGGGAATCTCCGTAAGGTCCAGCTTTCTCAGGATATCTTCAACCGTATTGATCTCCTGCTCCATGCGCTTCCCGGACGCATCAACCACGTGGAGCAGGAGATCCGAATCATTAAATTCCTCAAGGGTAGCAGCAAAAGCCTCCATCAGGCTCCGAGGAAGATCGCGAATAAACCCGACGGTATCCGTAATGATGGCTTCCCGCTCCCGGGGAAATCTCAACCTGCGACTGCTGGGATCAAGGGTCTCAAAAAGGCGATTTCCCGTGTGAACATGGCTGCCCGTGAGGGCATTCAAGAGGGTGGATTTTCCGGCATTGGTGTAACCGACTATGGAAATCACGGGAAGTTCACGCCTTTTTCTTAACCGCCTTCGTCCCTGTCTTTGGCGGCCGATACCGGCCAGATCGCGGTTGAGTTTTGCGATGCGCTCATAGACCCGCCGCCGGTTGATTTCCAGTTTTGTCTCACCAGGCCCCCTGCCTCCTATGCCGCCGGTCAACCTGGACATGGCCGTGTTTTTGGTGGCCAGGCGGGGGAGGAGGTAGTTGAGCTGTGCCAGCTCCACCTGGATCTTGCCTTCCCTGGTCACTGCACGTCTTGAAAAAATATCAAGGATGAGCTGGCTTCGATCGATAATCCTCATTTCTGTGAAATCCGTCAGGCTCTTGACCTGGGCGGGCGTCAGCTCCTGATTGAAAATCAACAGATCCGCTCCTGTCTGGAGACAATGCAGGACCAATTCACCCAATCGCCCTCTCCCCATCATAAAGCGTGTGTCGATGCCCTTGATCCGCTGGACCACCTTGCCGGCTACTTCAACCTCATTGGAAACGGCCAGGGCCTCCAACTCATTAAGTGATTCCTCTTCGGCCCATTTGGCTCCCGTTGTGGCGCCGACCAGGAGGGCCCTTTCCCTCGTCTTGAATGACCGTCCCAGCCATTTGCGAGATAGTTCATCTTCCAGGGACTGTATCAACTGAATGAAGTCCACTTTGAGCCGGCCCATGTCCTGGACCCGCTGCACGACATATCCTTTACCGGTGCGATCACCCGGCAAAAAATGGCCATAGGATATGGGTCCGGGAACCCCTTCATGGTCGACCTCGATACACCCCATAAGGTCCAGACCGATCAGGACCAGGTCCGTCATGTCTTCCCTGGATAAGGGTTCTTTTCCCAGGTGGGTATGGACAAAGCGCAGACCTCTGAGACGCCCGGTCCCTGTCCTGATTTTTAGCAGTTGTGGAATCCAGATACGCTTGTTGTTCCCCACCACCACATGGGAAATCCGGCCCTTGCGCGTGATCAGGAGGCCGACCTGCCTTTTGATTTCTCTGGAAAGTGCGGATACTTGACGCGTCAACTCGGGGGAAATGATGTCAGATGGATAGATCTTTCGTCGGTAGAGATTTTGAAGTCTTTTTTGCTGACTTGGTTTGATGCCGCTCGTTTTACCGTAAACCCTGTTGATTGCTCTATACCTCTATATCTGTATTGGCATAATGGTCATACGTCCGTACTCAGGATGAGGGCATGGGAATCTTTTTCAGAAGTTGTTCAGCTCATGGTCTCTTCCTCAATATGGTCTTTAAAGAGGGTCAATTCTTTCAAAAAAGTCAACTTGAAAAATCCCGTCGGCCCGTTTCGTTGTTTAGCAATAATAATTTCAGCAATATTTCTGTTCTCATCCGATGTCGCGTGGTAAACCTCATCTCTGTAGATGAAAGCGATAACATCCGCATCCTGTTCAATCGCGCCACTTTCTCTAAGGTCCGCCAATTGGGGCCTTCTGTTGGGGCGATCTTCCACCTTTCTGTTGAGCTGCGACAGGGCCAGAACGGGCACATTCAGATCCTTGGCCAGTCCTTTCATGGCCCTGGATATCTCGGAAATTTCAAGCTGCCTGGATTCCGCCGAGCTTCTTCCATGGATCAGTTGGAGATAGTCCACAATAACCATGGCGAGCCCCTGTCTCTTCATCAGGCGCCTGCATTTGGCCTTCATTTCCAGGACTCCGATGGCGGAACTGTCATCAATAAAGATGGGCATTTCAGCAAGGTGATTGGCCGAATGGGTCAATCTCTCCCAGTCCTGATCTCTCAGAAACCCGGTCCGCAGCTTGGTCGCGTTGATGCCTGAATCAAATCCCAACAGGCGAATCCCAAGTTGGAGTTTAGACATCTCCAGGGAAAAAACGGCCACCCCCTTCCCGGTCCGCTCGGCGGCATTGTAACCTATGTTCAAGGCCAATGCCGTCTTTCCCATACTGGGTCTGCCCGCAATAATGATGACTTCCGAGGGCTGGAACCCGGACGTCAACCGGTCGAGATCACGAAATCCCGTTGGAATACCCGTGACGTACCCATCAACTTCCGCCACGCTTTCCAGTTTCTTGAAGCTGCCCGTAATGACATCTTGCAGGCTGGAAAAACCTTCTTTGACCCGCTCTTCGGCGATATCAAAGATAGATTGTTCGGCCAGCTCCAGAAGATCATCCGTTTCTCTCCAGTTCTGGAAGCAGGATTCGGAAATGGCGGAACACTGATGAATGAGTTTTCTTCTGACGGATTGGTTTTTGACGATCTCGGCATGGTGGGCGGCCCCGGCGGATGTGGAAACCGCCTCAACAAGGGAAGCAAGATAGTCAGTGCCGCCGGCCGTCTCAAGGAGATCCCTTTTCCTCAGGACCTCGGACAGGGTGATGATATCAATGGGCTCACTGGAGTTATATAATTCCAGCATTCCCTCAAACAGGGCCGTGTGTGCTTCACGATAGAAGTCATCGGGTCGGAGGAGGTCCGCGACCTGATTCAGGGCGTCATTGTTGATCAATATGCCACCAAGGATGGCCTGCTCCGCCTCGACATTATTTGGCGGAACTTTCAGGTAGGTGGTCGATGCCTGTTCTTTTGCCCTTGCCATGGTACTTCATTCCCCTGCACACCCTCGAGGGTCCAGCGGGTGTAAAACGGTGAGCAAGACTAAGCGCTCTCCTCTTCGGGAGACACCACAACCTTGATAGAAGCAATGACCCCGGGATATATCCTCACAGAGACATCAAATTCACCCAGGCTCTTGATGGGTTTGTCCAGCATAATCTTCCGCCGATCGACGACGATGTCCAGGCTTTCAAGTCCCTCGGCAATATCCATGCTCGTTACCGAACCGTAGAGTTTCCCCTCATCACCGGCTTTCTGGGTGAGATTAACGATAGTCCCTGCCAGCATTTCACTGTATTTCTCTGCGTCTTCCCTGGCCTTCAACTTCCGGACTTCAATCTTTTTTCGCCGAAGCTCAAGGGACTTGACATTTTGTGGGGAGGCCTCGAAAGCAAAACCCTTGGGGATCAAATAGTTCCTCGCATAGCCATTTGAGACCTTTATGATGTCTCCTTCAAGGCCTATTTCATCCATGTCCTGTCGTAAAATAATCTCCATAACTTTTTCCTCCATCAGTAAAATCAACTAGCTAACTTCTTACGGATTTTTCTAAAATCCACCCATTGATCAAACACACCCGCCAGGGCAACTACGAGCAGGAAAATCTGTTGAAAAAGCAACAGGAACCAAATAGCACCTCGAATCCATGTCGGCGCTTTGTACTTGTTCAAAAAGAAAATGAGGATAGAAATGCCCTGGAACAGATAGACGGTCATCAAAATGATGAGACCGTTCATGGCCAGTAACCTTATAACGTCCAACCTCAAAAATAAAGAAAAACCTGTCGCTATCAGGCCCCAAATCAATATCTCAGGCGCCTGCCACCGATCAGCATTTGGGAACAGCGGGTATTCCAGGCCGGCCCTTCGAAGTATCTGCCCGCCCAAAATCACATTCAACCAGACGACAAATGTCGAACCGACAACCAAAAGAGCAGGATAAATCCTGGCAATGGCGTCAATCAGTGCTTTGCCGTAGGCCTGTATTTCGACGGTCTTCTCTTGTTCCAGCCCCATGTCCTTGTACATTTCAAGGGCCTCCTTGAGATTGGTCTTGAGATAGGACTGAACCATCTCAAAAGGCCCCATGTGCCTGAAAAGCCCCACCAGGAGCAAGGATGCGAAACCCACCAGGACCATGATCAGTGTTCCTGCGGCCAGGGTATAGCCTATCGAAAATTTTCTCCTGAAGATTTCAGACAGGGCGATTCCCAAGGCCGAAAATTCAAGAGAAAACAGAATAATCTGGGGTTGTCCCAGCAACCTGGACGCCAGGCTGATGAAAAATACGACAGCAACCGCCAGCTTCAATCCCCTGGAGAAGCCCAGTTTGGTTGCGTAATAGAGGAAGGGAATGGGTGTGAGAAGGCCTATAAAAGGACCCACAATGGGGAGAGATACAGATGCGAAAAGGACCAAAACAGCCCAGCCCACACAACCCAGGAAATCCTTAGCAATCATGGATTTTCTTATGAAAATGCCTCATTTCCGGCTTGGAAATCTGATCATACCAAAAGTGCATTGATGGATGGGCACTATCTCACAAGCGCTGTCGTAAAGGGTAACAGGACGATGTTTCTTGCCCTTTTGATGGCGACCGTCAATTGCCGTTGATGCTTGGCACAGTTACCTGAAATTCGCCTTGGAATAATCTTGCCACGTTCTGTTGTAAAATAACGAAGTGACTTCGAATCTTTATAGTCGATAATCAAGCTGCTATCAGCGCAAAACCGGCAGATTTTTCTCCTGTGGAAAGTACGTTTGCCTCTACTGGGTCTTTCTCTATCGAACGCCATTTTCAACCTCATCACTTTCAGTTTCGCCGGTTTCCTGTTCCGGGGACTCCTCCGCAACAACCTCCGCTTCCAGATTCCCCTCAGGGGTCTCTTTTTTCGGCAGCAAGGCCTCAAGGTCGGCATTGTCACTTATCTTGACGGTCTGGTACTTCAAAATGCTGTCATCCAGCTTGAAAACCCTCTCCAGTTTTTCTGTAAGTCCAGCCTCACCGCAATACTCCAACAAGACATAATAACCTTTTTTCATCTTTTTCACTGGATAGGCCAGCGTTCTTTCACCCCACTGATCAATCTTGACCATCACACCTTGATTTGTCTCAATTAAGCCAATGACTTTCTTTTGCGCCTCCTCATAGTCTCCTTCAGCGAGCGAGGGACGCATAATGTAAATAGTTTCATAATGCCTCATCTATCTTCTCCTCTTGGACATTTATGGCGTGCACGAACGAACACCCTTCTTTCCGTTCAGACGCCGTTTGATAAACTGTATAGGTCCCTCCGGGGCGGCGCCCCCTTGGAACAAGGAGCAAATCAAAACAGAATTTAATTTTTTAACACCCTGCCTATGAGATGTCAATCGTTTTTGGAAAAAGATTCTTGGATTCCCCTTCTTGTCCCCTTTCTGTCCATTGACACCACCAATTGAGATGGTATATAGGATGACAAGATTCTTAGTGCCAGGAGCGATAATCATTCGGTTCCCTTTAACAGCTATCCCGAAATGAGAAGATATCCATGTTAAAAAAAGAGATTCGTGTTGCCTCCATGGCAGCCAGGACCGCTGGGAACATCCTGAAAGAGAAATTCGGTGCCGTGAACCATGTCAGGAAAAAAGGTGTCATCGACCTGGTAACCGAGGCCGACCTGGAGGCGGAGAAGGCTATTCTTGATATCATAAGGCATCACTTTCCAGAAGATCACGTCCTTTCCGAAGAGGCCGGTAACCAGGGCCAGTCTTCGAACCGTATCTGGCTCATAGACCCCCTGGACGGAACGACCAACTTCACCCACGGTTTCCCCTTTTTCGCCGTTTCCATTGCACTCGAAATCGAGGAACAATTGATGCTTGGAGTCGTTTACAATCCCTATCTCGAAGAATATTTCGAGGCCGTCAAAGGTTCAGGCGCCTTCTTGAACCGACGTCCAATACAGGTTTCCCGGACCAACACCATCGAAGATGCCCTCCTGGCCACAGGTTTCCCTTACAATATTCATGAACACCCGGAAGCGGTCCTGGAAAAATTTGCCAGAGTAATCGTAAAGGCCCAAGGGATCAGAAGACCCGGCTCCGCCGCAGTTGATTTGTGCTATGTTGCTTGTGGCAGGATGGATGGATTTTGGGAGGAAGGGTTGAATCCCTGGGACACGGCCGCCGGCACCCTGATTTTGAGTGAAGCAGGAGGCCTTTTGTCCACTTTCGAGGGGAACCGATACACCCCGTACAAGGACTCCATCGTGGCGGCCAATCCGGAACTGATGAAAGCCTTGCTGCACATACTCAACAGGAAGGCATTCTAACTTCCCTTAGACGCATGGGTCGTCAGGATATTTTGGACTGTATTCTGATCCAATCCTTCGATACGGACAGACTTGTGCTTTGATCTGTCTCCGGAAATAATATCCACCCTCCCTTTTGCGATGCCAAGACATTTGGCAAGGAACGCCTTGACACCCCTGTTGGCCTCGCCATCAACCGGCGGTGAGGTGATCTTAAGCTTCCACGCCCCGTCTTCAAAACCCACGAGCCGACTTCTGGAGGACCTGGGCACAACCTTGACCCGGATAACGGCCCCCCGTCCCTTTTTCACTGCCACTTGGTGCCCCGTGACTCCAGCCCGGATTTCTCACCAATAATCTGACGAAAATCGGTGAGGAACCCGGACTAGCCGCCCATCCTGGCGGCGAATTGATAGAGTGTTTGAACGAGAAAAGACCGCACGAAAATGATAGCAAAAATAACTATGATAGGAGAAAAATCAATGCCCCCAAAACTTATGGGGAGTCGCCTCCTGATGGGATAAAGAACGGGTTCCGTAACGGTGTTTAAGAATCGGACGATTGGGTTGTAGGGATCGGGGTTCACCCAGGAAATCACGGCCCTCCCAATGATAATCCACATGTAGAGGCTTAAGCCGATATCAAGGATCTTGGCCACAGCCATGAGAAAATTCGAAAAGACGAACATAGTATCTCCAATAAAAAAGTATGTTGAAGCAGGCCATAAGCCGGGTTCTGTCCCCCGAAGCGGTTACCCGCTACGGGGTGATGACCATTCATCTAGCCTCGCCGTTACCGACAAGATCGAGCGACCTACCCGGGGACTTGGACGGACCACCCTCGAACGTCCCCCTATTTGGCCTTGCTCCAGGCGGGGTTTACCGAGCACCTGCCGTCACCGGCAGGCCTGGTGAGCTCTTACCTCACCCTTTCACCCTTACCCGCGTCGATGCAAAGCATCGGCGCGGGCGGTTTCCTTTCTGTGGCACTTTCCTGCCCGTTACCGGGACTGGGGATTACCCAGCGCCTTGTCCTTCGGAGCCCGGACTTTCCTCCCCTCCACCTCGAAGGCGGAGCAGCGGTCATCTGTCCTGCTTCAACATATTCGTTAGACTGGTCAGCCCAAAAGCTTATTCTTTCTCTCCGACCTTTTGGAATTTCTCGTTGTCCGCCCAATAGATGATCCGATTGCAACTGGGGCAGGTCTGGAGAGAATCCCCCCTGATCAACTCGTTAAATTTCTGGGGTGGTATCCCCATATGACAGGTCTGACAGACCCCTACAGTCACTGGGCTTAACGCCAGACCTGCCCTGTGGCTTCTAATAAAATCGTATTGATTCAAGAGTTCACCATCAACCTTTCTGCAAAAGGCATCTCTCTCCCGACCTAATTTTTTCAGAAGCTTATCCATCTCCGCAATTTCCTGGAGAATTTCCTTTTTCTGCCCGGCAACTTCCGCTTCCAGCCGGCTTTTTTGTTCTTTCTTTTCCTGGCTCTGATCGGACAGGCGCTCTATCTGTTCCATAAGTTCGATGGCCTGGTCTTCCAGACGGGATTTTTCACGTTGCGAATCTTCAATTTCTTTCAAAGCAGCCCGGTACTCTTTATTTGATTTTATATTTGATAATTTTATATTAGCCTTCTCAAGTTGACTCTCGATATTCTTAATATCTGTATCAATATCTCTTTTGGTATGATTAAAGGCATCCAGCTGCTTCTCCTCTCCTTCCCATTCCTTTTCCATTTCGTTCAGTTTGTTTTCAAGCTTCTCGATGCGCAAAGGGCACTCCGTTCTATTTTTCTCAATTTCCTGTATCTTGCTGTCGCAATCCTGGAGACCTATCAGCAATTTTATCTTCTCTTCCAATGTTCCCCTCCATATCGTCGGATAAGCAAAAGCCCGCTGGCCCTGCCTTTCCATTACCTGAACGTTATGTTCTAAAATATTTTGCACATTCCCGAAAGAAGACCTTTCGAGCGCAAAACGAAACCGGACCTATATCTACACCCAGATCATCGGGTCAGCTTCCTCCGCGAAAAATGTCACCCGAACATCCCAGCCTTGGGTCTTGAAACCGCGTCGTAACAAGCCTGTAAGTCTTTTGAGAGCCAGCCTTTCGGTCAAAAAATGGCCCCCGTCAATCATGGCCAATCCCAGTGTTCTGGCCTCCAGGGCATGGTGATGTCCAACATCCCCTGTCAACAAGAGATCAGCGCCTTTCTGAAATGCCTCCCTGACCAGACTGCCGCCGGAGCCTCCGACAACCGCAACCCGCCGAATGGTTCTGTCAAGGTCTCCCGTAGTTTTCAGTCGACTGGTACCCAGTATTTCTTTGATGCGTTCAATAAGGACGGTCAGTACAATGGGGGAAGGCCATTCTCCGATTCTTCCTAGCCCACAACCGGTTTTCCCATCGACTTCTTTCAGCACTCTTACCTGGCGAAGCTGCAATGATTCGGCCAGCATATCATTTATGCCCCCCTCAGCCTGGTCCAGATTGGTGTGGGCTGTTACAATGGAAAGGCCTGCTTTTGCTGCTTCCAAAATCACATTGGCGGGGTAGGCATGGAGATCAAAACTGCTGAGAGGACTAAAGATAAGTGGATGATGGGTGAGCAGGAGTTGGGAGTCTTGCTCCAGGGAGGCCCTCACCGAATCAAGGGTCGGGTCGAGGGCAACGGACACCCGCTGGATACGCTGTGACAGATCTCCAACCTGAAGCCCTGGGTTATCCCATGACTCGGCCAGGTCCACGGGAGCAACCTGATCCAGAAAAGCCAGCATATCCTGCAACGTCGGCATCATCGGGTCCATTTTAAAAAAAATGCTGACTTTTTACAAAGCCATCAAAATTCAAAGGGCGCACCATCTGGCGATGCGCCCTTTTGTGGGAAACCATTTGTTTCCACGCCTGTTTCTCTGCAACTTCAAACATTCTGAACCTGAAAAATATTGGTGGGCCCACCTGGGTTCGAACCAGGGACCTACCGGTTATGAGCCGGTGGCTCTTCCAGCTGAGCTATGGGCCCATTTCCCCATGCATGAGCAAATAGTATGTTTTTTTAGGGCCGATTTGTCAAGCGAATTTCTCTTTATCCGCCTTCAGCATCAGGTTTCAACAAAGCTCTTGAGCCTCCTGCTGCGGCTCGGATGTCTCAGTTTTCTTAGTGCCTTGGCCTCAATCTGCCGGATACGTTCCCTGGTCACATCAAAATCCCTTCCCACTTCTTCCAGGGTATGGTCTGCCTTCTCCCCGATTCCGAAACGCATCCGCAACACCTTTTCTTCCCTTGGCGTCAGGGTTGTCAGGACCTTTCTCGTCCTTTCAGAGAGGTTGAAATTGATCACGGCATCTGCAGGAGATACCACCTTCTTGTCTTCAATGAAGTCACCTAGATGGCTGTCTTCCTCCTCCCCGATGGGGGTTTCAAGGGAGATAGGCTCCTTGGCGATCTTGAGGACTTTTCGCACCTTTTCCAAAGGGAACTCCATCTTTTCAGCAATCTCCTCAGGGGTTGGTTCACGGCCATGTTCCTGGACCAGATACCGTGAAGTCCTGATAAGCTTGTTGATGGTCTCTATCATATGAACGGGAATACGTATCGTTCTCGCCTGATCGGCAATGGCCCTCGTAATGGCCTGTCGAATCCACCACGTTGCGTAGGTGCTGAACTTATATCCACGCTGGTATTCGAATTTGTCCACCGCCTTCATGAGTCCAATATTGCCTTCCTGGATCAAATCAAGAAATTGTAGTCCTCGATTGGTATATTTTTTTGCAATGCTAACAACAAGCCTTAAATTAGCTTCAATTAATTCACTCTTTGCTTTTTTTGCTTTATAAATACTGTTTTCGACCATTTTCAATTTTTTCTTAAGTTGCCGAATCGTCATATCGGTGCGCTCTCGCGTGTCCTTGAGGACGCTCTGGGCCCCTTCGACCCTTGCCTTAAATGCCAAGAGTTCGGACCTTTTCATACCCAGAGGTTGGATGACCTCATTATCGTCGGTACACTCTCGAATTCGTGAAAAACACTTTTTGAGGTAAGAAACCGGCTTTCCCCCTGCCTGCAGCATGCACCCGGTCAGATCTTTTTCACACTCATCCAGGTAGACCACCGTTTCCCTCAGGCGGTTCACCATATTGTCAAGCTGTCGTTTTTCCAGACTGAAAGAATTGACAAGCTCTTCAACGCGTTGCAGATCCCTTTTGATCTCCTCCCTGAGGGCTTCCTTTCTTGCCGCCGAGACCCGGGACTTGGCCTTTTCCCGCCTCGCATCCAGGGCTTTTTCATAGTAAATTTGGATCTCTTCTATTACATTGAGCAAAGATCCCTTTTTCTCTCCCACCTGGGTATAATTCTCTTCCTCTTCCAGATCATTAATCACATCTTTCAATTTGATCTCGCCGGCATTGAGCACGGTCCCCAGTTCGATAATATATTCAATCCCTAAGGAACACTCCAAGAGCGATTTCAATGTTTCTTTTTCACCTGCTTCAATCCGCTTGGCAATTTCAACCTCTCCCTCGCGGGTGAGCAGGGAAATACAGCCCATCTCCTTCAGATACATTTTGACCGGGTCAGAGACCCTGGAAGCGGCATCCCCCATATCGACTCTCACAACTTCCCTTTCTTCGAGTTTCAGCAGTTCTCTTTTTTTCATCCTCCTGGATTGCTCAATTTTTTCCTTCGCAGCCTCGTCGATCACCATGATATCCAGATCTTCAAACATCATCATCAGATCATCGATGCCCTCTTCAGATGAAGCTATTTCCTGCGGCAGATCATCGTTGAGCTCTTCAAACGTGATATACCCCTTATCCTTTCCCATATGGATGAGGCGCTTCAGATTAACGAAATTGGTATTTTTGTCCATAAAGAAACCTCCTATCCTTGCAGGATGCCCAAAAGCTCCTGACTGATCTTAACTGATGGGCACTCTTTACCCCTTCTGTTTCAGGAAAATTCTTCCGCTTTGCGTTTCAGCAGCCGGTTAAGATCTCCAATATTTCCCTGCTGTCGGGCCTTCCGCATGGAACGCGACAATGCAATCCGCCGGATCTTTTCCTCCAGTTCCCTGATGGCCAGATCCACCGTCTTTTCTGAGTAGAAAGAGGGCAACAGCATCCCTTCCCTCAATTTTTCTCGAGCTTTTTCGGACTCGAGCCCAGCCAACATGTCCTCCACCTTGAAGGCCCCCTCCGCCGCGCGGGACTGAAAAAACAGGCCGGCAATTTCAATGACGGAATCATCTGAGAGCAGAAGTTGCCAGGAGGCATGCCTGAGCCGCTGCGCAGCCTCCGGGTGGTGAATCAACAGATTCAACAGATGCAGATCACGACTGAAAGTGTTTTTCACCCCGGGTTCATTGAGTTGACTGGTCAACTCCTTTTTCCCCGTTGCTTCCGGGCCTTGCCTGATGATCTTTTTCAGTTCCTGCCAAACGATATCTTCCTTGATACCGAGCCTTTCGGAGAGCCGCCCGACATAGAGAGACTGCTGGGAAGAATGGCGCAGATCACTCAAAATCGGCAATATCTCCTTTATGACATCGACCTTCCCCTCTATGCTGCCATCCATCTCGGTGAGCCTGAGGTCCACATAAAAATCGAAGACGGACCCGGCCTTCTGAATCAGCTTCATCAACGCATCAAGCCCCTCCGCATTGATGAAACTGTCTGGATCATGCCCCTCAGGGAGGACCACTGCCCTGGCCTTCAATCCCTCGTTCAAAAATAGGGGAAGACTCTTCAATGCCGCCATCTTGCCGGCCCTGTCAGAATCGAACACCACAACAGCTTCAGGGGCATAACCTTTCAGCCTGCGCACATGTTCACTGGTGAGGGCTGTCCCCAGGGTGGCCACCACCCCTTCAAGACCGTGTTTTCGCAAAGCCAGAAAATCCATGTAGCCCTCTACAATCACGGCTCTCCCAGCTTTCCTGATTGCCCCCGAGGCGTGATTCAGGCCATACAGGAGAGAGCCCTTGTGAAAAATCGGGCTTTCCGGGGAATTGAGATATTTTGGCAATGAATCGTCCAGGACCCTGCCGCCGAAACCTACAACTTTTCCCCTCAAATTGGAAATCGGAAAAACAACCCGGTTTCGGAATCTGTCATAATACCCCCCCCCATCCCTGGCAACCACCAGACCTGCTGCTGCGGCAGTTTTCAGATTTCCGAATTTCCTCGTCAGAAAATTTGCGAGCCTGTCCCAACTGTCGGGCGCATACCCCAACCGGTACTCTGAGATGATCTCCTTTGAAATCGATCGCCTTTGGAGATAGGTTCTCGCGCTTTTTCCTTGGGTTTCATCTGCCAGGGCCTTATGAAAGAACAGGCTCGCCTGCTCATTCACCTCAAAAACGGCCTTCTTATAATTCGCCTCCCTTTTTTCATCGGGTGAAGAAGATTCATCCGACAACGGGACGTTGTAGCGCTCCGCCAGCTCCTTCACCGCTTCAGGAAACGTAGTGCCATGGTATTCCATCCAGAAAGCAAATATATCACCGCCCCTCTTGCATCCAAAACAGTGAAAGATCTGTTTTGCCGGGTTGACCGTAAATGATGGTGCGCTTTCCGTGTGAAACGGGCACAATCCGATATGGTTTTGGCCGGCTTTCCGGAGTTGGACAAACTGGCCCACGAGTGCAACAATATCCGCCCTGCGCCTGATCTCTTCTTTGGTCGATTGGTAATAGCCCATTTCACCCAGAAAAAAAGACTCAAAACGCTCTCCCCGGTCCTAAGGACCTTGGGTGAAACATGAAACGTGCGTTTTGAATCTCGGGAGTTTCATTGATGGATCTGCAATATCAGAGATAATGGGGAGACGCATAGTTCGGGTCACTTGAAGATGAGTACCTCCGCGTTCTCTTTCCAGGACAGGCGCAAGCGGTAGACTATGCGGACCCGGTCGAACCGTTCAGAGTGCCGGATCTTGGTGGCAGGCCTAGAGAGCGAAACCTTCCCCGGGCTTTGAGAAATTCAAAAACATCGGCCCAATGGAAAATGAAACGCAACAAGAGCTGAACCATACCGAGTGGGCGGCTTCTGAAACCTGTCGGATGTGAGGCAAAG
>Ga0307417_10000280_pt1 | contig 21868 bp, 17 predicted proteins | sample SalMarWE160210MG_2_FD_202514 | JGI IMG/M metagenome (GOLD analysis project Ga0307417, IMG submission 202514) | Salt marsh sediment microbial communities from the Plum Island Ecosystem LTER, Massachusetts, United States - WE1602-10 | ecosystem: Environmental > Aquatic > Marine > Intertidal zone... | reverse complement strand
AAGGGTGGTGCCGCCTTTAACATAACTTCCCGGATAATACCAGCTATACCGGGAACTGCCGATGTATGCAAAAGCGCCTCTGTCACTAAAATCGTTCGTCATGGCTTCACCGATGCAATCGGCGTACGTATAGTGGTTGTCCGGCTCGAGGCTATCCAGTGATCCCATGTAGCACCCCTGGGAGTAAACGAAAAAATAGGCGCTGTTCTTCATTCTATCAATATCATCTGTATCTAACTTCATATCGGAACAAATGCATGAATGCCCCGAATAGCTGATAAAGGAATATTCATTTGAATTGATATAGGTCAACAACTCTGATTTCGACCAGTCATTATTTTCCAAGTCCCGGTCATACAGCGTCGTCTTGGGTATCGACCCCGCAAAAGAGGATACCCAGTCCATTCTGTCTCCTCCCCAGGTCGAGGCATCCAATTGTTCGCCGGTGAGAAGCATTTTAGGCGGAATGCTGTGGGTTTCGAAAGCAATAATTTTGTCGATCTGATTCATGGCTTCCGTATAATTGTCTGCCGGTATTCTGCCGATATACACCTCCGAAAACCAGTCAATATCACCGCCGTTGATACCGTCATTTGCTTCGCCCCAATATTGGTCTCCATCCGAATTCCATGAGCCGTCCAAACAGCCGAAATACAGATCACTCGGTATATTGGCGTCAATATAATCGCCGACATGCGCATAGACACCCCTTGTGGGGATGACCTGGTATGCCGGAGGACCATCGCAATCGCCGCCTAACACCACATATTGCGTGCCGTAATTCGTGTACATATCCTTTATAAAATTCCGCATTTTTTCGGCAAGATCAGTACCGGAATACGTGGCGGCAATATCGTCGATATTCTCTATATAGGTCGTGTAGCCGCCGCCTTCGGACGACGCTCTGTAATCGGTAAGCGTTTCAAATGCCGGTTTTAGATCGGCGGTGGTAATCACCACATATTGACGTGTGGATGCGGCCGCAGAAGGTTTTTCGGCAGCGGTTAAGATGCCGTTATCGATCCCTTTGTAAAACGTTATAAAATCATCCGGGTTGTCGATGATATTTAAGATTTTTTCTCTGTCTACACTGGAATTTCGAAAAGGCATGACCCGGTCCGGTTGGGTTTCTTTTTCCGTTGTGATGGTGACAGCCAGTTCATTATAGTATTTCAATTGGCCCTCGACCGGATTGTAAAGAACCGGCACCAGGTCGATCAATACGACTTTTACGCCATTTAAAAACTGCGGTTTTCTGAGCGTATAAATATGAGAAGGATACAGTTCGTTTTTTTCATAAATTTCGGAAGCCGGTTTTACGACGCCAACGGCATCTTCAACCGAAGTGGGCTGCGGTGCGGTTACATATTGGATGTTGTAGGATCCTTCGATGGTGTTTAATTTACCATATTGTACGTTTGTTGACACGACGGTTTCGTCCGGGGGAATGAAAATTTTCGATGTTTTCACCGGAAGTATGGGATGGCCGACACTGTCGTCTTTTTGCCGGGTGCCCTTCATCTTAAGTATCTGCCGGCCATTGGAAAGGGTTATGACTTCAGGGGCTTCAAACGTATACGTAAAGCTGTATCGTGCGGCGGATACATGCGAGACAAATATCGTAAAGAAAACCAAAATGAAAGTGATGAAGCCGATCTTATTTTTAAATATAGGCGCTATAATAATCTTGCCCTTTTTGGGTTATTTTTTTAACTGATTGATTTGTGATAGCATTTAAACCGTAGTTGAAATGAATCTGTCGATGAACGAATGCAAAAAGAATGCCACATTAAACAAAAACCAAAATTACTATGAATATTAACTGGTTGTGTCGTTTAAAGGATAAATTGGATAAGTTTACGGGCAGGCAATATATGCCGATGGGGTATCACTTTCCAGGGCTTGTTTGGTATTACACTAATATATCGATAAAATATTGGCCGTCAAATTTTAAACATAAGGGAAAAACCGACACTTTTTTAAAAATAGGACTTAATAAGCATAGCCATCAAAATAAAAAGGCAGAGCCGATATGACTCTGCCTTTGGTATCCGGTAATCGAATACGGTTTAATCTTTTTCTCTTTTCCGCCATAAACGAATAAGTTCGATCATCCCAAAGCTGAAAAAGAGAATAAGCCCTGTCGCAACGAAAAGACCCATCTTCAGGGCAACCCAGCTCATTCCCACAAGGGGCAATAAACTTAGCCGCACAATTGCCCGAATACTACCATGTTTTGCAATGAAATCAGCTGTGGGCAATGAATATCGGTAGTAATTTCGTACAAAATATTTGCCCAATGCGTTGTCGAGAAGGAATTGATCACGAAAATCCCGCAGTAATTTGACATGTGGCTCCATTTTGGAACCATAAGCTGCTGTGGCAATAAAGCATCCGCCACCGCCTCCGGAGTCCGTCGATGATGACAGGGGCTGCGAGGAGAGTGCGATGGCTCCGGGGTCCGATATGGTCCCATCCTGCTGCCCGTCCGCATCGGTCATGGGATCACCGTCCGTGAGGGTTAACGTGATGGTGTTGTCCCCATCATTGTCTCCAAAAGACATTTCATGCCACCCATTGGCGGGATCGATCTTATAATATCGCGCCGTCACGGGTATATCACCTGGAAACACCATGGTCACGTTAACGGTTTGTCCCGGAGCGAGTCCGGTAATGTCAAACTTTACCGTTGCGTAAGGAAAATCCATGTCGGGTTTGCCGTTCTGGGGAATTGCGGGATCATCCGCATTCAATGATTGCGCGTTTGCAAAAGCACCTGCCGATGTATGCATAAAGACCTTTTCACCGCCATTTGCCTGGCAAACCCTCGCACAATCGGTTTCCATGTAATCAGGGGTGCCGTCCTGGTCGAAGTCTTTTGTACCATCCGCTTCTTCACTGTCCAGAACCCCGTTTCCGTTGGAATCTGTACCGTCCAGTGCGCCGTAAATGATTACTTTTTCTTGATCGACAAAGGCCCATCCGGCCTCCAGAACATCGATATCCGTTGTCCCTTCGGGCAGCGGCTCAACTTTGATGATGGTGACGGTCCGGGATGACGCCCCTGCATTGTGATCCCAGTCGAAGTCATAGTGCCAGATGACATTTTGATCCCCGGCGGTGCTGGATTGATCGGGCGCATTGGGATTTTTCTGAGGCGGGACAACCCTGAAGGGGCCCTCTCCATCCAGTTTGTTGTCCAGATTCAATATCCCGGGATCCATGTTTTGCCCCTCACGGGCATAGGCCAGAATCATTTTGAGTCCATTGCTGTTTACAATGGGATCCATGGGTTTTCGGCCCTGGCATGAGGGGGCGCTGTAATCACACCATCCAATCGAAGGGTTAAGCGCCGTGTCGGCCTCGGCGTTGTAGTAATAGACCGAGTCGGGATAGGTGCCATTCACATGGTACAACTCAGGGTCGGGATCTATCTCCAATGGATGATACTGGGACCAGCCATCCGGGGCGTAGACGAGAATGCCGGTCGCTGTCGGGAGGATACCGGCATTGTTCAATAGATCTTCCATGGGAACCCCCGTATACTCGGCATAAAAATCGCCGGACCGGGAGGTGTTCATCAGCATAAATTGTGTATGAGTTCCCAAAGCCTTGAGTTGTGCCTTTGTGTAAATACGAAACGGCGCGGTAATCTTGCCGGGATCATCGGCGCTGTTGCCGGGATATCTGGCGGCATCTATCTCTTCAATATTCGTGTAGCCGTCTCCGTCCGAGTCGATGTTTTCGATGGCCCTTATCGCAGCAGTATTCCTCCCGTTATCATGGTAGGCCTTGCCGTAAGCGTTCATGGTGTCCAATATGTTGCCGCCGGCGTCATACCCGTAAGTATAGTGACACCATTGACAACTGCCTAAACTGACCAGCTTGCCTTTTTTGTTGGTGTACTGGCCGCCGCTGTGGCAGAGTGCGCAGTGGTCCAGCTTTGTACCGGCTTTGTCCGGGTAGACTGAAATAAATTTGTCCGAATCATTCTCTCCTTCATGGTGGTAGGCGGCAAAGCCCGGCGATGCGATCACCATGATGAAAAAGAGAACCCCCATCAGCATCGTTTGTTTCTTCATAATCCCCCCCTCCTAAAATCCAAATTGAAAACGTGTTGTGACGACATCTTCCTGTTCGCTGTAAATTGCCGTCCCGTTGATCGGATCGCGGGAGATCAGCAAGGGTTGATCAAACCGGGTCCTGGTATAATCTACAATGAATTTTGCATAAGGGTCCAGATACCAGTTTAAAGCAACCGAATAGGCTTTGGCTTCCGCGACCGAATTCCCCGCAATGATAAGATTGTCGTAAGCCGAATCGCCGGCATCGAACACATCATATCGCATGGCCAGGCCGATCCCTCCCCATCCGCCGTTCCAGATGTTTTTTTTGGGTACGATGGGCTGCAGAATGCCCTTTGAAATGACCGGATGTTCACCGGTAATCATCCATAAAAGGGAAACGTAGTAGTCATCGAGCTTGACGTCAAACTGATCTGCGCTTGTCGTTATATCCTTGAAATCGAGCTGGAAATATTCACTGCTTAAAAGCAGCGGCCCGTATGCCCATGCTAACTCGGCACCGTAGCGGGTCCGGGTATCGGCGTCTCTGATGATGTTGAACTTGGCGGACGAGGCCACATCAAAAAACGTGGTGAGACCTGTTGTTTTCACCGCGACATTCACGTTGGTGCGATCGATCTTTCCGTAGGCAAATGATCCTCCCACTTGCAAATGTTCCAATACCGGTATTTTCAGGTTTTTAAAGGGTGAAACAACCAGCCGCCCCACCCACTCGGGAGAATCTTCATCTCCTGTTGTCGAATCATCCACGCCATCGCCGTTAAACAGCCCAATGCCGTAGTTTACCGCGTCCTGCCACAGAGAAGCATGGGCCATCACACCCACATCTCTTCCCGGTGTCAGATAATAACCCATGGACCTTTCTGCAAAGACCAAATTCTTGTCCTTGGTAAGCCACTCGAAGCTGAAGGGTGTTTTAAACTGTCCCACGCGAAAAGTAGCGCCTTTAAAAAAATTTGCATCGACATAAGCATCGAGGAGACGCCGACTTCCGGCGCCTTCGAATTCGTATTCGAATTTATAATCAAAATGGCGCAGCATGGATCCTTTAAGGAGCATTCTCACGCGGCGCAGGTCAAATCCGTTCTTGTCGGGATCTTCGTTATCATATTTGTAATAGCGATAATCCGCCTGCAACAACCCGCCGATGCAAAGCGAAGCCATCTTTTCATCCGGTGCAGACAGACAAAAGCCGTCTTTGTAACGGGCTTGAAGCGGTATGGGCGCCGGAGTTTGCCGATTGCCTTCGACCATCTCTTTTGGGGTCGTTTGTTCGGCGGACTTCGGTCCGGTCTCGCTGATCCTGCCTTCTTCCGCGGAAGGGGCTTCCTTAACCCCGATAGCCGTTTCCCTTTCTTTAAGAATGCGTTCGCGTTCGAGCAAATGCTTCTCTTTTGCTTCCAGCTCCTGTTTGACTTTCAAAAGTTCGTTTTTTTCCTCTGAAATAGCCTGTCTTACGGAATTTGCTTCCTGTGTGCTTATGGCACCTCGTTTTTCGAAAATGTCAATCAATTGCTCGAGAGCACTGGTTCCGGCTTCCGCACGTGTCACCATACACGGCACCATTTGGCACCATACCAGCGCGAAGATAAAAATAGATATGGCTCGAATCTTCATGAAAACCCCTTTTCGGCTCCAATCATTGGCGTATGTCAACGCCTTGTGCTTCAAGAATTATAAATAATGGTACTTAGGTTGTGATAAGATAGGGTCTCGAACGGCTTTAGAAGTGGTTTCAAAACCTCCCTCGGTCTCAATCCGCCAAAGGCGGACAAGTCTCTGTGTGGGACTGAGACGGTCAACCCTCGAAATAGTCTCGATATGGATGCTTGTCCCGATTTTTTTTAATCGGGCCGGTTGGCCTTCACAGTTTGCCTTTTTATCCCGCTGGCTTTTAGCGGGGGACCTTAAGCCCGATTGAAGGTTTTGAAACCACTTCTAGTTTGTGAAAAACTCGCTGTGTCTTTCATGGTTTCCGATGATTCTCGGAATTTCCCGGCCAAGTCGAACGAAATAACATGTGTTGAAATTACATAGCTGGTCCGAAACGAAACGACGCGTATCCGATGATATCTTTTGCAGGCGATGATAAAGATCTTCGAATCCCGATAAGGACCAGGCGGATAAAAAGCCGATGGTGTCGGCAATTTTTTTCATACGTTCCTTTATATCGTGAAGATACCACGACGCGATGAAACCCGATTGTTCTATTTGTTCCAGTAGATAAGGTAAAACCGCAGGTCTGGTGACTTCGACTCTGACGTCACTTTTAAGATACAAGAGCATACGTTCCCTGCACACTCCTTTATTGTTCAATTGGTCTGTAAGGCGGCCGTGGCGATGTTTGACCAATGGATAGGGATACCCTTTTCGATGGATTAAGATTTTTCTGGGATTTACAAGCAGGTCACCCGCCGCAGAAAATTCACAGTTATCGGCATAATGTCCGGCGCAAATCAACGACAGTTCAAGCAACCTCGACATCGCCAGCCAGTATACCGGCCGATCAGTCGCCACGCAGGTCTCCAAACTCTTTAGATAGTTTTCGATGGTCTGTTCATTGACCTCGAGGGGTACATGCAGGTTGTCGAGTGCCTTATTTAAAACAAGGATCGAACTTCGTTCAAAATGCAAATCGCCATGAAAACAAACCGATTTGCTATTTACGCAGCGTTGAGGAGAATGACTGGAAGCTGAAGTCGCCATGAATTCAATTTTTGAAAGCTTTCAACACTGCCTGAGCCGTAAGATATAGGAGCAAGCTAAACGGCAGTTCCTGTCATGAGAGTAAGATGAGACCTTTGAAAAACGCCCCTTTTTGCCCAATCCGCCGAAGGCGGACAAGTTTCTGCGCCTGCCCCGTGAAATGCCTGCCCAGTTAAATCTGCATTTAATATTTAACCGGGGCGAAGCCTATTTCTCTGGGGTCACACTCAAATTGTAATCCTCAAAATACTCAATGTATTCCTGCGGTTAAAATTTTCGCGTTCCTTGAACTTGAACCCCGGTTAAATAAAAAAGCAGATTTAACTGGGCAGGCAAAAATGAGCATTTTTCAAAGGTCTCAAGATAATTTCTCATCTGTTGTTATGTCTTATTTGACATAACAACAATCCAAAAAAAAGGGGCAAATCATGAAAATATCCGCCCTCTACCTTGCACCTGAAAGCGACGAGTGGGAGGAAATCGAATGTGATGAGGTCATTCAAAACATTACGATACACATCCATGTTTGCCCCCCATCAACAATCTGGCAGTATTAGTATCTTTAAGATATATATTTGTCAAGATATTTATATAGAATGCATGATAATACTTATAACAACGAATGCGGGCCTTAAATTACAATCATGTCTTGAGTATTGAAGAGATGTTTAATAACCGACCAAAAAAATTGCCGTTTCTCTTGACGTTAAAAGCCAATTGTTCTATATGCTATTAATCTTGTCATCGAAAATCCTTAACATGAGGAATGCTATGACATCCAAGATAGTCAGACATCTTTTGGTTCTATCTTTCATAGCTGGGTTCTCATATACGGCTTCTGCTGTGACAGGACCACCTTCGGAAGGGGGTTTCCTTCCGGACATTGTGCTGTCCGTTCCCCAAAATTCAGATCAGAAAAAATATCTTGGTTTATCTGGTGAAGCCACATTTACCATTCCGCAAATAAACGCCAGCGTTGTCATCGTTGAAATTTTCAGCATGTACTGTCCGTATTGCCAGGCGGAAGCGCCATCTTTAAACAAATTGTACTACAAAATCCAAAATGATCGCCGCCTTGTAGGGCGATTCAAACTGATCGGGATCGGTGCCGGTAATACTGCTTTTGAAGTCGAGTATTTCAGAAATACCTATAAAATCCCTTTCCCTCTCTTTCCCGATGATGACTTTTCCATTCATAAAAAAATCGGAGAGGTCAGGACACCTTATTTTATCGCCGTTGGGATTAATAAAAACGGAACATACCGGATCCTGTATTCCCACCCGGGTCGTCTTGGAGATCATGATCGATTCATAAAAATGCTGCTTCAGCGAGCCGGATTAAAGTGAAGAGGTGAGGGCAATGAAAAGAGCGTTCTATGCAAATATTTTGTCAGCGATGTTTCTCTTGATTTTCTGTGGTGCTGCATTGGGATTGTCTGAAGCGTATAAAGACAATATTTACAACCCGGGAATGTTAAAGCCCATCGACAGCCATCTAAAGGTTAAGGTGGGAGACCCGGCTCCGGACTTTACGCTGCCATCCATAACCGGCGAAAAAATTACACTCAGCCGGTTTGCCGGGAAAAAGAATGTGGTGATATCATTTGTTCCGGCGGCATGGACACCGGTATGCTCGGACCAGTGGCCGGGATACAATATTGCGAAAGGTTTCTTTGATAAAAACGATGCCGTATTGATCGGCATTACGGTGGACAATATTCCAACACTTTATGCCTGGACCCATCAGATGGGAAAACTTTGGTTTTCAGTGCTTTCGGATTTCTGGCCCCATGGTGCCGTGGCAGCCCGCTACGGTATTCTTCGTTCCGACGGTGTCTCGGAAAGAGCCTTGTTTGTCATTGATAAGGCGGGCATCATACAATACATCCATGTAGAAAATATTAATGTTCGCCCTAAATTGGAAGACCTTGTTAAGGCGATGGAAAAGTTAAACAAAAAATGATCGAACCGGTTCTCCGTTCGCAAAAACAGGGTTTGGTCTGACATAATTGTTTGATAGCGTTTTATGGCCTGTATTCCAATCTAAAACCTGCCTTTGAAATCTCCAAAATAAATAATATTCATTAAATATAGTTTCCTTGAAAAAATTCTTGATTTTTATTTTATCGCGTAATATATTGAAATCGCTAAATAAATACTAATACATTGTGGTATGATACATTGTAACACAAAGTCGATGCGCCCCCATCGCTATTCATGCCTTAGAATGCAACCGTTTCGTATGCCGGCATAAAAAGGACTTTCGCAGAATGGAGAAAATGGATGCCATTCCCATTGATGAAATACCGCATCCCGTAACTGCCCCAAAACCGCTTTCCCTTCCTCATTTTTCCAAGAAGTACATCAGTTCATCGGAGGAGATGCGCATGAAATTTCTGTATATTTTTTTCAGTTTGATTATTGCTGTTTTTTTGGCAACATCAACGGCTTGGTCCCAGGATACGAAAGCCAATGCAGGAATTATGAATCTCAAAAGCAGAGAATTCGGCAGGCGCCATGAGCATTCCGTGAGATTTGATCATTATTTGCACGAAACCGCCATTCGATGCAGGGTGTGCCATCATGATTTTAATATCTTTTCCAACAGGAATGACGGCAAAGGAAGTAAGTGCTCCGGATGCCACAAAAAACAGATGACAAAGGAAATTCCGATTCCGCTGCTGACGGCGTTTCACAAAAAGTGCATCGGGTGTCATGAAAATTATATCCGATGGGGCCGCAAAAGCGGTCCCATAATGTGCGGGTTTTGTCATAAATGAGCCGATGAAGCGTTTCGTGCTTTAGCTGAAATATATGAACGAATACCGAATCGTTAGGTTATCAGACACTAAACACTAAAATAGCAGCTTTGTTAAGAAAAAGGCAAAGTTTTATAAAGGTCTTATGACCAGCCCGAACCTTCGGACGGCACACGGTCCCAAGGACCGAAACTTCGGACTGCCGCTAATCCTCATAATAGCGGCGTTTTAAGGCAGACCGATTTCGGGTCAAACGCTCTTTGAAAGGAGGTAGTATGGCACTAACACGACGGGAGTTTCTCAAGTGGTCGGGCACTGCGGGCGCCGCAGCAGCCGCCATGTGCCTGGGCTTTGACTTAATGCCGGTCAAATCGTACGCTGCCGGATTGAAGATCCTCAAAGCCAAAGAGGCCACCACCATCTGCCCATATTGTGCAGTGGGGTGTGGCATCATTGTTCACACCAAAAAAAGCGGCAAACTCCTCAGCACCGAAGGCGATCCCGATCATCCCATCAATGAAGGGGCCTTGTGTGCTAAGGGAGCCGGTCTCTACCAGATGACGGTGAACAGGAACCGTAAAAGATTTCCCCTCTACCGAGCACCTGAAAGCGACGAGTGGGAGGAAATCGAATGGGACGAGGCCATCCAAAAGATTGCAGAAAAAATTAAAGAAACCCGCGACGCAACCTTTACGGAGAAAAACGACAAGGGCCAGGTGGTCAATCGGACCACCGGCATTGCGCACGTGGGTTCCGCAGCTCTGGACAACGAGGAGTGCTGGCTGCTCCAGGGCATCATGCGCGCCATGGGCCTGGTTTATATTGAACATCAGGCCCGTATCTGACACAGCGCCACGGTTGCGGCTCTGGCAGAGTCGTTCGGACGCGGTGCAATGACCAATCACTGGATAGACATCCGCAACTCCGACTGCATCCTGATTATGGGGTCAAATGCAGCGGAAAACCATCCCATCTCCATGAAATGGGTCGGCAAAGCCAAAGATAAAGGCGCCACCCTCATTAGTGTTGACCCTCGATTCACGCGGACTTCATCAAAAGCAGACATTTACGCTCCTGAGCGGTCCGGAACGGACATCGCATTTCTCGGCGGCATGATGAACTACATCCTGTCCAATAACAAATTTCATAAGGAATATGCGGCCAATTACACCAATGCCAGCTTTATCGTGGGTCCCAAATACGCGTTTAAGGACGGACTTTTCTCCGGATACGACCCTAAGACCAAGAAATACGACAAATCGTTTTGGGCGTTTGAAAAAGATGCAAACGGCGTGCCCAAAAGGGATTTAACTTTCAAAGATCCAAGGTGTGTCTTTCAGCTCATGAAAAAGCACTATTCCCGCTACACACCCAAAACCGTATCCGCCATTACCGGAACGGCGGAAGCGGATCTCAAGAAAATTTATGAAACCTATGCCAAAACCGGCGCGGTGGACAAGACCGGCACCATTATGTACGCCATGGGCTGGACCCAGCATACGGTGGGGGTTCAAAACATTCGCATGATGGCCATGATCCAGCTCATGCTCGGCAACATGGGACGGCCCGGCGGCGGCGTCAACGCTCTCCGCGGAGAGTCCAATGTGCAAGGGTCCACGGATCACTGCCTGCTGTTTCATATCTGGCCGGGATATCTGGGAACCCCCAAGGCGTCTCTTACGACACTGGCCGATTACAACGCCAAGAATACCCCCAAAACAAACGACCCGCTTTCCGCCAACTGGTGGCAGAACAAGCCCAAGTACATGGCCAGTTTTTTGAAATCCATGTTCGGGGAGACCGCCACCAAGGAAAACGATTTCGGTTATTCCTGGATGCCCAAGATCGACGACGGCAAGACCTATTCGTGGCTGGATATTTTTGATGAAATGTACAAAGGAAACTTCAAAGGTTTCTTTGCATGGGGTCAGAACCCGGCGTGCTCCGGGGCGAACTCCAACAAGACCCGCAAGGCATTGGCCAAGCTGGACTGGATGGTCAACGTCAACATCTTCGACAATGAAACCGCATCGTTCTGGAAAGGTCCGGGGATGAATCCCGATGAGATCAAAACCGAGGTCTTTTTCCTCCCCTGCTTGACCAGTGTGGAAAAAGAAGGGTCCATCACCAACTCCGGACGCTGGATGCAGTGGCGCTATGCGGCTGCCAAACCCCCGCGCGGACCGAAGGGCGACGGTGACATCATGGTGGAGCTGTTTGAAAAAGTTCGGTCGTTGTATGAAGCCGACGGCAAATTCACGGATCCCATCAAAAATTTGAGATGGGACTACGTTAAGGATGGAAAATATGACCCCCATGCCATCGCCAAGCTGATCAACGGCTATTTTGAACAGGATACGACCGTTAAGGGTAAATCTTTCAAAAAAGGAACCCTTGTCCCGTCTTTTGCCTTTCTCTTGGATGACGGCGCCACCAGTTCCGGCAATTGGCTGTATTGCCAATCATATACTGAAAAAGGGAATATGGCGGCCCGCAGGGAGAAGAAAGATCCCACCGGAATGGGTCTTTATCCGGAATGGTCCTGGTGCTGGCCGGTGAACCGCCGCATCCTTTACAACCGGGCATCGGTTGATCTCAACGGCAAACCCTGGTCGGCCAACAAGAACATCCTGGAATACAAGGACGGTAAATGGATCGGAGATGTTCCGGACGGCGGATGGCCGCCCATGTCCAACAAGGAAAAGACCAAACGGCCGTTCATCATGAAGCCGGACGGCGTGGGATCGGTTTTCGGCCCCGGTCGGGTGGACGGGCCTTTCCCCGAGCACTATGAACCTCTGGAATGCCCGGTACCCAAAAATTTGATGTCCAGCCAGCGCATGAATCCTGTGGCACCGGTTTACGGCACGGAAGCAGATGAACATTATTCCTGCGATCCACGATTCCCCTTTGTCGGCACGACTTACAGGGTCACAGAGCACTGGCAGACCGGTGTGTTGACCCGCTGGCAGCCCTGGCTGCTGGAAACGCAACCGCAGCTTTTTGTCGAGATGAGCCATGAGCTGGCAAAGCTCAGAGGAATCAAGAACGGGGACATGTGTAAAGTCTCCTCGGCCCGGGGAAAGGTGGAGGCCGTAGCCATGGTGACCGGCCGCTTCAGACCCATGGCCATTCAAGGCCTGACGGTTCATGAAGTGGGGCTCCCCTGGTGTTTCGGATGGGTCTATCCGAAGGACGGCGGTGACTCGGCCAACCTTCTGACATCATCCACCGGTGACCCCAACACTAGAATCCCGGAGACCAAAGCCTTTATGGTCAACGTGGAAAAACTTGGGAAAAGGAGGGCGTAAACCATGGCTGGTAAATTTTTTCTTATAGATACGACCCGTTGTACTGCCTGCCGCGGTTGTCAAATCGCCTGCAAGCAATGGAACGAGCTACCTGCCGATAAAACCAAACAGTACGGCACGTATCAGAATCCACTGGATCTAAACGGCAACACGTATCGTCTGGTGCGTTTTGCCGAATATCCATCCAACAAAAATTCCATGGTCTGGTATTTCTTCAGTGACGCATGCCGCCACTGTCTGGCGCCGCCGTGCAAAAAGAAGGCGGATCAGATCCTGAAAGACGCCATTGTGGTGAATGAATTTGGAGCGGTTCTTTATACGGAAAAAACCAAGGAACTTGAAAAAGCCTCCAAAGTCATCAAACAGGCATGCCCATGGAGTGTCCCCAACTGGAGCAAGGATCAGAAGCAAATGGTCAAATGCCACATGTGCCATGAGCGCGTTGCTGCCGGGCTGTTGCCGGCCTGTGTCAAATCCTGTCCGACCGGGGCGCTTAACTTTGGCGAAGAGGCCGATATCAAGAAGCTCGCCAAGGAACACCTGGCTGTAGCCAAAAAGAAATTCGGCGCCAAGGCCCACATCGAGGACGAAAAAGATGTTCGTGCGCTGTTTTTGATTGTGGACGATTTTATCAAGTATAAGCCCATGGAAATATAATCAATCATCGGGGGTTCGGGAAATCCGGAACCCCCGATCTTGCCCTGACGTTGTTTTTTTTAAAAAGAAAGGGAGACCTTTGGAATCCATACCCGACAGCCTTGAAATCATTGCTTCAAAAGTAAAGACCCTTAGTGCGCGCAATCCTGCTTACGCCGAGGTCGTTCAATGGGTGGGAGATCTTTTGGCCGAAACCGTTCGGGAAGGCGAGCCTGAAGAAATTTATTTGCTCGAAATGAATCCCGATCTGAAAATCGATTCAACAGATAAGCTCGAAGCGTGGAAACGCGGGCGGTCTTTTTTGACGCCCCGGGAATTGACCCTTGACTGGAAAAATATAACGGCCCTGTATAAACGCCTGGTGGAATTGGTCAAAAAACGCGAAGACGGACGCCAACAGGAAACAGGGCTGTTAAACGCCATAACGGAAATGGAAAACGGGGCCCCCGAAGTGATAAAGGCCGTTCTGGCATCAGATGTTCAGGCCATTGAGACTTCGGCAAAGGCATTAAACATCGATTCGCCGGTCCTGGCATTGCTCCTTAAATTGGCCTTGAGACCGGCGCTGACCGGTATCGCGCAGGTGGTTCTCAAGCAGGTGAATTTAAGTCACTGGCACTACGGCCACTGCCCGGTCTGCGGCTCGATGCCCAGGCTGGCCGATCTTTCCGGAGAGGGAGGGAAGCGAAGGCTTCACTGCTCGCTGTGTGAAGCTGCATGGCCTTACCCGCGCCTTCGCTGCCCGTTTTGTGAAAACGACAATCGGGAAGAGTTGGTATATCTGCAGGCTGAAAAAGAAAAGGGGCTTCGGGTGGATCTCTGTGGCCGTTGCAACCATTACCTGAAGACCATTGATCTCAGAGAACTCGCAGGACCGATTATCGTACCGCTGGATGATACGGCCACTTGGCACCTGGACATCATCGCCGTCAAGAACTTGGAAGATAAAGGAAGTGATTTATCACGAGCCACTTAACTCGAATATTCATTGGAATGGGGCTGAAGTCCTGATGGATTGCAAACAACACAAGAAAAATATTCGATAATAGGCAAGGATAATAACTATGTGGAAGGGAAAATCGTTACTTTTAGGGGCCGGAATCACTGTGGCAATTGTCATTGCGTTTATTTGCACAATGAGCGCTTTTGATGATCAAGCCTTGTCAAAAACCTCCGACCAAACCCAAAAAACAGTCATGTACCGGGCGGATATCATCACGTTTGATAATATGGACGCCTTTGGAAAACTCGAAAAGCCCAAAGCAGTATTTTTGCATGATCTGCATACCGACGCCCTTGAAAAAAAACACAAAGACTGCGTGACCTGCCATATGTCTGAAAACGGACGCATGTCTCCCAAATTCATGCATCTTAAAGATATCGGTCCAGAAGAATTAACGAAAATTTATTGTGACAATTGCACCAAGTGCCATTCTGAAACGATCGCTGCCGGAGAAAAAGCAGGTCCTGTCAAATGCGATGATTGCCACCGGCAAAGACCCCTGATCAAGTCATCCATGGTCGAAATGGGTTTTGACAAATCTCTTCATTATCGCCACTTGAAAGCACAAAAAGATCACTGTGAAAAATGTCACCACGAATATAACGAAAAAACTCAGAAGCTCTTTTACGCCAAAGGTAAAGAGGGCACCTGCCGGTATTGCCATAAAAAAGGAACTCAAAGCAATAAAATGGAAAAAGTGATTTCCATGCGGCTGGCCTCTCATTATGCCTGCATCGATTGTCACCAAAAGACTATGGCTATGCAGATGAATGCCGGTCCGGTTCGGTGCGCCGGATGCCATGATGCAACCGAGCAGTCGAAAATCGAAAAAATATCACATGTCCCCAGATTAAAACGAGGGCAACCGGATAATGTATTGATTAATACCGGGGATCCAAAAAGCCGCATCCCGCAGATGATGCGGGTGCCTTTTGACCACAAGGCCCATGAAGAATACAATGACACTTGCCGTGTCTGCCACCTCGCAAGTCTGGATGCGTGCGTAAAGTGCCACCCGCTGACAGGTTCAACGGATAAAAAGGTGATTACCCTTGAAACCGCCTTTCATAAACAGGGACATCAAAGCAGTTGCTTTGGGTGTCACGAATCCAAACAGCAGGATAAAAGGTGTGCCGGATGCCATGCCGTTATGGCAAAGGATGGTCGGAAAGACTCCGCTGCGTGCCTGAGATGTCACATGGTCCCGTTGCCTGAGAGGACCGGTGTTTTATCAACGTCAAAAGCCGCCAAAATGGCCCGCCTGATGCCTCAGTTATGGAAGGAAACCTTCGGCCCCATCTACCGTGTGCAGGTTCCGAAAACGGTCGTTATCAAAAATCTGATGGATCGTTACGGGCCGGTCGAGTATCCGCATCGTAAAGTGTATCATGCGATTGTCAATAAGATGCAGGACAGTAAATTGGCCCAATATTTTCATTATAGTGAAACCACCTTATGCCTTGGATGCCACCACCATTCGCCGGTAGACGGCAATCCGCCCAAATGCGAGAATTGCCACGGCGCACCCTTTGATAAAAACCATTTGGATCGACCCGGCATCAAAGCATCCTACCATCAGCAGTGTATGGGGTGTCACCAAAGAATGGGGGTAACAAAATATTTAAGTTGCACGTCTTGCCATAAAGAGCGGAAAAAAGAATTACAAGTTTCATCTAAATGAACACCATATGAAATGGATGGCTGCAAATTCATCTGCTTACACACGATACGTTTAATTGGAATCGATTTTTTTTGAGGTATTTCATATGACCATATCCAGAAGAAAATTTTTAGGATGGCTTGGTGCGGCAGGCATGAGTACCGCATTCGGCAAATCAGCCGCTGCTGCAACGCACGAGCATTTTACCGGTTATCCCAACAGTTTTGCGATACTGCATGATATCACGCTGTGTGTGGGATGCCGTACCTGTGAAGATGCCTGCAATAAAGTAAATCATCTGCCACCGCCGGATAAACCCTTTACGGATCTCGCCGTTCTGGATAAGCACCGCAGGACCACTACCAAAGCATATACTGTGGTCAATAAATATGAAAACAAAGGCCCATCCAAAGGACCTGTGTTTTATAAGAAACAATGTAACCACTGTCTGGAGCCGGCATGTGCGTCCGCCTGTTTTGTCAGGGCGTTAACCAAGACGAGCACCGGCGCCGTGATCTACGATTCCTCCGTATGTGTCGGCTGCCGGTATTGTATGATCGCCTGCCCTTTTGAGATCCCCACCTACGAATACGACCAGGTGCTGACACCGCGAATCCAAAAATGCACCATGTGCTATCCGAGAATCATCAAAGGACAGCTTCCCGGCTGTGTCGAGGCCTGCCCCATGGAAGCGCTCAGTTTCGGAAAACGAAAAGAGATGATCAAACTCGCCCGGATGCGGTTCCAAAAACACCCGGATCGGTATGTGGATCATATTTACGGTGAACATGAAATGGGAGGAAGCAGTTGGCTGTATATTTCCGGAACTCCCTTTAAAGACCTGGGGATGCGTGAAGACCTGGGAGTGACCCCCGCACCCCAATTGACTGCAGGCGCGTTAAGCTCCGTGCCGGTCATCGCAGGGCTGTGGCCGGCGCTTCTGGCCGGTATTTACGCGGTTTCTAAACGCAAAGAAAAGATTGCCCGAACAGAAAAAGAACAAGCTGTCGCTGCTGCAATGGATAAAAAAGGCGCTGCCACGACCCAAACCGAGGAGGAATCCTGATGTCCCAAGTAACGACCGGAGAACAAAGATCAATTTTCAGCCTCTTTAATTTCATTGCCTTAATCGTTTTGGGTATGGGTGTTTATCTCACCTATCTGCGATTTACAGGCGGATTGGCCGCCGTTACAAATCTTTCCGACTACAATCCCTGGGGGCTGTGGATCAGCTTTGATCTTCTCTGCGGCGTGGCGCTGGCAGCCGGGGGGTATGTGACATCAGCGGCGGTTTACCTGTTTGGAATGAAAAAATACCATTCCGCGGTGAGGCCTGCCATCCTCACGGCCTTTTTGGGGTATTTCCTGGTTGTTCTGGCACTGCAGTACGATGTGGGTCGCCCCTGGCGTCTCCCTTACCCCCTGTTCGTCCAACAAGGGACCACTTCCGTACTCTTTGAAGTGGGTCTCTGTGTCGCCACTTACCTGACGATTCTCTTTGTCGAATTCTCTCCGGCGGCCCTGGAATGGCTGGGATTGAAAAAAGCCCGCAATCTCGTGGTCAAACTGACCATCCTTCTCACCATATTCGGTGTGGTACTGTCCACCATGCACCAGTCCTCGCTGGGTTCTCTGTTTTTGATCGCACCGTCGAAACTGCATCCGTTATGGTATTCATCTTATATCCCCATTTACTTTTTTGTTACCAGCATCATTGCAGGACTCTCCATGGTCATTTTAGAAAGCACGTTTTCCCACCGGTTCTTTGCTTACAAAATGGATGCGACCCATCTCAAAGAAGCCAATGATATCACTTTAGGATTCGGCAAAGCCGCATCCTATGTTTTGGCAGGATATTTCGCCGTCAAGGTTATGGGCATATCTTCCGCTAACAACTGGCATTACCTTAAAACCGGATATGGAATGTGGTATCTGGTGGAGCTATTGGGTTTTGTGGCCCTACCGAGCGTTCTGTATGCCATTGGTGTCCGCATAAAAAGCACGGGGTTGATAAAATGGACGTCGGTTTTAGCCGTGTTTGGCGTTATCCTTAACAGGTTCAATGTCTGCCTTGTGGCATTCAACTGGCAACTGCCGCCGGATGAACGATATTTCCCGCGCTGGACGGAAATCGGAATCTCCGTCTTTATCATTATGATCGGTTTAGTCCTATACCGCTTTATCGTCACCCGAATGCCCATTTTATATGAACATCCGGATTATAAGGATGCGCACTAAGAAAGGCTTGTACCATGGATCAGGTTTTTTATACGCTTCAGGATTTTATGACGCATACGGAATCCGTTACCTATTTGCTGGTCATCGCGACACTGGTCGGAATGACCCTTTTCTGGTTGTTTCTGACCGGGAAAGATGAAGATTGATTTTTCATCCCATGATCACGCTTTATCCGGGTTCCTTTAAAATTTTCGGGAAGTCTACTTCACCGTAATTTGGCGGGATTTGGCAGCCTCGGACTTGGGAATGATTACTCGCAACACACCATTTTCCATGGAGGCTTCGACCTTATCGACATCCGCTCGTCCCGGAAAATTGATCGATCTGGAAAATTTTCCCGCATCTCTCTCCCGTCTGTGATACCTTACTTTTTCGAAAATATATATCTCAGTAATGAATTTAGTTCAGGAAGGGGATACACCACTATTGAAGATCAGAATAAGTTTATCAACTGTTTCAGCATATAGTAGACGAGTGGAATAAATATGGCGGGAAGCATGTTTCCGACTTTGATTTTTCGAATCTCAAGGAGGTTAAAACCGATGGCCATGATGAGCAGACCGCCGGCGCCGGACATTTGGTTGATGACCGACGGAATCAAAAACGGTTTCATCAATGACGCGGTCAGGGTAATGAACCCCTGGTATACGAAAACTGAAATCGAGGAAAACAACACGCCGATGCCGAATGTCGACGCAAAAACAATGGAGGTTACGCCATCCAGGGCAGACTTGGCAAACAGGGTGTGATGGTTATTGGTCAGCCCGCTTTCCATTGACCCCACGATGGCCATTGACCCCACGCAAAAAACCAGACTGGCCACCACAAATCCTTTGGCGATACCGTCTCCGGCTTTTGCAAATTTGGTTTCAAGCCGTTTTCCCAAGTTCTCCAGCCGGGTTTCTATTTTTAAAAACTCTCCCAACAGGCTTCCGATGACCAGGCTGAAAATGACCGGCAATACATCATCGGTTTTAAATGCCATTTTAAGACCGATGAGTATCACCGCGAGGCTGATGGCCTGCATGATGGTTATCTGGTATTTTTTGGGGATGCCGCCTCTGAAAACAAAACCCAACAGGCTGCCGGCAATGATGGCCAGCGTGTTGACGATGGTACCGAGCAAATTGATTCCTCCTTACATGATAAAAATCATTTCTTTAATGCGTTTGACATTAAGCCGTCAATGGTTATTTTTTAGGCGCTTAAAAATAACATAAACCGGAGGAATGAATGCGTTTTGACAAATTCACCATAAAATCTCAAGAACTCATTCAAAATGCGCGATCTTTGGCGTCGTCGCATAACAATCAGCAGATCGAGCCCGAACATATGCTTTCGACCATGCTCGATGAACCCGAAGGCATTGCCCGGGCCATACTCAACAAAATGGGGGTCTCGGTCGGCGATATTTCCCATGAGTTGTCCAATGCCATTGACAAACTCCCCAAGGTGAGCGGCGGGGCCGTCGGCGAAAGCTATATTTCTTCAAGGACCAAAAGTGTTCTCGATACCGCATTTGCGGAAGCCGCCAGCATGAAAGACCAGTATGTCAGCATCGAGCATATCTTTTTGGGAATCGCCGACGAAAAAAAAGGAGATGCGGCCAGGATTCTCAAAGCAAAGGGAATAAAAAGGGAATCTATTCTTAAGGTTCTCATGGATATTCGCGGCTCCCAGCGGATAACTGATCCGAATCCTGAAGAAAAATACCAGGCTTTGGATAAGTTCAGCCGCAATCTCACTGATCTGGCCCGTTTGGGAAAGCTCGATCCGGTGATCGGCCGTGATGATGAGATCCGGCGAATCGTCCAGGTGCTGTCCCGCCGAACCAAAAACAATCCCGTGCTGATCGGCGAACCGGGCGTGGGAAAGACCGCTATTGTCGAAGGGCTGGCCCAGCGCATTGTGGCCGGAGATGTCTCCGAGACCCTTAAGAACCGGCGGCTCGTTGCCCTGGATATGGGGGCGCTCATTGCCGGTGCAAAATACCGGGGAGAATTTGAAGATCGTCTGAAAGCGGTCCTTAAAGAAGTGGAAAAGGCAGAAGGGGAGGTCATCCTTTTTATCGATGAATTGCACACTCTGGTGGGCGCCGGCGCCAGTGAAGGCGCCATGGATGCATCCAACATGCTCAAACCGGCCCTTGCAAGGGGCACGCTGCGATGCGTGGGTGCCACCACCATCAACGAATATCGAAAATATATTGAAAAAGATGCCGCCCTTGAAAGGCGTTTTCAACCGGTGATGGTTCTCGAACCCACCGTGGAAGATACCATTTCGATTCTGCGCGGTCTCAAGGAGAAGTATGAAGTCCATCACGGCGTGCGGATCAAGGATTCAGCCATTGTGGCTGCGGCAACGCTTTCTCATCGGTACATTTCCGATCGTTTTTTGCCGGATAAAGCCATTGATTTGATCGATGAGTGCGCGTCAAAGCTCAGGATCGAAATCGACAGCATGCCGGTAGAGATCGATGAAATCCAACGCAAGATCACCCAGGCTGAAATCGAAAGAGAAGCGTTGAAGAAAGAATCGGATACTGCCTCAAAGGATCGCCTGGCAAAACTGGAGATGGAAATCGGCAACATGACCGATGAAATTCTTGAAATGAAAGCCCATTGGCAGAAAGAAAAGGATTTCATCCAGGCCATCAGAACCATCAAAGAGCAGCAGGAGCAGCTCAGCATTGCAGAACAGCAGGCGGAAAGGGAAGGGGATTTTGCCAGGGTCGCGGAGATTCGGTACGGGAAATCCGCTGAGCTTAAAAACCAATTAAAAGATGCCAACGAAAAACTGGCCGGGCTGCAAAAACATCGAAAAATGCTCAAAGAGGAGGTCGATGCCGAAGACATTGCTCAAGTTTTATCCAGATGGACGGGAATTCCGGTCATCAGGATGCTCGAGGGCGAGAGAGAAAAACTGGTTTATATGGAAGATCGCCTGTCGGAAAGAGTGATCGGACAGGAAGAGGCCATATCAGCGGTTTCTAATGCCGTGCGCAGGGCCCGTTCCGGCTTGCAGGACCCCAACCGGCCCATCGGTTCATTTATATTCATGGGACCGACCGGTGTCGGCAAGACAGAGCTGGCAAAAGCCCTGGCGGAATTTATTTTCGACAGCGACCAGGCCATTATCCGCATCGATATGTCGGAATACATGGAAAAACATGCGGTGGCAAGGCTCATCGGCGCGCCGCCCGGATACGTAGGATACGAGGAAGGGGGGTATCTGACGGAGGCGGTCCGGAGACGGCCTTACGCTGTTGTGCTGTTCGACGAAATTGAAAAAGCACATCCCGAGGTGTTTAACGTGTTGCTTCAGATATTGGATGACGGGCGCATGACCGACGGCCACGGAAGGACGGTCGATTTCAAAAATGCCATCATTATCATGACATCCAATGTCGGCAGCCGGTGGATCCAGGAACTCGATGGATCCAGCCGGGA
>Ga0307417_10000278_pt1 | contig 21911 bp, 18 predicted proteins | sample SalMarWE160210MG_2_FD_202514 | JGI IMG/M metagenome (GOLD analysis project Ga0307417, IMG submission 202514) | Salt marsh sediment microbial communities from the Plum Island Ecosystem LTER, Massachusetts, United States - WE1602-10 | ecosystem: Environmental > Aquatic > Marine > Intertidal zone... | reverse complement strand
GCCTCCAGAGCGCTGCTGTCTACGAAGCGCTGGGCATCGACCGGGTTGCGCACGATGCTCGGGCCGTAGGCCAGTACCGAGGACTGGTAGATTCCCTCGAAGGAGCCCGCAGCGTCGATCTGGCCGTTGAAGAAGGCCAGGTTCTCCGGCAGGTTGCTCAGGTGAACCTTGGACAGCTCGTCGCGAGTCTCCTCCGGCGTCCAGCCGAAGGCCTTGGCGACAATGCCGACGTGGGTGTCAGGCTCGTCGTGCAGCAGCCGGTTGCCTTCGAGCAGCCCCTCCACGACACCTGACACGATCTTGGGATTCCTCTCGGCGAAGCCCTTGTTAAAGCACAGGATGTCCGCCACGATGAGCAGGTTCTTGTTGGAGACCAGGATCTTGGCGTGGCCCCGGGAAGCGGCCACCACCTCCTCGGTGCGCGGGGTCCAGCCCACGCAGCCGTTCAGGCGCGAGTGCCTCAGGGCCAACTCGTGGGCGTAGGCGTCGCAGGCCACGGAGGCGTCCTCGTAGAACACCAGCCCCAGCGCGCCGGGTCCGGGACGTCCATCCAGATCCCGCAGCACCTTCACCGGCACCCCGGCCTCGTCTGCCAGGTAGCGGATGAAAAACTCGCTCTCGTTGAACTGGGAGGCCGCCAGCACCTTGCCTTTGAGGGCATTGACCGAGGTGATGCCGCGATCCACCACCACCATGTCCGAGCCCCGGGAGTAGCCGATCTGCACCGGCACCGTGACCCGGAACTGGCGCCCCAGCACTGCCAGCACGTCGGCGGTGGTGGCGCTGGCGGCGTAGCGGCCGTTGTTGAGCTGCGACCAGTTCTCCCCCTCACTCAGACTCAGCTTCCCCTGAAAGCCGAAGTGCTTGGCGAAATAGGAGTCCGGGTTGGGATCCAGTCCGCCATTGGCGACGATCAGGCCGCCGTAGCCGGCGTATTCGCTGATGTCCAGCTCCACGACCGCGTTCTGGGGCTGATAGGGCGCCGCGGCCGCCAGTGACGGGGTGGACGATTGCGGCTCGACGGGTGCCGGCACGTCGCCATCAGGCGCCGCCGGCGCCGGGGCCGCCACGCCGGCCGGCGGCTGGGGTGCCTGTGCGACGGGCGGTGGCGTCTCGTCCTTCAGGATCAGCACGACACCGAGGCCCACTAATCCTACGACCAGGATTCAGGGTCAGCAGCCAGCCCAGAATGGAGCCGCGGTTTGAGTGGGTCATCGCGATCAATCTCTCAAGTGCTCGGTGGTCACGGTCTGGGGGGCCAGGAATACGGTGGAAGGCGGCGCCTCCCCTAGCTCGTCGAGATCGCCGAAGATCTCGTTCTGGTCCCGCAGCCAGCGGTTGGCGTCCGACAGCGAGGCGGCCAGCACGTCCACCGAGCGGCCGATGCCGGAAGCGTCGACGGCCAGCAGGGTCTGCTCGTGCACCAGCGCCACCTCCTGGCGTATGCGCTCCAGCTCCGCATCGGCCACCGCCAGTCGGCGCTCCGCCTCGGCGTGGGCCTGCCGGCGCTCCCGGACTACGCCGAGCTGATCCTCCAGGCTGCGGCGTAGCTCCTCATCGAGCTTGGGGTCGGCCAGCTGAGCCTCCAGACGCTCCTGGCGGGACTGCAAGGTCTGAGTGCCTCGGCCAGCCGCTGCCGCCACCGCCACGGTCTGGATGGCCTGGCGTGCGGAGAGCATGCGCAGATGCAGCCAGCACAGTCGGGCGAGGCCGTCTATCTGGGTCTCCCCGCCGCCCATGCGCTCCAGATGGCCGGCGACCTCGGCGCAGCGATGCTCTAGAAGGGCCTGGGCCTGGTAGCCCTTGCTCTCCAGCGTGGCGAGCAGCTCGCTGCGGCGCTGCGTCCAGCGGCCGGCGCCGTTGCGGCCTTCGGCGGAGTCCACCACCTCCCGGAAGCGCCGGCTGCCGGTCAGCAGCCTGAGATAGGCCAGCTCCAGTCCCGCGCCGATGAGCCAGAACCCGGGATGGAGCAGGGCGCCCAGCATGACCACGGCCGCCAGACCCAGCCAATTGGGTGGGACGGGCATGCCGAAGGGCCGCGCATTGAACGCGGCCCTGAGGTACTTGCCCACTTCAGCTCCATCCACCCCGAGCGTGAGCTCGGGGGCCGGTGGGAGTGGCGGCGGGACGTTGCGGTCCTTTGGGTTTGCGCATCCTAAGTGATTGATCTAGATATAGATAGGCTAGCGGAGCTGGCCCCGGGGCACCCCGCCTCGCCAACGATTGTGCAGATGCACCGCGGGCGTGTCCACTGCGCGGCCCCGGCCTGGCCTCAGCGCTCCACCGGCAAGCCCGCCTGGCGCCACTCGGGGAGGCCGTACTCCAGTCGGCGGGCGGTATAGCCCTGGGCTCGTAGGCGCGCCACCGCATCGAAGGCGAGCACGCAGTACGGTCCGCGACAATAGGCGACGATCTCCTGAGCCATGGGCAGCGCTGTCATGCGCCGTTCCAGCTCCTCCAGCGGGACATTCAGCGCCCCGGGCAGGTGGCCGGCGGCGTACTCCGCCGGCGGGCGCACGTCCAGCACCAACACCGAGCCGTCCCGCAGCCGTTGCAGCAGCTCCGCGCCGGGCACCGGCTCCAGGCTGTCCTTGGCGTGTAGAAAAGCGGTCACCAGGCGCTCGACCTCCGCCGAGTGACGCTCGGCGACGCTGCGCAGGGACCCCAACAAGGCCGCGACGTCGTCGCCGCTCAGCCGGTAGATCACTTTGACTCCCTCCCTGCGGCTCGAGACCAGTCCCGCCTGGCGCAGCTGCTGCAGGTGCTGGGAGGTGTTGGGCACCGACAGCCCCGAAACGCCCGCCAGGTCCTCGACCCTGCGCTCCCCCTGGGCAAGGAGCTCGAGCAGCTCCAGCCGATTGCCGTTCGCCAGGGCCTTTGCCACCCGGGCGAAGCGCGCAAAAAGCTCTTGCTTGAAGCCGGCTCCGGTCATGGGCTTGCTCCACCATAAATTATTCAATAGAGTAATTGAGTAATGGCTGCTTGCCACGATTATAGCGTCTAGTGGCTGGGCCGACGGAGGCGGAATCGCGGGATGTCGTTGATGGTGCAGCATGAGGCCGGTGTCCGGCTGGGCCTCTTCTTTGGCGTGCTGGTGCTGATGGGAGCATGGGAATATCTCGCGCCGCGCCGAGCATTGACCGTCTCCAAGGCCGTTCGCTGGGCCAACAACCTGGGCCTAGTGATGTTGAACAGCCTGTTACTACGCCTACTGTTTCCGGCCGCAGCGGGAGGCATCGCGATCTTCGCGAGTGGGCACGGCTGGGGGCTGCTCAACCATTTTGCCGTGCCTTTCTGGCCGGCACTCGTGATTGCGGTGGTAGCCATGGACTTCGTCATCTGGCTCCAGCACGTGATGGTGCACGCAGTGCCTGCCCTGTGGCGGCTGCATCGGGTGCACCATGCCGACCCAGACTACGACGTCACCACCGGCTCGCGCTTCCACCCCCTGGAGATGGTGCTCTCCATGCTGATCAAGCTCGCCGCCGTGGCCCTGCTGGGTCCGCCGGTCGTGGCCGTGGTCGCCTTCGAGCTGCTGCTCAACGCGACTGCGATGTTCAATCACGGCAACGTGCGTCTGCCCCTTTGGTTGGACCAGTGGCTGCGCTGGATCGTGGTGACGCCGGACATGCACCGGGTGCATCATTCGGTGGAGGACGACGAGACCAACTCCAACTTCGGCTTCAACCTGCCCTGGTGGGACCGGCTTCTCGGCACCTACCGGGATCAGCCGCGCGACGGGCACAAGGGCATGACCATCGGTATTCGCGGCTATCGCGATGCGCGTGACGTGAGCTGCCTGCCTGGGCTGCTGGCCCTGCCGTTTCGCGGCAAAATCAGCGGCTATGTCATCAACCGGCGCCGCTGGGAGGGGGACCTCAATGAATAAGACGGCGCTGCGCCGGGGATTGGCGGTTTCGCTGGTTGCCGCCATCGGCCTGGTGCTGCTCCTTCGCGAGCGGCTCGACGCGGCGACGCTGCAGGACTGGGTGAGAGCTGCGGGTGCCACCTGACCTTTTCTGTTCATGGGGTTGTACGCCGTGGCCACGGTGCTGTTTCTGGCGGGCTCGGTGCTGACCCTGGCGGGCGGCGCTCTGTTCGGCCCAATCTGGGGGGGACCCTCTGGAGCCTCACCGGGGCAACGCCGGGAGCGAGCCTTGCGTCTCTGACGGCCCACTATCTGGGTGCCGACTGGGTGGAGGCACGCGCCGGATCCAGGCTCAAGCAAGCAGAAGGTGCGTGTCAAGGTGGAGCATCTCTTTCATGTCATGAAGCGCCAGTTTGGATTCGCACAGGTGCGCTACAGAGGCCTGGCGAAGAATACGCATCATCTGTTGGTGAGCTGTGCCTTGATCAACCTGGTGCAATCCAAGGCTCACCTCGTATCACGAGATCAATTGGGACTGACTCTACGTTCATTATTGCTTGTCCTGGTTGCATTGGGATTGAGTGTTTGGGGTGGATACAGGCTCTATTATGGGTTTATCGGTGATGCGGATTATCGTATACACATTTATAATTCCTATAGAGCACAGACCGTCTCAATCGCCATCAAGAGGATAGGTGAAAAGACGGAAGAAGTGGTGCTGAAAGAAGCCAATGTAAAGCCTGGAAAGGGGATTTCATTCTGGGCCATTCATGCGGGAGAACATGTCATCGATATCCTGTATCCTGTGCACAATCCAACAAAAACACTGTCTGTTGAAGTTCCGCCACGAGACCAGGTGCTCGATGTTCTGGTTGAATTGGGTGGCCATGGGGAATTCCATGTATTTCCGCTGTTTCGTATTTCTGGTGATATCCTGCCGGAGCAAAGAGGGAAGGAGCTGGCCCGACTGAAAGAAGTCTACAAGGAATATGTAAATGGTGGTTGAGAAAATACATATTGCCCGTGCGAATCGATTATGGCTTTGATCAATCCTGCCTGTTGCCTTTACGGGGAGCATCCAGGCCCCCCCAAGTCCAGCCGAGCTCGTTACGCCGCGTGGATATGTAAAGGCACTCTTGAATTCGCTGGTGGGTGATATGCTGGAAGAAGAGCAAACGGTCTACTATGTGCTGGGTGACAAGTAGCGCTATCGATTTTTGCGCAGGCACTGAAAGTCGATTGTAGTAGATCTCGATGTACTCAAACACCGCGGCCTTGGCCATCTCGCCAGTGCCAAAGCGCTCTCCATGAATGGCCTCAACCTTGAAGCTGTGATTCCAGCTCCCCATGGCGGCGTTGTCGAAACAGTCGCCCTTCTGGCTCATGCTGCTGCGGAGCCCATGCTCCCCCAGCAGGCGCCGGTGCTCTGCCGAGCAGTACTGGCTGCCCCGGTCGGAGTGGACAATGACGCCCGTGGGCCGTCTGTGGCGCCACAGGGCCATGCGCAGGGCATCGCATACCAGGGTGGCCGTCATGCGCTCGGACATCGCCCAGCCGACCACCCGGCGGGAGTAGAGGTCTAGCGCCACCGCCAGGTACAGCTACCCCTCATCGGTGGCCACGTAGGTGATGTCGCTGACGCACTTCTCGTTCGGCTCTGCCACAGCGAAGTCCTGGGACAGCAGGTTGTCGGCCACTGGCAGGTTGTGCTGTGCGTCGCTGATCCCCCCGCCCTCGGCATCAGTCGGCCCGAGGTGCTTGCGGCGCTGGTAGCAAGTTGCAGGACGCAAACTTGTTTGTTGTAACATCTGCTGTGCTCTGGCAGCGCCGTGACGTGTGCTCTAGATCTTGGATTGGCTCCGACGCCCGATCGAAAGCGGGGCTCGTCCGGGAAGGGCGTTTATGGTAACAGCCGCCTATTCGGAGCGCCGTGTCTGGTTGTCCGGGAATCGTCGTCTAGACTTGCACATGCCGTCCCCTGGAAATGCCGGCCGGCGGCACATGCCGGAACGACGGGGAATGTCGTGGCCAGATCGGCCCAGGAGCTGTAGTCATGTACCAAGAGCGCCGTCACCAGAAGAGAACAGAGGTTTCTGCCAACGCTTTGCTGCTCAGCGGGGACAAGATTCCGCTAGGCTGCAGGATGCACGATGTCAGTCCGAACGGAATGCAGCTTCAATGGGGAGCCCATGACTGGGCACCCGACTTCGGCGAGGGCGAGCCGGTGGACATCCATATCTCCCTCCGGCAATCCGACGGACGGAAAAAGCTGGTGAAACCGGCCATTGTCAAATGGGTCGGCGACGGCCACGTCGGGGTGGAGTTCGAGCATCCGGAGCCAACGCTGCTCACACTGTTGGACAGCTATCGGGTCGGCCGGGGTGGCAGGAACGGCTCTCCCGCGCAGGGGCAGAGCAATGTGGGTGTGGGACATGCCGATGGCGAAATGTCGCGGCCCAGTTCGATCCCGTCGTCGGCGGTCGGCGAGGATGCCGTTTCCCCAGACCTGCGGGGGGCGCCCGCGACAGGCATTATCTCAGAGGATGATGAGAAAAAGGGGGACGATGTCGAGGGGTCTGTCACCGGCGCTGGAGTGCCAGATGCCGCCGGCGCCGGCTGGAAAATGATGGTGCTCCCGGCCGTGCTGGCTTCGTTGGTGGTCGTCGTGCTGGTCGCAGCAGTTGCGATTCTGCTCGCCCAGCATGTGGATCGAGAGCTCACTGACTTGAGGTCGACGCTCGACAGGCTGTCCGCCCGACTCGACGCATCGGAGCGCCGCTCCGCCAGGGTCGCGAATCTCGAGAGTACCCTGTCATACCTCACGGCGCGCACCGATAGACTGCATCAGGCGGTCGTGGACCTGAGGCTCGGTCCGAGCGCCGCGGCGGATACGGGCGAGGCGTCGCCCAAGGTGCCGAACGGCGGCGCGAAGGCTGTCCCTGCCATCACGGAAGGGGAGTCCGTCCCGCGTGTTGGCAGATCGACTGAAGCCGCCGCGGCGCCGTCCGTACCTAGCCGGCAGCTCCAGCCTCCAACCGCCCCCCCAGCCTCCGAGTCTGCCGCAGCGGCGGGTTCGGAGGCTTCGTGGGAGATCGTCCTCATGTCGTTGCGGAACGAAGCATCAGCTGACCGGGTGATCGCCAAAGGCCGCTCTCTGCAGATCCCTGTGCGGAAGTACCGCACCAAGTCCGGAGCAAGGGGTTTTTGGAGGCTGGGCGTCCCTGGCTTCGCCAGCCTCGAGGCGGCGAGGGCCTATGCCGAAAAGGTAAAGCCGATGCTCGGCCTGAGCAATGTGTGGATCGTCCGGCATTGAGAACGGGTCAAGGGCGGCTCTACCAGAGCTTATCCACGCCGCGTCCAAGACCCTTGCGCTGATTGGTCTTTACCAGCCGGCCTGGGCTGGAGTCGTCGGATCGACGTTGATACCGGCGCGCTCATCTCTGTGACCATGCCCGGGTGAGCGCCGCCAGCGTGCGCTCCTGGAGATTGAGTCTGCCTCGTTTGGATTCCCAGTTTGTCACCGTCTGGGCGCTGACGCCGAGCCATTGGGCGAACTGGGGACGAGTCATCCCGAGCTGCTTCCGCAGCCGAGCAACCGCCGTGCCGGTAGGAGTGAATGTCTCTTGCGCCGGAGCCGCGGGTGTGGCGCCAAGGGTGGGCTTTGCACGTTCCGCCGCCCGGCTCTTGCTGGCAGATATTGCGTTGGTCGAGCGACGCGTGGCTTTCCGCGGTGGTGCATTTCCTTTCTTTGCCGGTGGCGCTGTTTCCTCGATGTCGATACCAAACATGTTCGAGAGATCCTGGCCCGCCAGCCGGCGCCGTTTCCCCGCGCGTGCGGTTGCCGACGCCATGTCCAGCTCGGTGGTGATCAGCTCTTCGTGATCGACCTTGCGCAGCAGGAAGAGCAGCTCCGGTCTTTCATCCAGGCGGGCGCCGATCCCGTAGAGCACCGCAGCCACATGCTTGCACATGCCGGCCCAATCGGGACAGCTGCAGTGGAGCTTGATGTCCTTGGGGCGAGGAAAAAGCCCGTTGATGGGGTCCGTCACGATCTCCATCACACGGCTGGACAGTCGTCCCTGCAGTAGCTCCAGCATTGAGCCGATCTGGCCGGCGCATTGCGCGCGCACATTCTTCCAGCGAGCCGATGGCAGGGGGGCAATCTCTATAGCGACGGTGTACAGCTCCGAGCCGGAGACGACCGCCTCGACTCTTCCCTTCTTGACCTCCAGGTGGCAGACCGAGCCGTTGCGGACATAGGTGCGCCCGCGTGGCAGGCGGTTGGCATAGTCGCTGAGCTGCTCCAAGTGCTTGCACCACGCCGCGCCCCAGAAGGTACGGGCAATCTTGGTGCCCTGGATATCGATGGGCTCGATGACCATGCCCTGCTTGCGCAGCTTTTCCATTTCCCTAGCCGCATTGGCGCGCCGCTTCGCTACCGGCACATAGGGTCGCCATCCACCGTGGAACATCTCAGACTCTCCCCTCAGACTCGTATCTTGTTGACGTCGAGCGAAACCATTTCCAGCAGCTCCGCGTTGCTCAATTCCGTCAGCAGGGTCTCGGCGCCGCCTTCCAGGATATCGCCGGCCAGGGCCGTCTTTTCCCTTATCAGGGCGTCAATCTTCTCCTCCACCGTGCCCTGGCAGACGAGCTTGTGCACCAGTACATTGCGTCGCTGGCCGATACGAAAGGCCCGGTCGGTGGCCTGGCTCTCCACGGCCGGGTTCCACCAGCGATCGAAGTGGATCACGTGGGAGGCCTCGGTGAGGTTCAGTCCGGTGCCGCCGGCCTTGAGTGACAGCACGAAGAACGGCGGCCCGTCTTCGCGCTGGAAATCATCCACCAACCGCTGGCGCTGCTTGACCGGTGTGCCGCCATGCAGGACCAGTCCGGGGCGGCCAAACTGCCCGGCCAGGAACGAGGCCAGCGGGCCGGTCATCTCGCGAAACTGGGTGAAGACCAGCATCTTCTCCTGGCGCGAGGCGATCTCTTCGCACAGCTCGGCCAGCCGGGCGAACTTGCCGCTGCTGCCGGGATCATACTGATTATCGCCCAGCAGCTGCGAGGGATGGTTGCAGATCTGTTTGAAGCGCATGAGGTAGGCAAGCACCAAGCCACGCCGCTGCATCCCGTCCAAGGTTTCGAGGGCAGTGGCCAGCTCGCTGACGGCCTTCCCGTAGAGTGTGGCCTGGACCTTGGCGAGACCGCACCACGCATAGACCTCGGTCTTTGCCGGCAGATCGGTGATGATCGTCTTGTCGGTCTTGAGCCGGCGCAGGATGTAGGGACGCACCAGGTTGCGCAAGGGGGCGTATTGATCGCTTTCTCCGGCGGCCAGGGACTTGACGAAGTCCTTGAATCGACCCGCCGATCCCAGCAGGCCTGGGCACAGGAAGTCAAACAGCGACCACAGGTCGCCGAGCCGATTCTCGATGGGGGTTCCGGTCAGCGCGATGCGGGCGGTGGCCTGCAGCCTCTTGGCTGCGCGGGCCTGCCGGCTGGCAGGATTCTTGATAGCCTGGGCCTCATCCAGCACGACCAGCTGCCAATCGCGCGCCTGCAGCCAGGACTGACGCAGCAGCATCCCGTAGGTCGTCAGGACCAGGTCGATGCCAGCCAGCTCAGCCCCGTCATCGCCCGTCAGGGCCCCAATTTCCTGCTTGCTCGTCTGGGATGGATGCAGGTAGAGGCAGCGCAGGGAGGGGCCGTAGCGCTCCAGCTCGGCCTTCCAGTTGCCCAGCAGCGAAGCGGGCAGCACCAGCAGGGTAGGTCTCCTGGCGCGCCGCTTCTTCAGCACCAGCAGCAGGGCAATGATCTGCATGGTCTTGCCCAGACCCATGTCGTCGGCCAGGCAGGCGCCGAGCCCCAGCTGCGACAGGAGCCACAGCCAACCGACGCCGGTGCTCTGATACGGGCGCAGATGAGCCTTGAGCGTGCTGCCAGGGTCGATAATCTTGAGCGCTTGCGGCGACCGCAGCTCCTCGAGCAGGGATCCCAGCCACGGGCCCGGTTGGACGAAGGACCATTGCCGATCGTCGGCCACGGTATCGGCCCGGCCCAGATCCGCCGGGGCGCCGGCCAACAGGCGCATGCCTTCGGCGAAGGACACCCCCTCCCTGGCCGCTCCCGCCTCGACCTTCTTCCAGTGCGCGAGGGCCTCGGCCAGCTTCTCCCGATCTACCTCGACCCACTGGCCCTTGATGAAGACCAGACCATCTTGTGCCGCCAGCAGAGCCTGCAGCTCGCTCTCGCTCAGGGTGTCGTCCCCGAGGGAGATTCCCAGCTTGAAATCCAGCAGCGCATCGGCGCCAAGCTTCTGCTGTTTGACGCTGCCTATCGTGACATGGACCTGCGGGCGGGTACGCTTCTTCCACCAATTGGGAACGCGCACGACCACGCCGCTCTGTTCGTAAAGTGAAGTTTCCTTAAGGAATTGGTAGGCCTCGGCCGGTGTCCATGCAAGTGGGTGGTAGAGATCACCGCTCTCCACCAATTCCCTAATCAGCACACTGGACTCGGAGGCACGCTGCACGGGGGACAGCAGACGAATCAGGGCCGGCTTGTTGCGTGCGCCCGCATACTCCTGCAGGGCCTTGGCCAAGGGTTGATGGCGGATTTGGCCCTGGCTCTGGCCGGAGAGCTCGGGTGCATAGGTCGCCATAAAGGCGAACGGGTAGTCTCGATCCAGCTTGTTCTCCGCCAAGTGAAAGCAGACGCGGCCGACCTGATGCCAGCGCGGCGCGTGCTCTTCCAGAAATCCACCGAGGTCGCCCCGCAGACGGATCTGCGAGCGCACCCAGTCGTCTAGCCAGAGCCAGATTTCGTTCAGGACCTGCGCAGTGAGGTACTCGGCGCCTCGCATCGGCGGGGCACCGTCGAGCAGTGCTTCCGTCTGGTGCTGGTCGAGGCCAGCCACCGGGTCCGGACGTGCCGGCTCGGCCGGCGTCATCTGGCAGCGCTCGGCCAGATACCGGGAGGTGAAGGCTCGCCAATAGCCAAGGGTAGGGGAGAGGCCGGCGGCGCTCTTCCTTTCCGCCAGTGCGATCAGGCCCTCGGCGATGCCACGCGCGAACGCGCCGGCGATTGGGGTCTGCCCGGCAGGTTCGACGTCGGCCGTCGAGTACAGGTGCAGGTGTCCCGAGGGCAGTATGCCGAGCTCAGTCTCGCTCATGGATCGCGCTTGGTCTGCTCAACCACTGAAGCTTGTGCTCTTGCCAGTGAAGGTTGCTTAAGTCAATGATTTTCCGACGAAACGAGTCACGAATCGAGGTGCATCTTACACACTCTGGCGCAACGATTCCAGTCCGTTGAGCGAGGACCGTCTGCCGCAGGCCCCGGGGACCGTGGGGCTGGTACTAGGCGAGAAGGGGGCGCCTACGTCGCAGAACAAAATTTGGCTCAATACATCAAAACTTGGTCAGTCAAGGAATCTACGAGCCTGCCCCAACGACGACCCGCCGGCCGCAAACGGGGGTACTATGTTTCAGGTAAGAAGGAGTCGCTATATGGCTGTGCGGGCGCGCCAGCGAGAGTGGAAGCGGAATGCAACAGCGGGCCTGCTGTTCATGGCAGCTGTCGGACCCACGGTCTCTGCCGGCAGGGTCGAGGCGGCGGAGCCCGCCCTCGCGGAGACCATCTACCCTCTACTCCTCGATCGAGTCGGCGCTTCGCGCTCCGCCTTCTCCGTCTACGACAATGCCGACTCCGGCTTCAACCACGGCTTCCCTTCCGGCCTGTTCGCCGACCAAGAGGCGACCCTCGCCAAGATCCACCTCGAGCCGACCTGTGTCGATGACCCCGCGGCGGCCGACGGCTGCAGCGACGATCCTGATGCCCTCGATCGGGAGCGAGGAACCGTCTTCCGCCTCACTTTCGATCCGCTGGCCGCCGGCGCATTCGCCGGCCTCAACTTCGAGGAGCCGGAAAGCTGGGGTGACAACTCCCGCGGCAGCGGGTACGACCTTCGCGGAGTGAGCGACCTCGTGCTCGAGGCCCGCTCGCCAGACGGGCTTTCCGTCCGGTTCGGCCTCGGCGGCGGCACCACGGCGTTCGTGGACGTCCCGCAAGAATGGATCGAGCTCCGCATCCCGCTGACGACACTCTCTCCGGCCCCGGACTTGACCAACGTCCACCTCCTCTTCACCATCGCCACGAACGACACCCACGCCTCCGCGGGAGGAACGGTCCTGGTCGACCGCGTCCGGCTCGAGCCGCCCCCCTTCCGACAAGCCTCCGTCGTCGGCTTTCCCTTGAGCACCGAGACCTTCGGCATCGTGCTCCGCGAGCGCGAGGCCGCCGGGCGGGTGCCGATCCCGCCGGATCAAGAGCTGCGCAACCTGACGACGACCTACGAGTCGGCCCTGACGGTGCAGGCGCTCCTGGACCGGGGGGACCCGGAGGATCTCGACGCCGCGGTCGCCGTGGTCGACGCCACTGCCTACGCCCTCGACCACGACAACGGCGGGGACCTACTGCCCGTCGCCGCCGACGGCTCGACCGGCCTCCACAACGGCTACGAGAGCGGCGAGCTCGCCCTGCTCAACGATCAAGGGCCCGGCGCCGGGCAGGCGGGGGAGGTGCGCCTCGCGGGCTTCACCGCCGGCGAGGATCTCTGCGGTTCGTCGGGCTTCTGCCTGGTTCTCGACGGCGCGACCGGAGGCAATAACGCATTCGCTCTCCTCGGCTTTCTCGCGGCCTATCGCCAGCTCGGCGACGCTAGCTACCTCGACCGAGCACGGAGCCTCGGGAGCTGGATCGCGGATCGGCTTGCCGACGACTCCGGCACCGGCTTCGGAGGCTACTACGTGGGCTTCCCGGACGAGGTTGCGGTGCCGAAGGACCGGATCATGGGCAAGTCCGTGGAGAACAACGCGGACGTCTTCGCGGCTTTTTCGGCCCTGGCGGCGATCGAGACGGAGCTCGGCAACGATGCTGGGGCTGCCCAGTGGCACGCGCGGGCCGAGGCCGCCGGGGATTTCGTCCTTCAGATGTTCGATCCGTCAACCGGCTGCTTTCAGGCCGGAACCGTGCCCGCAGGCACTCCGCCCGGGCCGGGCATCGACGCGACCGGCGCGCAGCGGGGGGAGGACGTGATCAACCGCTTCCCCTTCCTCGACGCCCAGACCTTCCCGACCCTCGCGCTGGCCTGGAGCCCGGAGTACCGGGGCGCCATCGACTGGCGGCTGCCGGCTCAATGTCTCCTGGACTCCGGATACGCAAAGACGGTCGCGGCGGGCGCCGAGACCTTCCACGGCTTCAACCTCGTCGAGGAGCCCGTCGAGGGGCCGGACGGGATCGCCTGGGAGCTCACAGCCCAGGCGGTGGCGCTCATGCAGTTCCTCGATCGCCTCTACGGCCAGTCGCGCTTCTCTGACGAGGCGGCTTTCTACCTCGGCGAGCTGCGGCACGCGCGAAGCGACGCCCCCTTCGGCGACGGTCGGGGCCTGGTGGCCAGCACCCTCGAGTCGGGTGACACCTTGCCGCCCATCGACCAGTGCCTGAGCACGCCGTTCCAGTGCATCCCGGAGCGGGTGGGCCTCGCGGCCTCCACTTGGGCGGCAATGGCCGAGACGGGCCTCAATCCGTTCCAGCAGCCGCTGCCCGCCTGTGTCTCGGCCGATTTGGTGGACCTGAGCGATCAGCAGGTCGACGCTGTGGCGATCTTCGAGGCGTGCGACACCCTCTCCGCCGGCTCCGCCTTCGATGTCGCCCCACCGAGTGACGTCACCTTCCGGGCAGGCCACCGGATCGTCCTCCGGAGTGGCTTCTCCGTCGGCGAGGGAGCGCGCTTCCGAGCGGTCATCGATCCTTCACTTCAGTAGGCAGGATTTCCTCATGAGCGCCCTGGCCCGCCCGCAATCCGGCACCGCCCGCCCGACGCATAGCCGGGGCCGTATTTCGCAGCCGCCGCATTCCCCCCGTACCGTGGTTGCGAGCCAGGGCCGCGGAAAGAAATAATCCCCCCATCTTGCTGGTTACTGGCCCCGGCTTCCGCGTTGCGGCAAGGGTTACATGGTCCGGGCTATGCTCCCCCCTTGCCGCGCCTTGAATCCGGCCCCATAGCCGGCGCAATCTTGGGATGGTTATTTCATTCCGCGACCCTTACGCACTCCCGCCCAGCATCTCCAGCCGGGCGAGCAAGGGGCGCGGGAGCCGCCTGCTCCTGGTCGTCGCCCTAGGAAGCCGTCGGATTTACCGCTCCTGGCCGTTAGAATAGGCGTCAAGCCGACAGCACAGCGGAAACAGAGCCGATGGCAGTGGAGTTCATCCCGAGCGAACGAGACACGCCGTACATTCTGCCGGCGAGTGTGCAGGATTGCGTGGCGCAGGATCACTTGGCCCGTTTTGTGGTGGAGATCGTTGATCAACTGGACCTACGGGCGATGGTGGGTACGTACCGGGGCAAAGGAAAGGCCCCTTACCACTCGGCGATGCTGGTCGCCCTATTGTGCTACGGGTATGCGACGGGGACCTTCTCCAGCCGCAAGCTGGAGCAGGCGACCTATGATTCGATGGCCTACCGGTGCATCTGTGCCAACAGCCACCCGGACCACGACACCATCGCCAGTTTCCGCAAGCGTTTCCTGAAGGAGTTGGAAGAGCTGTTCGTGCAGATCCTGCTGGTGGGCCAGGCCATGGGGCTGGTGAAGCTGGGGACGGTGAGCCTGGACGGCACCAAGACCAAAGCCAACGCCAGCAAACACCAGGCGTTGAGCTGGGAGTACGCCAACCGCCTGGAGACCCAGTGACAGGCGGAAGTCCAAGAGCTGATGCGGATGGCCGAAGCGGGTGACACGGCCCCCCTGCCCCAGGAGATGGACATCCCCAAAGAGCTGAGGCGGCGCCTGGAGCGAATCGCCGCGGCCAAGGTCGAGATCGAAGAGCGAGCCCGCGGACGCTTTGAGAAGGAGCAGGCCGAATACGAACAGCGGCTGGCTAGACGCAAAGCCAAGGAGGAGCGTACGGGAAAGAAGCCCGGAGGTCGTCCGCCGCAACCGCCCTCGGGCGGGCCGCAGAGCAAAGACCAGGTGAACCTGACCGATGAGGACTCGCGAATCATGCCGAGCTGCGGCGGGTTCGAGCAGAGCTACAACGCCCAGGCCGGTGTGGACGAGGCCACCCACCTGATCGTCGAACGACACATCAGCCAGCAGAGCAACGACAAACAGGAAGTGATCCCCACCCTGGAAGGTCTACAGCCACTGCCCGAGGCGCTTGGGAAGGTCGACAAGCTGCTGGCCGACACGGGCTACTTCAGTAACGCCAATGTGCGAGCCTGTGAAGCGCAGGGGATTGAGCCCTACATCCCTGAAGGCCGCCAGGAGCACAACCTGCCGCTGGCCGAGCGCTTCACGGACGATGCGCCGGCTCCGCAGGCGCCCACCGCTCCGGAGGCGATGCGCCACCGGCTCAAGACCCGTGAAGGCAAGGCCCTCTATTCCCGGCGCAAATCCACGGTCGAGACGGTGTTCGGCATTATCAAGCACGTACAGGGATTGCGTCAGTTTCTGTTGCGTGGGCGTGATGCAGTGGCCGGGGAGTGGAATCTTGTGTGCATTGGATGGGATTTAAGGCGTCTTCACGCCTTAGATAGTTAATGAAGTCCCCGCCAAGGATCGACGGTCGGGAAATAGGGTTGTCAACGCGAATGAGAATGGATTCTGAGGGCTCACGTTGGTGCCGTACGCAAATTCTGGCGTCTTCTTGCGCCGTTTTTTTATTTTATGAGCCGTGCAACCCCTGCTCAGGATCTAAATCCGACAGCCTCCTAGATACATCCTCCGTAGCGAAAAGTCCGGATCTTCCTACATCCTACTGATTATTCAACACCTTATATCTCAGGGTAAATTCGCCCTGCTCGTCAAAGTGCGTTTGTTGCATCCGTACTCGCGCTGCTGATAGGATTCGTTTTTAATTGCGACGCTACTCAAAGGCATAAGGTCTCAGCCCAGCATGGACGTAAATGTTTCCCCGCTCGACCGCCTCTTTGAGGATACCCCCATCCGGCCAACCCTGCGCGACCTCAAAGCCTATGTGGCGCGCGACCTGGAGGCGATGCTCAACACCCGACGGGAGGCACTCGAGCCCTTGTCCGAGAAACTGGAGGTCAGTCGATCCTTGCTCACTTACGGACTTCCCGACTTCTCGGCTTGGACCATGATGAACGCTACCGACCGCGAGCGAATCCGCTATGCCATGGAAGAGGCCATTATCCGGTTCGAGCCGAGGCTCAAGCGGGTGAGCGTCACCCTCGATGAACCCCGCCAGGTCGATCCTGCCCTTCGCTTCCGCGTAGACGCTGTGCTCCAGGTGGACGCCATCCACGAGCCGGTCATGTTTGATGCCATGCTAGAGTTCAGTACGCGTAAGTATCAGGTCGGAGGTGCCTGATGCTAGATGCGCTAATCGAATTCTATGAGCGCGAGCTGATCTATCTCAGGCAACTCGGCAAGGAGTTCGCCGCACGTCACCCCGGCAGGGCTTCTATGCTAGCGCTCGAGCGCGACACCTCCGCCACTCCCGATCCCCATGTGGAGCGGCTCATCCAGGCGTTCGCCTTCCTCACCGCCCGCATCCATCGCAAGCTGGGGGACGAGTTTCCGGAGATCACGGACGCGTTGCTGGGGGTGCTTTACCCCCACTACCTGCGCCCGATCCCGTCCATGTCCATCGTGCAGTTCCAGGTGGCACCAGAGAAGGCTCAGATGACTGGGCACTACCCCGTCCCCCGCCATACGAAGCTGACGACAATGCGCTCGGTCGATGGCGCTCCCTACTATTTTCGTACCTGCTACCCGGTGGATCTTTGGCCTATCCAGGTCCTGGAGGCCCGCATCGAGCCGGTGGAGACCTCCGGGTTCAGTCTGGGTCCCAGCGACGTCATGGCGGTTCTACGCATACGTATGAGCTGCCTGGGCGATGTGACTTTCTCAAAGCTTATCTCCTCCAAGGAACCCCTGCAGCAGCTTCGCTTCTTTCTGGATGCAGAGGGTCCCTTGGGCCAAGACATCTACGAACTGCTATGTAATAATACTCGGCAGGCGTTACTCACCTCCGGCAACACCAAGCTCTCGCTACCGGGAGACAGTATTCGTCCGGTTGGCTTCGCCCCAAATGAGGGCATGCTCGAATACGGTGAGCGGTCGTTTCTGGGATATCGACTGCTGCAGGAGTACTTTGCCTTTCCGGAAAAGTTCCTCTTCATCGACATCACTCGCCTTGATGCGGCAATGGCTTTCGGCAAGGATATGGAGATCGTGGTGCTGCTCGGCAAATTCGAGCGTGCCGAGCGACTGCAACGCCTTGTTCAGACTGTCAGTGCCAATACTTTCAAGCTGGGCTGCACGCCGATCGTGAATCTCTTCATGCAGCAAGCCGATCCAATCCGCCTCACCCACCAGAAGAGCGAGTACCAGGTAATTCCGGATGCGCGCTATGCGGCGAGCATGGAGGTGTACTCCATAGACATGGTCCGCAATGTCGTTCAGACGCTGCGTAATAAGGAGGACATCATCGAGTTTCAGCCCCTGTACTCCTTCCGGCACGCGCTAAATCCCGAGGGGCAAAAGACCTTTTGGTACGCAGCGCGTAGACCTTCCCTGAGAAGGGGCGACGCGGGCACCGAGGTATACCTCTCCCTGGTGGACCTCGCGCTCGACCCAGCCGTTCCAGCCGTGGAAACGCTGAGCATCACCACCACGTGCAACAACCGCGATGTCAAGGTTGACCAGATCTTCGGAGGCGACCGGGGTGACCTGAAGATGGTGGATACCGGGAGCGCGGTGATATCGCGCATCCGCTGCCTGCGCAGGCCTACCCCCACACTGCGGCCGAGCCTTGGGCACGGTGCCGTGTGGCGGCTCATATCGCACCTGTCTCTAAACCACCTCTCGATCGTGGAGGGAGGCCGCGACGCGTTGCTGGAGGTCCTGAACTTGTACAACTTCTCCGACTCCGCGGCCGTGCGCAAGCAGATAGGGCGGATAACGCGACTGCAGAGCCAGCCGAGTGTCGTTCGTGCGGGGACTGGCCAGCGATCGGCCTTCGTGCGTGGTACGGACGTGGAGATCGAGTTCGACGAGAGAGAGGATGTCGGCAGCGGCGTATACCTCATGGCGAGCGTCTTGGAGCATTTTCTCGGGCTGTACTGTGCGCTGAACAGCTTTACGCGGCTTACCGTTCGGACCAAACAACGCGAGGAGATCCTGGCGCAATGGCCACCGAGGACGGGCGACGCCATCCTAGTCTAAGGGATTTGCTGTTCTCCGAGCCGCAGTCGTTCAGTTTCTTCCAGGCGGTCCGGTTGCTGCGGCTGATGGCCGGGCGCGAGGCCGATATGTCCGCGGCCGTGCGGTTCCGCACGTTGCTTTCGCTAGACTTCCCCGCCAGCGAGATCCACGATCTGACGCCACCCAACGAGGAGGAGACGCCGTGTCCGCCCGAGATGATGGTCGCGTTCATGGGTCTGACGGGCCCCCTCGGTGTGCTCCCTCGCCACTACACGGAGAAGTTAATCGAGCGATCGAGGCGTCACCGGGACGACACCGCGCATGAGTTCCTTGATCTATTTAACCACCGGCTGATAACACTGTTCTATGAGGCCTGGGAGAAGTATCACTTTGTTGTAGCGTACGAGCGCGGTGACCGCGAGACCTTTACTCGTTACATCCTCGATCTGGTTGGGCTGGGCACACGCGGGCTGCAGAATCGCTTGCGTGACGGCAGCCGCGGCGTGCAGGACGAGTCCCTGGTGTACTACGGTGGGCTCATCGCCCAGCGCCCGCACTCCGCCGCGGCGCTCGCTGCCATTCTTAGGGACTACTTCGGGGTGGAGGTCCAGATCGAGCAATGCCGGGGGCGCTGGCGCACCATTCCTGCCGCCGATCGCAGCAGGCTGGGCCAGGTCAAGTGCGCGCTGGGCGACGGCGTGGTGCTGGGCGAGCGGGTCTGGGACCGGCAATCCAGCTTGCGGGTGAAGTTAGGCCCACTCTCCTGGAGCCAGTTCGAGCAACTGCTGCCGGATGGCGCTGGCTTTCTCGCGCTGGCCCGGTTCACTCGCTTTTTCGTGGGACCTTCGCTGGATTGCGATGTCCAGCTCGTCCTGAACAAAGACGACGTACCGGCCTGTCGCGTGGGATCGGGTGCTGACGGCTCCAGGCTGGGCTGGTCTACCTGGCTCACGTCCGCCCCGTTTGTTCGGGATGCCGACGAAGCAGTATTTGCCATCAAGGGCTGAGGTGAATCCATGACTACCAACCTGAAGTCTCTCATAGGCAAGCTCAACCCCGCATGCCGCAGCGCGCTCGAAGGTGCGGCGGGGCTCTGCCTCTCGCACACTCACTACGATGTGGACATCGAGCACCTGCTGCTGAAGCTCCTGGAGGCAAACAATAGCGACCTACACCGCGTGCTGAACCACTTCGAGATCGACTCGAGCCATCTGCAGCGCGACCTCACCAGGGCCCTGGACGGCTTCAAGACCGGTAACACTCGAACACCGGTACTGTCCCCTCATATCCCTAGGCTGATGGAGCAGGCATGGCTCGCGGCCTCAGTGGATTATGGTACGTCCAAGGTCAGGAGCGGCCACCTGTTGCTGGTGCTGCTGAGCGATGCCGAGCTCGCGCGGCTGGTCAAGGAGTCGTCTCGGGAACTCGGTAAGATCTCGTTGGAGGAGTTGCGGACGAACCTCCTGGATCTCACGGCTGGCTCGGCCGAGGCGGCTGAGGCAGAGCGGTTCGGGGGTGCGGGTGCCCCGGCCGGTGCCCTTCAGGCCGGCGTCCCGACAGGCAAGCTAAGCCCAGCAGGTAAGACCCCCGCGCTCGATCGGTACACCGTCAACCTCACCGCGCGCGCCCGGCAGGGTGGCATCGACCCGGTGCTAGGGCGCGAACGCGAGATCCGCCAGATGGTGGATATCCTGATGCGTCGTCGGCAGAACAACCCCATCCTCACCGGTGAGGCGGGTGTGGGCAAGACCGCCGTGGTAGAGGGTTTCGCCCGCCGCATCGCCGAGGGCGATGTACCCCCACTCCTGCAAGGCATGGTCCTGCGCACGCTGGACCTGGCTCTGCTACAGGCCGGAGCGAGTGTGAAGGGTGAGTTCGAGAACCGCCTGCGCTCGGTGATGGACGAGGTCAAGTGCAGCTCCGAGCCGATCATCCTGTTCATAGATGAGGCACATACCATGATAGGTGCCGGTGGGCCCGTCGGGCAGGGTGACGCCGCGAATCTGCTCAAGCCCGCGCTGGCGCGTGGTGAGCTACGCACCATCGCTGCCACCACCTGGTCGGAGTATAAGAAGCATTTCGAGAAAGACGCGGCACTTGCGCGCCGTTTCCAGGTGATCAAGGTGGAGGAGCCTGCCGAGGACACGGCTGCCGTGATGCTGCGCGGCCTGGCCGCTACCATGGAGGCCCACCACAAGGTGCGCATCCTGGATGCGGCGGTGGTGGATGCGGTACGGCTCTCGCATCGGTATCTTTCCGGCCGCCAGCTCCCGGACAAGGCCGTGAGCGTGCTGGACACGGCATGTGCCCGTGTCGCCATCGGCCAGAACGCGATCCCGGCCGCCATCGAGGACGCGCGCCGTCGCACGGACAACATCACCACCGAGGTGCGGGTGTTGATGCGTGAGAGCGCGAGCGGTGCAGACCACTCAGAGCGTCTGGCCGAACTCACAGCCGAGCAGGAGCAAGTCAGGAGAGAGCTAGAAGCGCTCGAGAGGCGGTGGCAGAGCGAGCTCGGCGTGGTCAAGCGGATAGGAGGACTGCGTGCGCGCTTAGAAGGCGCCGTTAGTCATCAAGAAGGGGCATCGGTTCCAGGCGTTCAACCTGACAGGAGCGAGAAGGGCGGGACTGAGCGGCAAGATCAGACCGGAGGCAAGGACGAAGACGCAGACCCGGACACCCTGCGCGCAGAGCTGGCCGCCGCCACCGAGGAGCTGGCGAACCTGCAGCAGGGCAGCCCCCTAGTGCAGGTATGCGTTGACGGCGAGACCGTTGCCGAAGTAATCTCCGGCTGGACGGGGATCCCGGTTGGTAAGATGCTCAAGGACGAGATCAACACGGTGCTGTCACTCAAGTCCGTGCTCGAGGAGCGGGTAGTGGGTCAGAGCCGCGCGCTCGAGGCGATTGCCCAGCGCATACGCACGGCGCGCGCCAACCTGGAGGACCCGGGCAAACCCATCGGCGTGTTCCTGCTAGTTGGCCCGAGCGGGGTGGGCAAGACGGAGACGGCGTGGACACTCGCGGATATCCTTTACGGCGGCGAGCGCAACATGGTCACCATCAACATGTCCGAGTACCAGGAGGCGCATACCGTCTCGGGACTCAAGGGCTCGCCTCCGGGCTATGTGGGTTACGGCGAGGGCGGTGTGCTCACCGAGGCAGTGCGACGCAAGCCTTACAGCGTGGTGCTGCTGGATGAGGTGGAGAAGGCACACCCGGACGTGCTGGAACTGTTTTTCCAGGTGTTCGACAAGGGTGTGCTGGACGACGCCGAGGGCCGTGAGATAGATTTCAGGAACACCGTGATCATCCTCACCTCGAACGTCGGCACCAATACGATTATGCGAGAATGTATGGGCACCGAGACCCCGCCCGATAGCGAGCAGCTCGTCGAGACCCTGCGGCCCGAACTGCAGCGTCTCTTCAGACCGGCATTTCTCGCGCGACTGACGGTGATCCCGTACTACCCGATTCGCGATGACATCATGCGGCAGATCATCGAGCTCAAGCTCAACAAGATCAGAAGTCGCATTGCCGAGAATCACCGTGCCGAATTCAGCTACGACGAGGCGGTCGTCAGCGAGGTGGCGAGCCGTTGCACTGAGGTCGACAGCGGGGCTCGCAACGTCGATCACATCTTGACCGGCACCTTACTCCCCGAGATATCGGAAACGGTGCTCGCCCGTATGGCAGCTGGCGAGACGGTGTCTAGGGTCGGTGTGTCGGTGGATGAAGCGAGCGCCTTCCACTATGAGGTCGCTTAACGGGTCCTCCTCGCTCATCCTGCATCTGCGATGGCCAAGACGCTGCAT